>Ga0163199_1000200_pt1 | contig 38788 bp, 20 predicted proteins | sample PL_2010_150m_FD_113537 | JGI IMG/M metagenome (GOLD analysis project Ga0163199, IMG submission 113537) | Freshwater microbial communities from Powell Lake, British Columbia, Canada to study Microbial Dark Matter (Phase II) - PL_2010_150m | ecosystem: Environmental > Aquatic > Freshwater > Lake ...
CACGGTGTTTAATGGGACTGTCGCCAACGCAGTCAACAAGGTCAGCCGTATCGCGGCTTGCGCGTCCGGTTGCGACAGCGCCGAGCGGTAGGCATCCCAGCCTTTGGCGAAGGCTTCGAAAATTACAATCGCTAACGGTAAACATAAAAACAGCATAATGAAACCCACTGCAACCGCGGTTAACAGCCATCTGATCCACACCGGATCGTGTAGTGCATGCTGTAGCGTGGGTGCTTTTACCGGGTGAGTGTTGGTCATTGCATTCATGGTCTTATGCTCCTTATAATTGCCCGGAGCGCTTGCGCACCCAGTATTGCAGTAAATTAATCACCAGCAGCAAAATGAAAGAGATGACCAGCATTGTTAACGCAATCGCAGTCGCTCCCGGAATGTCATATTGTTCCAATTTGGTAATAATCATCAGCGGCACGATTTCCGATACATAAGGCAGATTGCCCGCGATAAAAATCACCGATCCGTATTCGCCAACGCCGCGTGCGAAAGCCAATGCAAAACCGGTCAGCAGGGCGGGGAAAATATTGGGAAAAATGATGTTGGCAAAAACCTGCAAGCGCGATGCGCCTAGACTCGATGCCGCTTCTTCCATAGAGGAATCAAACTCCTGCAATACCGGTTCGACGGTACGCACGACAAACGGCAGGCTGATAAAAATCAGCGCTACGACGATCCCCAACGGTTTGTAGGCGACTTGTATGCCGACGGTATTCATCAACAATTTACCAATAATGCCGCTGGGTTGGTAAATCGTTGCTAAAACAATACCGGCAACCGCTGTCGGCAACGCAAACGGCAAATCGATCAGCGCATCAAACAAACGTTTGCCGGGAAATGAATAACGAACAAATGTCCAGGCAATAATAAAACCGAAAACACTGGCAACGCATGCCGCGGCCAACGCAGTAACAAAACTGACACGGAAAGAAGCCAGCACCCGGTCATGGGTGATAATCGCCAGATAGTCGTTCCAACTCAGCTTAAAACTGGTAAAGACCAGTGTGCTGAGCGGAATTAACACGACTAATCCAAGATAGAGTAGCGTGAAGCCTAGGGTCGGACGGAAGCCCGGCATAATATAACTTTGTCTCATGGATATTTACGCTTTAAGTGGTGGTGAGCATAAATCTTGCCGGGCGTGCCATCGCACCTTTAGTCATTATGCGTATGGCACACCCTGCAACTATTTGTTATGGGACATAAATCTGGTCAAATATGCCGTTGTCGTCAAAATGCTCTTTCTGCACATTATCCCAGCTGCCGAACTTGTCTTTTACCGTAAACAGTTCCAGCTTTGGAAAATGGGCAAGATCAGCGGGGTCGGCATATTTAGGTTCTGACGGACGGTAATAATGTTTAGCGGCCAATTTTTGGCCGACAGGCGAATACAGGTATTGCAAATAGGCTTCAGCCAGGTCTTTAGTGCCGTGTTTATTGACAATGGTATCAACCACAGCAACAGGTGTTTCGGCCAAAATACTGCTGGGCGGAGCGATAATTTCAACCTGGCCTTCGCCCAATTCCTTGATCGCTAAAAATGCTTCGTTTTCCCAAGCCAGCAACACATCGCCGATGCCGCGTTGTAAAAAAGTCGTCGTTGCGCCTCTGGCCCCGGAATCCAGCACGGGTACATTTTTATACAGCTTTTTGACGAAATCTTTTGCGGCTTCCTTGCTGCCGTATTTTTTTTCCGCAAACGCCCACGCAGCAAGATAATTGTACCGTGCACCGCCGGAGGTTTTGGGATTCGGTGTAATGACCGATACCCCTTCTTTAATCAAATCATCCCAGTCTTTAATGCCCTTGGGATTATCTTTGCGCACCAGAAAAACGATAGTCGATGTGTAGGGTATGCTGTTATTCGGCAAACGGGTTTGCCAGTCTTTAGGCAATAGTTTTGCTTTATCGGCAATTTTGTCGATGTCGTACGTGATCGCCAGTGTCAGCACATCGGCATCCAGGCCGTCGATAACCGCCCTGGCCTGTTTACCGGCACCGCCGTGGGATTGCTGAACGGTAACGGTTTCGCCGGTTTTATTTTTCCAGTATTGAGTGAATTCCTTGTTAAAGTCTTGATACAGTTCACGGGTCGGATCGTAAGAAACGTTTAACAAGGTTCTGTCGGCTATCGCGATATTACCGGCCAGCAGGCCGGCGGCTAAAATTGCCAGTTTGAGTTTGGATATTAAGTTCATGTTATTTCCTTGAGTAAGTAATCGTAAGCGGCGGCGCTTAAAACACCAGCTGCAAACGAGTGGCGAAGACTTTTTCATCGGGGCGGTTAGCGCCGCCGGATGCACCGCCGGTAAAATCGGTTTGTTCGTAATCAGCCATCAAGCGGACGTTTTGGTTCAAGAACCAGTTGGCGCCGACAGCCCAGGCGCTGGCTCGGGTTATGGATTTGCCGGGATCTAACAACACAAAACTGCTCTTATCGATAGACAATTCACTCCAGCGTGCGGCCAGCTGTAGTGCGCCCCATCGACCATGCCAGGGATCGAACGCGGCCCGCGGTTTTACGCTTTGGAAGGTGTTGTTTTCGCCGGTCAGTACATAAGAAGCCTGAATCTGCCAGGCGGTGTTATCTTGCTTGATAGTGGTCTTACCGGCATCGCCCGTTAATTTCTGCGACGACCAGACATATTCGCCCATTAAGCCGTAAGGGCCGTAATACCAGTAGGCTTGCGGATAAATGCGGTAATGATCGCCGTTTGACGCGATAGTCGTGCCTTTAACCAAAGGATTGCTGTAATCCACCAAGGTGTTTTGGCCTAGCGCGGTTTTCAGGTTTTTAACCTGGCTGGTATTGTTTTCAGGCAAGTCATAACTGCCTGCAATACCGATACCCAGCCCGTCCAATTCATCTATGCCGGAGTTCTGGAAAGGATGCGCCCAAAGCCGGCCGGCGACTTCTTTGTTGTCTTCAAACGCTTTGTCGGCATCATCACCACCGTTATCGCCGCCGCCGTTAAATACGCCGACTTCATACGTGGCAAAGTTCTTGAAATCAATGGGGCCTGCGTATTCGGCTTTTTGCCCGGGTGCGCCAAAACTGCCGTGCAACTTAACGCCGTTATCGCGGTTGCTGGCCAGATAAGTCGGATAAGCGCGCTCTAAAAACGTGCCGTCGGAATCGCCTTGCAAACGTTCCAAACTGAGCGGTGTTTTCTGCCTTCCGACATTCAAGGCGGCGTAATTGAAGTAATGCACATCGATATAAGCATCGGCCAGCACCGTTTTGCCGTTACCGAAATCCGGCATCAGTTTAAAATCGTTGTATTTCCAGAAACGGCCTTCCAGCCAGATCCGTGCCTGTTTAAGATCGAAGCGGTTAGTCAATTTGGCCTGGTCGTCGCCGGCGAAAAACCGTCCATCCGATTGTATCGAGCCGCGCAGCCGTACCGAGTTATCGCCATCAGCCGAAGTAAAGCTTACGCCTTTGCTGCTGACTTCCAATTTGGGCGCAGTTTTAGCCGCTTCCAGCGCAATTTCCTTATTGACTTCGTTTTGCCGTTCCAGAATTTTTACTTTTTGATCCAATGCCTGCATCGCTGCATCGGGTTTTTTCTCTTGCAGCGGCTGAACATTCAGGCGCTCTTCGAGTAATTGCAGGCGACGTTCCAATAATTCAATTTTGGCGTCTTTTTCCTGGTCTGTAGCGGCAGCGGCCGTAGCGCTAACGCCTAGCAGCCCGTTAACGGCCAGTGTGAGCAGCAAAAGCTTGTTGTTTTTCATGGCTTCCCCTTAACAATAATTTCCGGCTGTCCGGTCAATTCAATGTCATCTGTTAAATTTTTTAATCACCGGTTATCCGGTAGATACTAATGATTAAAGTTACTTACCCAGTACACCCAGTACGTCGGGCCGGATTTTTTCTTTTCGCTCGATTTGAACCACTTTGTTGTCATGGATAATAATTTCTATTGATCCAAACCTTATTCCCTCAAGCATCTGTGTTATTTGGCTGGCAATAAGAGCAGTCTGCTGTATTTTTGTGTTATTGCCCTCAATTTTAAGCGTCATGGGCATGCCTCTGAATGCTGTGTAAATTGTTGTGTCGGGGAAATATTAAATGAAGTGCTTGTGTTAATGAAACGATATAAATAGATACTTATATCTGTTTTTTAGATTGAAGTAGGGCTTTGCGCTCTCAGCCCTCTGACTTATTTTTAACGATAATATATTTGGGTGCGCGCATAAGCCGCTCATTCATCGGTATAGAATCGTTGAATGCCATAAAATACTGATAAAATAACCCACCAATTAACTGACTGAAAATCACTATGAGCACACAAGCTAGCAAAGCGCTGGAAACCTTCGATAACCCGCAACCCGGCCGAAATTACACGATTCGTATTGATATCCCCGAATTCACCTGCCTTTGCCCGAAAACAGGGCAGCCTGATTTTGCGACGATTCAAATTGAATATGTGCCCGCTGCACTGTGTGTAGAACTGAAATCCTTAAAGTTGTATACGTGGGCATTCCGCGATCAGGGCGCATTCCATGAAGCGGTTACCAATGAAATTTTGAACGATATGGTTAACGCGATCGCACCTAATTTTATGCGTATACGTGCGGAATTTAATGTACGCGGCGGCATTTATACAACGGTGGTCGTCGAGCATAGAAACCCTGCTTGGGAAGCGCCTGACATGATCGAGTTGCCTTAAGGCGCAATGATAAATGCCCATGAACATTAAAGAAGCCTTGACAACCCTACCCCAGTACGCTTTGCCGCATCATGCATTATCCGCAATGATGAGCAGATTGACGCATTCTGAAATTAAAACCGTGAAGAATCTGTTTATCGACCGGATTATCAGGCATTACGGGGTTAATATGGATGAGGCATTGGTGCAGGACATCAATGCGTTCAAAAGCTTTAACGACTTTTTTACCCGTGAACTGAAACCCGCTTTAAGGCCTGTGACTGCGGAACAACATGCCGTTGCCTGTCCTGCGGATGGCGTTGTCAGCCAGGCCGGGCTTATTAGTGACGGTAATATCTTTCAGGCCAAAGGCAAAAGCTTTACCGCCGTTGATTTGCTGGGCGGCTGTGCGGAACGCTCCGAACCCTTTAATAACGGTGCGTTCACGACGATTTACTTATCGCCCAGGGATTATCATCGCTTGCACATGCCGTTGACCGGCACGTTAAGGGAAATGGTGCATGTTCCAGGCCGCTTATTCAGCGTCAATACATCGACGACAAACTCGGTACCCGGTTTGTTTGCGAGAAATGAACGTGTTTGTTGCCTGTTTGATACCGAAGCAGGGCCCATGGCTTTGATACTGGTCGGCGCTATTTTTGTATCCAGTATTGAAACGGTCTGGCATGGGGTCGTCACGCCGCCAAGCATTACTTCAGTGCGAAACTGGCAATATCAGGATAGCGCGCCTACGCTGAAAATAGGCAAAGAAATGGGGCGTTTTAATATGGGTTCGACGATTATTGTCTTGTTCGGAGAGGATAAAATACACTGGGACAGCGGAGTTAAAGCCGATAAGCGGGTTCGAATGGGCGAGAAAATTGGAACGCTCGTTGTTTAGGGCGATGCCCGGTAAGGAAACTCAAGCGGGACGGGGCAGTATGCCCAGTCCGGCTGCGTATCGTAGGAGCGGGCCATGCCCGCGATCAGTGCCGACATCATCACCGATCGCGGGCATGGCCCACTCCTACCCGATTATATAAAGCCAAAACCTGTTTTACATAATTTTGTGTTTCAGGATAGGGCGGGATGGAATTATTGTATTTTATGACGGCGTTTTCGCCGGCATTATAGGCGGCAACGGCCAAATCCAGATTGGGCCCGAACAGGCCGATTAAATGTTTCAGGTAGCGTGTTCCGCCGTCAACATTCTGGTCGGGGTCGTTGCGGTCATAAACGCCGAAGCGTCTTGCGGTATCGGGCATTAGCTGCATCAGGCCCACGGCGCCTGCCGATGAAATAGCCGTTGAATTGTACGCGGATTCTGTTTGGATAACGGCGTGAACCAGTTTGGGGTCAACCTGGTGCCTGGAAGCGGCCTGTTCGATGAGGCTTGAAAAGCGTTGCTTGTTGACGGAAGTATAGCGGACAGCTCGGGGCGTGAAGTCTCTGGGCGTGTAAGTACGCGTTTTAAATCTGAAAACACTCTTGGAAATGCTGTTTCTGGGTTCATCGGCATAGTAAATCTGCCCGTCACTATCGATGTACCTGTTGTTTTTCGGTGTGTTGGTATAGTACGTATGGCCGTTACTGTCGACAAATTTATAAACATCCGCTAACGCCGTATTCGATATTAACGTTAATAAAATAATGGCAATTCTCAGCATTTTTATTACCCTGTCATTCGGGTTTAATCACTATCATATTTGCGGCGATAGCCGCTTTGATCCTGGCTTCATCCGTCGTTGCGGCGGTGGCCAGGGCAACGCCCATACGCCGGTTGACAAAAGCTTCCGGTTTGCCGAACAGTCGGATTTCGCTGTCCGGGACGGCAAGCGCCTGTTCCAGGCCCTGGTATATCACGCCGCGGCCGTCAAAACTGCCTAAAATAACCGCACTGGCGCCACTGCTCTGCAAACGGGTGTCGACCGGCAGCCCCAACAGCGCGCGAACGTGCAGCTCGAATTCGTTTTGCTTTTGGGTAACCAGGGTTACCATGCCGGTGTCGTGCGGCCTGGGACTGATCTCGCTAAACCAGACTTGGTCGTCCTTGATGAACAGCTCAACGCCGAACAACCCCAAGCCGCCGATGCAGTCGGTTATTTTCCAGGCTATATCCTGGGCCTTTGCAAGTGCAGCCGGCGTCATCGCTTGCGGTTGCCAGCTTTCCCGGTAATCGCCGTGTTCTTGCCGGTGGCCGATGGGGGCGCAAAAATAGGTTTGGATGTCGCCTTTTGCATTTAACGCGCGCACGGTCAACAGGGTAATTTCAAAGTCGAAATCGATTTTGGCTTCCACGATGACTTTGCCGGTATCGACACGGCCAGCGGACTTGGCATAATCCCAAGCCGCTTTAAGCTGCTCGGCATTGCTGACCAATGACTGCCCCTTGCCTGATGACGACATGGTCGGCTTGACGAAACAGGGGTAGCCGATGCCGCCCGCAACTGCCGCTTCCAGTTCGGCAAACGATTCGGCAAAGGCGTAGGCCGAGGTCGGTATTTTAAGCTGCCGCGCAGCCAGAACCCTGATGCCTTCGCGGTTCATCGTCAGTTGGATGGCGGTGGCATTCGGCACCACGGTACAACCACCTTCCTCCTCGATGTCGAACAGCGCACCGGTGGCGATCGCTTCCAGTTCCGGGATGATAAAATCCGGCTGCTCCAGGGCTATTAATGCTTTTACCGCCTCGGCATCGGTCATGTCGATCACATGGCTGCGATGCGCGACCTGGTGCGCGGGGGCGTTGGCATAACGGTCTACGGCAATCACCTCCACGCCATAGCGTTGCAGGGCAATCGCCAGTTCTTTACCGAGTTCGCCGCTGCCCAGCAATAAGGCTTTGGTCGCACTGTTAGTCAGCGGTGTACCGATATTCATTGACTGTCCTCAAGATAATGGTCTATGTCTTCTTTGGAGAAACCGATTTTTTTCGCAACGCGGTCGGCGTGGCTGACGCGGGAAATACCGGGAATGAGTTTATAGGTCGGCGCGTCGTTCGCGAACTCGACCTGTCTCGGCAAGCCTATGCCTTGCTTGACGAATAAATCGACTAATTGATGGTTATGCGTGATCAGGATAGTGCTGTTGCCTTTGCGGTAAAAGCCGCCCAGCACATTCGATGACGATTCCATTTTTTCTTCAAAGGTGGTGCCTTCCGATAATTCATCGAGTACGACCAGACTCTTGGCGGTGGTCGCCAGAAAAATATCCTTCGTGCGTTTGAGCTCCGTGCCGAAACGGCCTTCACCATCACTCAAATGGCTGATTTCAGGACACTGATAGAAAATGCTGTCGGCGACTGTCATGGTTGCCGATTTGGCCGGTACAAAGCAGCCGATTTGCGCCAGCAGCTGGATTTGCGTGACGGTTTTGCAAAATGCGGTTTTGCCGCCGCTGTTAGGGCCGGTCACAAATACCAGTTTGTCGTCTTCGAGAACCAGGTCGTTGCCGACATAATCGCTGTGGATTTTGCTCAAGACCGGATTTTTCGCGCCGGACAGGTTAATCCGGTGATGTTCGCTGTCGATCAGCGTAGGCAGCACGACATCGTGGCCAACGTTATCGGCAAATTTTAAAAACGACAATAATTCATCGAGCTGTCCGAATGCATCCAGGGTCTTCGCGACAGCCGGCGAGCTTTTGTAGATATTGCGCAGCGGGACAATGCAGTGGTCACGGTCGAAACCGCCGACTATCGGAAAATAAAGCAGCAACAGCGGAGTAAGGAAAATGGCTTCATCAGGAATGGCCTGCTTCATATCCGGCGGTGCGAAATGTGTCAGCAACCAGAGCGCCGCAACGGTCAATGCCAGCAATAACGGCTTGATGATGCGGGGTACAAAAATAACGGCCGGTGACAATGAGCCGCTTCTTTGCTGCTTGCATTGAATGCCGTTTTCGGTGATATACGCAGGGCCTTGCATCAGCGAGTAAGGGCGGGTGTCGGCAAAGGCTTTTATGGCGTCAAACAGGCTTTTTAAATAAGGGCTTTCAGGGTTGTCGGCGGATTGAATATCACCGACCAGTTCCAGCATAAAACGAATCCCTCTTTTATATTGCGGATAGCCGTAACCTTCGATTTCATGGTCTTCGCGCGCTGAACCGAATGAGCCTAAAAAATTGCCGAACAATAATAAATAAAAATGGTTTTCATGGCCGGCGGCATTTTGGACGATATTTTCCAGCGAGTCTCTTAATGCCGGATTATTGCGCAGTTCTTCGACGGCTTCCTGCTTGGCCTTGATGTCATCGAGATTATCCAGCGGCTGCGTCAGGGAACGGTACAGCACCGACTGACCGGCTGTTGTCGCGGCATGGTTGACGGCATCAAAGAGTTTGTCGACTTCGATCGTATTAAACGCGCTTTCATCGATAACACCGGTGCCGGTATCTAAAGGATGGGTCGATTTAACAGTAGGCCAGACATCATGCTGCCAGGTTGTAAGCATTTCTTTCATCGTTTCAGCTCGTTATTTTTTGTTGTGCCAAAAACCGGTCGGATTTAAGCTCGGCCTACCGTGAAACCAGACCCATTGTCGAAGCTATAACTATAGCCATTTAAACAGTTTGTTCAAGTACGTCGATGACGACATCGACATGTGCATCGCTATCATTCAATGCCGGTATGTAACGGTAATCCGTACCGCCGGCCGCTATAAATACCGCCTTGTTTTCGATGGCTATTTCTTCCAATGTCTCAAGACAGTCCACGGCAAACCCCGGGCACACCATGTCGACGGTTTTGATGCCTTGTCCCGGCAGGGCCTGCAAGGTATTGATGCAATAAGGTTTTAGCCATTCGGCCTTGCCGAAGCGCGACTGGAAGACAAGCATCCATTCGCTGTCGTTAAGCCTTAGTTGCTCGGCAATCAGCGCCGCTGTTTTATGACATTGGTGGAAATAAGGGTCGCCCCATGCCGTTAATCGCTCAGGCAAGCCGTGAAACGACATCATTAACAATTCATTTTTGCCCTGCTCGCGCCATGCCTGCTTAATGGAATCGGCCACGGCGGCAATATAACGGGCGTTCCGGTGATAATCGCTGATAAATTGAATACCGGGAATATGCCGCCATTGATTCAGTTCCTTGACGACATCATCATAAACCGATGCGGTCGTGGTCGATGAATACTGAGGATACAACGGCAACACGACGATACGTTCAAGCCCCAGCGCTTTAAACTGTTGCAGTTGCGTGGCGATGGCGGGTGCGCCGTAGCGCATCGCATAGGCGACTTCAATGTCTCTGCCGCGGAGCCTCGCGGCTGTTTTCTCGCTTAATTGCCGGGTTAAAAATGTTAACGGAGAACCTTTTTCAGCATCCCATACTTTGCGATAGGCCTGAGCCGATTTGCTTGGCCTGAACGGTAACACCGCGCCATGAAGAATGAGCCACCACAGCGGCCTTGGAATATTGACCACGCGCGGGTCCCACAGAAAATCCTTCAGAAACCGTCTGACCGCAGACGTCGTCGGGGCGGCGGGTGAGCCCAGATTTGCCAGTAAAACGCCTGTTTTTGCGGCGGCCATAGTGCACCTATCGGTTAATCAGATTTAAAAATTCTGAGCGTGTACTGATATGTTTACGGAAAATACCCGTCATCACCGATGTCGTCATCACCGAGTTCTGTTTGCCAACGCCGCGCATCATCATACATAAATGCTTGGCTTCAATAACCACGGCAACCCCCCTGGCATCTATTGACGTTTCAATGGCATCGGCGATCTGCTTGGTGAGTTTTTCCTGAATTTGCAGACGCCGGGCATACATATCAACAATGCGTGCCACTTTGGATAAGCCCAGCACTTTACCTTGCGGCAAATAGCCGACATGGCATTTACCGATAAACGGCAACAGATGATGTTCACACAAGGAATACAATTCAATATCCTTGACGATCACCATGTCTTCGGTTTCGGCAGTAAAAATAGCGCCATTCAGCACATCTTCCAGCGATCTTTCATAGCCGTTGTTTAAATATTTAAACGCCCTGGCGGCGCGTTTAGGGGTATCGATCAAACCCTCGCGGTTTAAATCTTCACCGATGGCTTCGATGAGTTTGGCAAAATGCTCTTCCATGGTTTTTAATCTCCGGTTATAGAATGGCGTAAAAATGGCTCGTCAGTATACATCAGGAGCCGTGAATGTTAATGCGTTCAAAATGACGGATTCATCAGCCCCCGGCCTGCACGCATGTTCACTCAGATAGCGCCGCCAGCTTCGGGCGCCCGGCTGACCGTGAAACAGCCCCAGGATATGCCGCGCCACGCTGTTTAAGCGTACTTCGGTTTTAAGTTGCTCGTGGATATAAGGTATCAGCCGGGCAATAATCTCCTGACGCGATATGCCGGCGGCGGTATCGCCAAAAATGCGCCGGTCAACCTCGACCAACAGATACGGGTTGTGATACGCCTCGCGCCCGACCATCACGCCATCAAGCTGTTGCAGCATGTCTTCGGCCTGGTCCAACGACGTTACGCCGCCGTTCAATATGATTTCGAGCTGCGGAAAATCCTGCTTCAGTTGATAAACAATGTCATAACGTAACGGCGGCACGTCGCGGTTTTGTTTGGGCGATAAACCGCTTAACCACGCTTTTCTGGCATGAACGATAAATGTTTTACAGCCGGCACCGGCTATTGTGGCGATAAAATGCACCAACTCAGGATATGAATCATGCTCATCAACACCAATGCGCGACTTAACCGTTACCGGAATATTGACGGCCCGGCACATAGCGGCAACACAGTCGGCCACCCGTTCCGGCTCGATCATTAAACATGCGCCGAAACGTCCGTTCTGCACGCGGTCGCTGGGGCAGCCGACATTCAGATTCACTTCATCATAGCCGTAATCTTCAGCCATTTTGGCACATATAGCCAGCTCGCGCGGATTACTGCCTCCGAGTTGCAAGGCTAAAGGATGCTCGGCCTGATTAAATTGCAGAAAGCGGTGATGGTCGCCATGTATTAATGCGCCGGTCGTCACCATCTCGGTGTACAGCAAAGCGCGCCGGGAAATAAGCCGGTGAAAAAACCGGCAATGCCGGTCTGTCCAATCCAACATCGGTGCAACCGCAAAGGTTGCACTAGGGTTGTCATTGATTTTTTTGATATTCATTGCTTTATTTGTAGTTATTTTTGGTTATTTTGCACTATTTTTGCAGTAGTGATGCACACTATATGCACATTAGTTTTCAATGTGCATTTTTGGTGAAGAATATGGCAAAGCCGCAAAAATTAAAGAATAAGGATGGCTCAATATCATATCGGATTTTTGTAAATAATACGGTGGATAGGGTAACCACTCGCAAAAGCAGATCATTCTCAACTCGACAGTTTTGGCTATAGACTGGGCGGGTAAGCATCAGAAGGAAGTTGAACGCGCCGCAATTCACGGCGAAATGTCCAGTCATATAACAATATCGCGATCATCAAATGGTTTACCATTGTGGTAAATTTCAAGCCTATCGTGATGTAAATGAAAACGCACATATCCTGAAGTGCTGGATAATGGACGACGAGAGAGCGCATCCTCGGCATTTTGCAGAACTTCAAAATTAAAATGGGTTCGGGTGGAATAAATATCGGCAAAATAAGAAAGATGTCGTGTGCCTTTGCCGTATTCTTCAATATTGTCTTGACGAATTTTTGCGTAATCGACTTTGCTCATTGTTTTCCCTCAATCATTAAAACCCCAAAGACCACCCCCTCAGCCAATATATCCGCCTGCTTTTTCGCTAGCTCCAGTTGTTCAACATGCTGCCGGTAATCGCGGCTTGCCGAATCCGCTGAAAATCTTGGAAACGGAGCGTTAGCGGAGTGAAGATTTTTAGCCCCCGATAGGTGTAGCGCCGGGCGGGTTTTCGGAGCGAAGCGGAGAAAACCTGCAAGGCATCGCGGAACGCCGTCAAGTCATTTGGAGCCTATGTTTCGACCCCTTGTTGGGTCGGAACGAGGCGACGAGGACGAATCGGGGCCGTCGAAGGCAATCGCGGTCGCGTAGTTTTTGCCGCTTATTGGGGCTGGGACGCCCCTAATAAGCTTTCGCAAAAATAGCGACTCCCCGAAAAAACTTGATAACGGGTTTCCGTATCGCCGCCGGTTAAAGCGCCGATTATCGCACCGATTTTGTTGAGATCAGCTTTCAGGCGCACTACAGTACCAAGTTGGAACGTCTCCGGGCTTGATGTCTCGGTTTTCGGCGGTTCTGCTTTGCTTTCTGCATCAGCCAATTTACGCAACAGATGCTTTTTTTCCTGGTTGATGGTTTCCAGTGTGCCGTTGTCCGCACCGAAGGCTTGCATCAGTCTTTCTAGGGTGTCCAGGTCACGGTAATAAACTTCATCAGGCAAACCGCCGGCCGGTGCATGTGCCCAGCGGTTGCGGATGGTTTGCGCTTCTTTAAGCCAGTTACGGACATCTTTGCTGAAATTGAGTTTTTGGCTCAGGTCGTACCAGTTTTGATCGGTTACTCTGAGCAACGCAGCAAGATCAAGTTGCTCCAGCGCAGCTATTGGCAGGTTTTGGGCATACGTTTGTTGCTGAAACGTTAGTTTTTCCAGTACCAGCGATTGCCGCCAGTCCAGCGAAATATTGGGTAATGCCTGGCTGAGAACCTTAACCAGTTGGGTGTTAAGCGTGTTGAGAGTTTTCATTAATGAGGCGGTTAGGATTATGGTTAAGTAACTATTTTCACATCTGGCGTGGTAAACAAAATCTGGATTTTGGGCTTTTACCTTAACACATGACAGTTTATTGATTTCTCAAAACCAAGGGTAAAAAAGTTATAATTCCGCCATTCAACACGCAACCGCCCAGGAATTTCTCATGATAACCGTCGATACCATCATCCACGCCCGCTGGATTATACCCGTTGAACCCGAATCCGTAACGCTGGAACACCACTCGCTGGTTATTGATGCGGGCAGGATTATTGACTTGTTGCCTACTGATGACGCAAAGCAAAAATATCAGGGCATTAGCACTGAAGTCTTCGACAATCACGCGCTGTTACCGGGCCTGATCAACAGCCATACCCATGCGGCGATGACGTTGATGCGCGGCATTGCCGATGATTTGCAGTTGATGGACTGGCTTAATAACCATATCTGGCCGCTGGAGCAAAAATGGATGAGCGAAGCGTTTGTCAGGGACGGGACCGATTTGGCGATTGCCGAGATGATCCGGGGCGGCACGACGTGTTTTAACGATATGTATTTCTTCCCCGACATCACGGCCAAACAGTCTATACAGCACGGCATACGCGCCAGTGTCGGCCTGATCGTGATTGATTTTCCCACCGTATGGGCGGAAAACAGCGACATGTATATCGAAAAAGGCCTGGCCCTGCATGACCAACTGCGGCATCAGCCGCTGATTACGACAACGTTTGCACCGCACGCGCCTTACACGGTTTCCGACGGGCCGCTGCAAAAAATCAGGACGCTGTCCGACCAGCTCGACAAGCCGATACATATCCATGTCCACGAAACCCTGCACGAAGTCGAACAGGCCGAACTGCAAAGCGGCAAACGGCCTTTGCAGCGCCTGAATGAACTCGGCCTCGTCAATCCGTCATTAATGGCCGTCCATGCCACCCAGTTGACGGATGCAGAAATCGCCCTGCTTGCCGAAGCCGGTGCGCATATCGTGCATTGCCCCGAATCCAACCTGAAACTGGCCAGCGGCTTTTGCCCCGTCGCCCGCTGTATCGCCGCCGGAATTAATGTCGCGTTGGGCACCGACGGCGCGGCCAGCAATAATGACCTGGATATGTTCGGTGAAATGCGCACCGCCGCGTTGCTGGGCAAAGCGGTAGCAGGAGACGCCAGCGCCGTTCCGGCGATGACGGCATTGCGCATGGCGACGATTAACGGCGCGAAGGCATTGGGCCTGGAGAATGAAATCGGCTCGCTAAGTATAGGCAAAGCCGCCGATGTGATCGCTATCGACCTGAATCATCTGGAAACCCAGCCTTTATACTGCCCCGTCTCGCAAATCGTCTATGCCGCAAGCCGCAGGCAAGTCACCGATGTCTGGGTTGCCGGCAAGCGCCTGTTAAATCAGCGCCAACTGACGACCGTTAATCTCGACGAATTAACGGCAAAAGTCGCGCAATGGCGGCAACGATTGTCGAGTTGAGCGGGCGTAAGCGTGAGGAAATACATTCACTCTCTCTGTACATAACAAAATGCTATTTCATTGAAACTATAGCCGACATTACACGCCTACATTACCCAGACTCGCATATAAATGACGTAACGCTCCCCGAGTAGATTAAGCAGTCGGTGATGGTATGCGTTGCAATTCTGTATGATTTCCCGACGACTGTCTATCAACATGACATGGATGCCCGCGAAAAACTGAAACACCCCGGCATCAATCAATTCAGGTAGCCCCAGCTCATCAACCATACCGGCTATCAAACCCAAATGGTCCAAGGCGTAGCTGATGTAAGAGGGCTCTGTATTTGTTGTTTGTCTCCAAGGTACTGTGTCGATTTATAGGCAGTTTAAATTATTTTTACCTTGGGGGGGGGCGAAATGCCGGTATAAAAAAAGGGCTGCATCCTTGGGGGTGCAGCCCTTTTAAATTCTATCGCCGGTTTAAGCTTATATAAAATAAAGCCAAACCTATGAGTAAAGTGTATTAGCGTTTTGAGTATTGCGGACGTTTTCTGGCTTTATGCAAACCAACTTTTTTACGCTCTACAATACGCGAATCGCGTGTAACATACCCCGCTTTTCTAAGCGCCGGGCGTAGTGTTTCATCATATTCCATCAATGCACGTGTCAAGCCGTGACGAATGGCACCAGCCTGACCGGAAGGCCCGCCGCCTTTAACTATCACGTTGACATCGAAATTACCTTCCATATCAACACATTCCAACGGCTGGCGAGAAACCATCTGATCGGTTTTACGGCCAAAATATTCTTCGATGGCTTTGGTATTGATAGTGATTTTTCCTGTGCCTTTTGTTGCGTAAACGCGTGCTACCGCACTTTTACGACGACCTGTTCCGTAATACTGAGCTGCTGCCATGGTCTACTCGCTTATAATTCTAAAACTTTTGGCTGTTGAGCCTGATGATCGTGTTCAGGTCCTGCATATACTTTCAATTTCTTGAACATTGCGCGACCCAGTGGATTGTTGGGTAACATGCCTTTAACTGCGGTATTAAGAATACGGTCAGGGAACGTTTTTCTTAATTTGCCGAGGCTGACGGTTTTAAGGTTACCGATATAACCCGTGTGATGTTGATATAACTTGTCTTTTTCTTTATTGCCGGTAACGCCTATTTTCTCAGCATTTACTACAATAATGTAATCACCGGTATCAACATGCGGTGTGTATTCTGGTTTATGTTTGCCGCGAAGACGACGTGCAATCTCAGAAGCAAGGCGGCCTAGCGTCTTGCCTTCTGCATCAACTACGTACCAATCACGCTTAACTTCTGCTGGTTTTGCACTAAATGTTTTCATCGTTATATTCTTTCTGTAAAGACGTCTTTCTGTAAAGGCTCAATAAAAGAGCGAGAATTCTACTAAACATTGTATTTGTTTTCAATGTTTATTTGCATTGTGTTCGTACTTAAGCCATATATTTTTATTTATAGCTTTATATTCAGCGAGTGTAATTTACGGTAAAGATGAGTGCGTTCTATGCCTACAGCGGCTGACAGCTTAGCTACGCTGCCGCCCGTGCGTTCAAAATGATATTCCAGATAAGCCTTTTCAAAATGATCCCGGGCTTCCTTGAGCGGCAGGTTAAAAAAGTCCGGTACCGTGGACGTTGCGTTCATATCACTGACTACAGTACCCAGTGCCGACTTTACTTCGTCTAACTCAATGTCTTCGCCGACACCTAAAATCATCAATCGTTGCACCAGGTTTTTTAATTCACGCACATTGCCGCGCCAGCTATAGTTACGTAAAAAATTTTGTGCAGCCATCGAAAATCGCCGAAAAGCCAATTTATCCTGGGTGACAAAGTAATCAACATAAAAACTCAATAATGCAGGCACGTCTTCGCTGTGGCTTCTAAGCGGCTGAATTTCCAGCGTCACCTCATTAAGCAAATAATACAAGTCCTGTCGAAAACGTCCGGATTTTACTTCATCGTCCAGCGGGATTCGCGTCGATGCGATGACCCTGACATCAACACGAACCGCTTCGCTGCCGCCTACGCGCAGGAAAGAACTCGATTCCAATGCGCTTAACAGCCTCAATTGGGTTTCCTTGTCCATGTCGCCGATTTCGCCTAAAAACAACGTGCCTTTATGCGCCCGTTCCAGCAAGCCCGGATAAATTTTACCGCTGCATTCCTTGCCGAAAAATTCTACCGCCGAGTTTTCCGGCGAAATGCTGCCGACGGCAACATCAATAAAAGGACCATCCCGGTGAGAACTGTTATTGTGCAGATAACGCGCATACAGCTCCTTGCCGACACCGGCCTCGCCGACGAACAGCACGCGCGCATCATGCTGCGCCAGCCGTTTTAACTGGTCTTTTGTCCTGGCGACGGTAGCGCTCTTGCCGACGGGCTCTATATCCGCAACCAGCTGCTGCCTCAACCCGGCATTTTCCAGTTGCAAATTACCGACTTCCAGTGCGCGCTCTACGATGAGCAGCAATTTTGCCAGCGATAAAGGTTTTTCAAGAAAATCATAAGCACCGAGGCGAGTTGCTTCAACAGCCGTTTCTACCGAGCCGTGCCCCGACATCATAATGACCGGGCAAAGCATGGCATCTTCTGCAATCCATTCTTTCAGCAGGGTTATGCCGTCGGCATCAGGCATCCAAATATCGAGCAGGATCAGGTCGGGGCTGAGCGATTTTTTTAATTCGCGGGCAGCGGCGGCATTTTCCGCCATTGCAACCTGATAGCCTTCATCTTCGAGAATTTCGCTGACCAAGCGGCGAATATCGGGTTCATCGTCTACGACCAGGAGCCGTTGTTTGTGTGTATTCATCATTACCATTATATTTTAAGCATTACTCGCAGGAAGCTGGAGTATAAAGCCCGCTCCCGCTTTACGGCTGGTGTCGACCCATATTGCGCCGCCATGTTCTTCAATTATTTTTTTCACAATCGCCAAGCCCAGTCCGGTACCTTTGGCTTTGGTTGTGACATAGGGTTCAAAAATTTTTTCGAGGTGCTCTTCCTTAATTCCGGGGCCGTCATCATGTAATGCGATTTCGATGAAATCAGTGTCATTTTTTTGTACCCGATGCAGGTTAATTTCAATCAGCCCTTTCGATTCTATCGCTTCCAACGCATTTTTGATCAGATTATGCAGCACCTGCCTGATACTGACAGGGTCGCCGTTAATCACCAGCATGCCCGGTTCGTAAACGGCTTTAAATTCGACGCCCGATTTTAATACATAAAGCGCCAGCACTTCTTGAACCAATGCCGATAAATCAATCGCGACGGATTGTTTTTTTGACAGCTTGGCGTATTCCGAAAAATCATCGACCATTTCTTTCATCGCTTCAACCTGCTGTACGATGGTCTTGGTTGAGCGTTGCAGAATATTCGCATCGGCGGCATCGAGTTTATCGGCCAATTTATGCTGCAAACGTTCCGCCGAAAGCTGGATGGGCGTCAATGGATTTTTAATCTCATGCGCGAGGCGTCTTGCGACTTCGCCCCATGCGGCATTTTTCTGCGCCTGGATTAAATCGGTGACGTCGTCAAAAACCACAACCGCGCCAACGCGCGAGCCTTCCTGGGAAAACAGCGGCGTACCCCGGCACAATAACTCCTGGCGACCGTTGGGTCCCAAAAAAGCGATGCGTTGCTCCCAAATATCATCGGCCTGCTCCAGCAAACGCTGTATGGATTTAAGCGGTTCCGCCAGCTCAGTAGAGCTCTCGGCAAGTTGCAGCAAGGTGCGCCCGATAAAGTGGTTAACCTGAATGCGAAAAATCCGGTAAGCCGCCTGGTTGGCCGTACGAATTTTGTACATCGCATCAAAACTGATGACGCCGGCCGTCAAATTCGCCAATATGGTTTCCAGATAGGCGCGCTGGTTTTCTATTTCAACTCCCGCCATTCTGGATTCATTCCTCGCCCTGGCAATGCGTTGCGTCATTTCATTAAATGATTCGACAAGAAAGCCCAAATCGTCCTGCGCAATAACCGGTAATTGCTGGTCATAATGTCCTGACGCCACTGCTTGCGTGCCTTTAACCAATTCCTTTACCGGCGCGATAATATGGCGAATGCTGATGAATGCAACCCATATCGCCGCCAATAAACTCATTAACAAGACCAGCGACAAGGCCAGCGAAAAGCTCAATTTTAATGAGCGCCTTAAGAAATTCATCTCCTGATAACGCACAAACGCAAATTCCACGGAATCGGCCAAATCGGCAATTCTCACCGGCACTGGATACAACGCTTGCAAATAGCGCGGTTCCTGCGCTTTAACGGGAACTATCGCACGTATCATCAGTTCGTTTTCATGTACCGGGGCCAGCGCCACATAGTCCTTATTTTGCCGCAACTGCAACCAGATATGCTCGTCAGGCAGGCTCGGTAAAATATCGCTGGGGTTAATACTGCTGGAGGCAATGATTTTTCCGGGGCGCGAAAACAACGTCATTTCCGATGCGCCTGAAAGTTCGCGCAGATTCTCTAACTCCAGAGTGACCAGGTTGGGTGAGGTCGCTTCCAGCGTCGCCGCCAGTTGCTGCGTTTGTTTTAAATGCCAGCGCATGCGCTGGCATTTAAAACAAACGCAGCAACTGGCGGCGACGCTGGAAGCGACCTCACCCAACCTGGTCACTCTGGAGTTAGAGAATCTGCGCGAACTTTCAGGCGCATCGGAAATGACGTTGTTTTCGCGCCCCGGAAAAATCATTGCCTCCAGCAGTATTAACCCCAGCGATATTTTACCGAGCCTGCCTGACGAGCATATCTGGTTGCAGTTGCGGCAAAATAAGGACTATGTGGCGCTGGCCCCGGTACATGAAAACGAACTGATGATACGTGCGATAGTTCCCGTTAAAGCGCAGGAACCGCGCTATTTGCAAGCGTTGTATCCAGTGCCGGTGAGAATTGCCGATTTGGCCGATTCCGTGGAATTTGCGTTTGTGCGTTATCAGGAGATGAATTTCTTAAGGCGCTCATTAAAATTGAGCTTTTCGCTGGCCTTGTCGCTGGTCTTGTTAATGAGTTTATTGGCGGCGATATGGGTTGCATTCATCAGCATTCGCCATATTATCGCGCCGGTAAAGGAATTGGTTAAAGGCACGCAAGCAGTGGCGTCAGGACATTATGACCAGCAATTACCGGTTATTGCGCAGGACGATTTGGGCTTTCTTGTCGAATCATTTAATGAAATGACGCAACGCATTGCCAGGGCGAGGAATGAATCCAGAATGGCGGGAGTTGAAATAGAAAACCAGCGCGCCTATCTGGAAACCATATTGGCGAATTTGACGGCCGGCGTCATCAGTTTTGATGCGATGTACAAAATTCGTACGGCCAACCAGGCGGCTTACCGGATTTTTCGCATTCAGGTTAACCACTTTATCGGGCGCACCTTGCTGCAACTTGCCGAGAGCTCTACTGAGCTGGCGGAACCGCTTAAATCCATACAGCGTTTGCTGGAGCAGGCCGATGATATTTGGGAGCAACGCATCGCTTTTTTGGGACCCAACGGTCGCCAGGAGTTATTGTGCCGGGGTACGCCGCTGTTTTCCCAGGAAGGCTCGCGCGTTGGCGCGGTTGTGGTTTTTGACGACGTCACCGATTTAATCCAGGCGCAGAAAAATGCCGCATGGGGCGAAGTCGCAAGACGCCTCGCGCATGAGATTAAAAATCCATTGACGCCCATCCAGCTTTCGGCGGAACGTTTGCAGCATAAATTGGCCGATAAACTCGATGCCGCCGATGCGAATATTCTGCAACGCTCAACCAAGACCATCGTACAGCAGGTTGAAGCGATGAAAGAAATGGTCGATGATTTTTCGGAATACGCCAAGCTGTCAAAAAAACAATCCGTCGCGATTGATTTATCGGCATTGGTTCAAGAAGTGCTGGCGCTTTATGTATTAAAATCGGGCGTCGAATTTAAAGCCGTTTACGAACCGGGCATGCTGGTGATTAACGGCGACCCTGTCAGTATCAGGCAGGTGCTGCATAATCTGATCAAAAATGCGTTGGAAGCGATAGAATCGAAAGGGCTGATTGAAATTAACCTGCATCGGGTACAAAAAAATGACACTGATTTCATCGAAATCGCATTACATGATGACGGCCCCGGAATTAAGGAAGAGCACCTCGAAAAAATTTTTGAACCCTATGTCACAACCAAAGCCAAAGGTACCGGACTGGGCTTGGCGATTGTGAAAAAAATAATTGAAGAACATGGCGGCGCAATATGGGTCGACACCAGCCGTAAAGCGGGAGCGGGCTTTATACTCCAGCTTCCTGCGAGTAATGCTTAAAATATAATGGTAATGATGAATACACACAAACAACGGCTCCTGGTCGTAGACGATGAACCCGATATTCGCCGCTTGGTCAGCGAAATTCTCGAAGATGAAGGCTATCAGGTTGCAATGGCGGAAAATGCCGCCGCTGCCCGCGAATTAAAAAAATCGCTCAGCCCCGACCTGATCCTGCTCGATATTTGGATGCCTGATGCCGACGGCATAACCCTGCTGAAAGAATGGATTGCAGAAGATGCCATGCTTTGCCCGGTCATTATGATGTCGGGGCACGGCTCGGTAGAAACGGCTGTTGAAGCAACTCGCCTCGGTGCTTATGATTTTCTTGAAAAACCTTTATCGCTGGCAAAATTGCTGCTCATCGTAGAGCGCGCACTGGAAGTCGGTAATTTGCAACTGGAAAATGCCGGGTTGAGGCAGCAGCTGGTTGCGGATATAGAGCCCGTCGGCAAGAGCGCTACCGTCGCCAGGACAAAAGACCAGTTAAAACGGCTGGCGCAGCATGATGCGCGCGTGCTGTTCGTCGGCGAGGCCGGTGTCGGCAAGGAGCTGTATGCGCGTTATCTGCACAATAACAGTTCTCACCGGGATGGTCCTTTTATTGATGTTGCCGTCGGCAGCATTTCGCCGGAAAACTCGGCGGTAGAATTTTTCGGCAAGGAATGCAGCGGTAAAATTTATCCGGGCTTGCTGGAACGGGCGCATAAAGGCACGTTGTTTTTAGGCGAAATCGGCGACATGGACAAGGAAACCCAATTGAGGCTGTTAAGCGCATTGGAATCGAGTTCTTTCCTGCGCGTAGGCGGCAGCGAAGCGGTTCGTGTTGATGTCAGGGTCATCGCATCGACGCGAATCCCGCTGGACGATGAAGTAAAATCCGGACGTTTTCGACAGGACTTGTATTATTTGCTTAATGAGGTGACGCTGGAAATTCAGCCGCTTAGAAGCCACAGCGAAGACGTGCCTGCATTATTGAGTTTTTATGTTGATTACTTTGTCACCCAGGATAAATTGGCTTTTCGGCGATTTTCGATGGCTGCACAAAATTTTTTACGTAACTATAGCTGGCGCGGCAATGTGCGTGAATTAAAAAACCTGGTGCAACGATTGATGATTTTAGGTGTCGGCGAAGACATTGAGTTAGACGAAGTAAAGTCGGCACTGGGTACTGTAGTCAGTGATATGAACGCAACGTCCACGGTACCGGACTTTTTTAACCTGCCGCTCAAGGAAGCCCGGGATCATTTTGAAAAGGCTTATCTGGAATATCATTTTGAACGCACGGGCGGCAGCGTAGCTAAGCTGTCAGCCGCTGTAGGCATAGAACGCACTCATCTTTACCGTAAATTACACTCGCTGAATATAAAGCTATAAATAAAAATATATGGCTTAAGTACGAACACAATGCAAATAAACATTGAAAACAAATACAATGTTTAGTAGAATTCTCGCTCTTTTATTGAGCCTTTACAGAAAGACGTCTTTACAGAAAGAATATAACGATGAAAACATTTAGTGCAAAACCAGCAGAAGTTAAGCGTGATTGGTACGTAGTTGATGCAGAAGGCAAGACGCTAGGCCGCCTTGCTTCTGAGATTGCACGTCGTCTTCGCGGCAAACATAAACCAGAATACACACCGCATGTTGATACCGGTGATTACATTATTGTAGTAAATGCTGAGAAAATAGGCGTTACCGGCAATAAAGAAAAAGACAAGTTATATCAACATCACACGGGTTATATCGGTAACCTTAAAACCGTCAGCCTCGGCAAATTAAGAAAAACGTTCCCTGACCGTATTCTTAATACCGCAGTTAAAGGCATGTTACCCAACAATCCACTGGGTCGCGCAATGTTCAAGAAATTGAAAGTATATGCAGGACCTGAACACGATCATCAGGCTCAACAGCCAAAAGTTTTAGAATTATAAGCGAGTAGACCATGGCAGCAGCTCAGTATTACGGAACAGGTCGTCGTAAAAGTGCGGTAGCACGCGTTTACGCAACAAAAGGCACAGGAAAAATCACTATCAATACCAAAGCCATCGAAGAATATTTTGGCCGTAAAACCGATCAGATGGTTTCTCGCCAGCCGTTGGAATGTGTTGATATGGAAGGTAATTTCGATGTCAACGTGATAGTTAAAGGCGGCGGGCCTTCCGGTCAGGCTGGTGCCATTCGTCACGGCTTGACACGTGCATTGATGGAATATGATGAAACACTACGCCCGGCGCTTAGAAAAGCGGGGTATGTTACACGCGATTCGCGTATTGTAGAGCGTAAAAAAGTTGGTTTGCATAAAGCCAGAAAACGTCCGCAATACTCAAAACGCTAATACACTTTACTCATAGGTTTGGCTTTATTTTATATAAGCTTAAACCGGCGATAGAATTTAAAAGGGCTGCACCCCCAAGGATGCAGCCCTTTTTTTATACCGGCATTTCGCCCCCCCCCAAGGTAAAAATAATTTAAACTGCCTATAAATCGACACAGTACCTTGGAGACAAACAACAAATACAGAGCCCTCTTACATCAGCTACGCCTTGGACCATTTGGGTTTGATAGCCGGTATGGTTGATGAGCTGGGGCTACCTGAATTGATTGATGCCGGGGTGTTTCAGTTTTTCGCGGGCATCCATGTCATGTTGATAGACAGTCGTCGGGAAATCATACAGAATTGCAACGCATACCATCACCGACTGCTTAATCTACTCGGGGAGCGTTACGTCATTTATATGCGAGTCTGGGTAATGTAGGCGTGTAATGTCGGCTATAGTTTCAATGAAATAGCATTTTGTTATGTACAGAGAGAGTGAATGTATTTCCTCACGCTTACGCCCGCTCAACTCGACAATCGTTGCCGCCATTGCGCGACTTTTGCCGTTAATTCGTCGAGATTAACGGTCGTCAGTTGGCGCTGATTTAACAGGCGCTTGCCGGCAACCCAGACATCGGTGACTTGCCTGCGGCTTGCGGCATAGACGATTTGCGAGACGGGGCAGTATAAAGGCTGGGTTTCCAGATGATTCAGGTCGATAGCGATCACATCGGCGGCTTTGCCTATACTTAGCGAGCCGATTTCATTCTCCAGGCCCAATGCCTTCGCGCCGTTAATCGTCGCCATGCGCAATGCCGTCATCGCCGGAACGGCGCTGGCGTCTCCTGCTACCGCTTTGCCCAGCAACGCGGCGGTGCGCATTTCACCGAACATATCCAGGTCATTATTGCTGGCCGCGCCGTCGGTGCCCAACGCGACATTAATTCCGGCGGCGATACAGCGGGCGACGGGGCAAAAGCCGCTGGCCAGTTTCAGGTTGGATTCGGGGCAATGCACGATATGCGCACCGGCTTCGGCAAGCAGGGCGATTTCTGCATCCGTCAACTGGGTGGCATGGACGGCCATTAATGACGGATTGACGAGGCCGAGTTCATTCAGGCGCTGCAAAGGCCGTTTGCCGCTTTGCAGTTCGGCCTGTTCGACTTCGTGCAGGGTTTCGTGGACATGGATATGTATCGGCTTGTCGAGCTGGTCGGACAGCGTCCTGATTTTTTGCAGCGGCCCGTCGGAAACCGTGTAAGGCGCGTGCGGTGCAAACGTTGTCGTAATCAGCGGCTGATGCCGCAGTTGGTCATGCAGGGCCAGGCCTTTTTCGATATACATGTCGCTGTTTTCCGCCCATACGGTGGGAAAATCAATCACGATCAGGCCGACACTGGCGCGTATGCCGTGCTGTATAGACTGTTTGGCCGTGATGTCGGGGAAGAAATACATATCGTTAAAACACGTCGTGCCGCCCCGGATCATCTCGGCAATCGCCAAATCGGTCCCGTCCCTGACAAACGCTTCGCTCATCCATTTTTGCTCCAGCGGCCAGATATGGTTATTAAGCCAGTCCATCAACTGCAAATCATCGGCAATGCCGCGCATCAACGTCATCGCCGCATGGGTATGGCTGTTGATCAGGCCCGGTAACAGCGCGTGATTGTCGAAGACTTCAGTGCTAATGCCCTGATATTTTTGCTTTGCGTCATCAGTAGGCAACAAGTCAATAATCCTGCCCGCATCAATAACCAGCGAGTGGTGTTCCAGCGTTACGGATTCGGGTTCAACGGGTATAATCCAGCGGGCGTGGATGATGGTATCGACGGTTATCATGAGAAATTCCTGGGCGGTTGCGTGTTGAATGGCGGAATTATAACTTTTTTACCCTTGGTTTTGAGAAATCAATAAACTGTCATGTGTTAAGGTAAAAGCCCAAAATCCAGATTTTGTTTACCACGCCAGATGTGAAAATAGTTACTTAACCATAATCCTAACCGCCTCATTAATGAAAACTCTCAACACGCTTAACACCCAACTGGTTAAGGTTCTCAGCCAGGCATTACCCAATATTTCGCTGGACTGGCGGCAATCGCTGGTACTGGAAAAACTAACGTTTCAGCAACAAACGTATGCCCAAAACCTGCCAATAGCTGCGCTGGAGCAACTTGATCTTGCTGCGTTGCTCAGAGTAACCGATCAAAACTGGTACGACCTGAGCCAAAAACTCAATTTCAGCAAAGATGTCCGTAACTGGCTTAAAGAAGCGCAAACCATCCGCAACCGCTGGGCACATGCACCGGCCGGCGGTTTGCCTGATGAAGTTTATTACCGTGACCTGGACACCCTAGAAAGACTGATGCAAGCCTTCGGTGCGGACAACGGCACACTGGAAACCATCAACCAGGAAAAAAAGCATCTGTTGCGTAAATTGGCTGATGCAGAAAGCAAAGCAGAACCGCCGAAAACCGAGACATCAAGCCCGGAGACGTTCCAACTTGGTACTGTAGTGCGCCTGAAAGCTGATCTCAACAAAATCGGTGCGATAATCGGCGCTTTAACCGGCGGCGATACGGAAACCCGTTATCAAGTTTTTTCGGGGAGTCGCTATTTTTGCGAAAGCTTATTAGGGGCGTCCCAGCCCCAATAAGCGGCAAAAACTACGCGACCGCGATTGCCTTCGACGGCCCCGATTCGTCCTCGTCGCCTCGTTCCGACCCAACAAGGGGTCGAAACATAGGCTCCAAATGACTTGACGGCGTTCCGCGATGCCTTGCAGGTTTTCTCCGCTTCGCTCCGAAAACCCGCCCGGCGCTACACCTATCGGGGGCTAAAAATCTTCACTCCGCTAACGCTCCGTTTCCAAGATTTTCAGCGGATTCGGCAAGCCGCGATTACCGGCAGCATGTTGAACAACTGGAGCTAGCGAAAAAGCAGGCGGATATATTGGCTGAGGGGGTGGTCTTTGGGGTTTTAATGATTGAGGGAAAACAATGAGCAAAGTCGATTACGCAAAAATTCGTCAAGACAATATTGAAGAATACGGCAAAGGCACACGACATCTTTCTTATTTTGCCGATATTTATTCCACCCGAACCCATTTTAATTTTGAAGTTCTGCAAAATGCCGAGGATGCGCTCTCTCGTCGTCCATTATCCAGCACTTCAGGATATGTGCGTTTTCATTTACATCACGATAGGCTTGAAATTTACCACAATGGTAAACCATTTGATGATCGCGATATTGTTATATGACTGGACATTTCGCCGTGAATTGCGGCGCGTTCAACTTCCTTCTGATGCTTACCCGCCCAGTCTATAGCCAAAACTGTCGAGTTGAGAATGATCTGCTTTTGCGAGTGGTTACCCTATCCACCGTATTATTTACAAAAATCCGATATGATATTGAGCCATCCTTATTCTTTAATTTTTGCGGCTTTGCCATATTCTTCACCAAAAATGCACATTGAAAACTAATGTGCATATAGTGTGCATCACTACTGCAAAAATAGTGCAAAATAACCAAAAATAACTACAAATAAAGCAATGAATATCAAAAAAATCAATGACAACCCTAGTGCAACCTTTGCGGTTGCACCGATGTTGGATTGGACAGACCGGCATTGCCGGTTTTTTCACCGGCTTATTTCCCGGCGCGCTTTGCTGTACACCGAGATGGTGACGACCGGCGCATTAATACATGGCGACCATCACCGCTTTCTGCAATTTAATCAGGCCGAGCATCCTTTAGCCTTGCAACTCGGAGGCAGTAATCCGCGCGAGCTGGCTATATGTGCCAAAATGGCTGAAGATTACGGCTATGATGAAGTGAATCTGAATGTCGGCTGCCCCAGCGACCGCGTGCAGAACGGACGTTTCGGCGCATGTTTAATGATCGAGCCGGAACGGGTGGCCGACTGTGTTGCCGCTATGTGCCGGGCCGTCAATATTCCGGTAACGGTTAAGTCGCGCATTGGTGTTGATGAGCATGATTCATATCCTGAGTTGGTGCATTTTATCGCCACAATAGCCGGTGCCGGCTGTAAAACATTTATCGTTCATGCCAGAAAAGCGTGGTTAAGCGGTTTATCGCCCAAACAAAACCGCGACGTGCCGCCGTTACGTTATGACATTGTTTATCAACTGAAGCAGGATTTTCCGCAGCTCGAAATCATATTGAACGGCGGCGTAACGTCGTTGGACCAGGCCGAAGACATGCTGCAACAGCTTGATGGCGTGATGGTCGGGCGCGAGGCGTATCACAACCCGTATCTGTTGGTCGAGGTTGACCGGCGCATTTTTGGCGATACCGCCGCCGGCATATCGCGTCAGGAGATTATTGCCCGGCTGATACCTTATATCCACGAGCAACTTAAAACCGAAGTACGCTTAAACAGCGTGGCGCGGCATATCCTGGGGCTGTTTCACGGTCAGCCGGGCGCCCGAAGCTGGCGGCGCTATCTGAGTGAACATGCGTGCAGGCCGGGGGCTGATGAATCCGTCATTTTGAACGCATTAACATTCACGGCTCCTGATGTATACTGACGAGCCATTTTTACGCCATTCTATAACCGGAGATTAAAAACCATGGAAGAGCATTTTGCCAAACTCATCGAAGCCATCGGTGAAGATTTAAACCGCGAGGGTTTGATCGATACCCCTAAACGCGCCGCCAGGGCGTTTAAATATTTAAACAACGGCTATGAAAGATCGCTGGAAGATGTGCTGAATGGCGCTATTTTTACTGCCGAAACCGAAGACATGGTGATCGTCAAGGATATTGAATTGTATTCCTTGTGTGAACATCATCTGTTGCCGTTTATCGGTAAATGCCATGTCGGCTATTTGCCGCAAGGTAAAGTGCTGGGCTTATCCAAAGTGGCACGCATTGTTGATATGTATGCCCGGCGTCTGCAAATTCAGGAAAAACTCACCAAGCAGATCGCCGATGCCATTGAAACGTCAATAGATGCCAGGGGGGTTGCCGTGGTTATTGAAGCCAAGCATTTATGTATGATGATGCGCGGCGTTGGCAAACAGAACTCGGTGATGACGACATCGGTGATGACGGGTATTTTCCGTAAACATATCAGTACACGCTCAGAATTTTTAAATCTGATTAACCGATAGGTGCACTATGGCCGCCGCAAAAACAGGCGTTTTACTGGCAAATCTGGGCTCACCCGCCGCCCCGACGACGTCTGCGGTCAGACGGTTTCTGAAGGATTTTCTGTGGGACCCGCGCGTGGTCAATATTCCAAGGCCGCTGTGGTGGCTCATTCTTCATGGCGCGGTGTTACCGTTCAGGCCAAGCAAATCGGCTCAGGCCTATCGCAAAGTATGGGATGCTGAAAAAGGTTCTCCGTTAACATTTTTAACCCGGCAATTAAGCGAGAAAACAGCCGCGAGGCTCCGCGGCAGAGACATTGAAGTCGCCTATGCGATGCGCTACGGCGCACCCGCCATCGCCACGCAACTGCAACAGTTTAAAGCGCTGGGGCTTGAACGTATCGTCGTGTTGCCGTTGTATCCTCAGTATTCATCGACCACGACCGCATCGGTTTATGATGATGTCGTCAAGGAACTGAATCAATGGCGGCATATTCCCGGTATTCAATTTATCAGCGATTATCACCGGAACGCCCGTTATATTGCCGCCGTGGCCGATTCCATTAAGCAGGCATGGCGCGAGCAGGGCAAAAATGAATTGTTAATGATGTCGTTTCACGGCTTGCCTGAGCGATTAACGGCATGGGGCGACCCTTATTTCCACCAATGTCATAAAACAGCGGCGCTGATTGCCGAGCAACTAAGGCTTAACGACAGCGAATGGATGCTTGTCTTCCAGTCGCGCTTCGGCAAGGCCGAATGGCTAAAACCTTATTGCATCAATACCTTGCAGGCCCTGCCGGGACAAGGCATCAAAACCGTCGACATGGTGTGCCCGGGGTTTGCCGTGGACTGTCTTGAGACATTGGAAGAAATAGCCATCGAAAACAAGGCGGTATTTATAGCGGCCGGCGGTACGGATTACCGTTACATACCGGCATTGAATGATAGCGATGCACATGTCGATGTCGTCATCGACGTACTTGAACAAACTGTTTAAATGGCTATAGTTATAGCTTCGACAATGGGTCTGGTTTCACGGTAGGCCGAGCTTAAATCCGACCGGTTTTTGGCACAACAAAAAATAACGAGCTGAAACGATGAAAGAAATGCTTACAACCTGGCAGCATGATGTCTGGCCTACTGTTAAATCGACCCATCCTTTAGATACCGGCACCGGTGTTATCGATGAAAGCGCGTTTAATACGATCGAAGTCGACAAACTCTTTGATGCCGTCAACCATGCCGCGACAACAGCCGGTCAGTCGGTGCTGTACCGTTCCCTGACGCAGCCGCTGGATAATCTCGATGACATCAAGGCCAAGCAGGAAGCCGTCGAAGAACTGCGCAATAATCCGGCATTAAGAGACTCGCTGGAAAATATCGTCCAAAATGCCGCCGGCCATGAAAACCATTTTTATTTATTATTGTTCGGCAATTTTTTAGGCTCATTCGGTTCAGCGCGCGAAGACCATGAAATCGAAGGTTACGGCTATCCGCAATATAAAAGAGGGATTCGTTTTATGCTGGAACTGGTCGGTGATATTCAATCCGCCGACAACCCTGAAAGCCCTTATTTAAAAAGCCTGTTTGACGCCATAAAAGCCTTTGCCGACACCCGCCCTTACTCGCTGATGCAAGGCCCTGCGTATATCACCGAAAACGGCATTCAATGCAAGCAGCAAAGAAGCGGCTCATTGTCACCGGCCGTTATTTTTGTACCCCGCATCATCAAGCCGTTATTGCTGGCATTGACCGTTGCGGCGCTCTGGTTGCTGACACATTTCGCACCGCCGGATATGAAGCAGGCCATTCCTGATGAAGCCATTTTCCTTACTCCGCTGTTGCTGCTTTATTTTCCGATAGTCGGCGGTTTCGACCGTGACCACTGCATTGTCCCGCTGCGCAATATCTACAAAAGCTCGCCGGCTGTCGCGAAGACCCTGGATGCATTCGGACAGCTCGATGAATTATTGTCGTTTTTAAAATTTGCCGATAACGTTGGCCACGATGTCGTGCTGCCTACGCTGATCGACAGCGAACATCACCGGATTAACCTGTCCGGCGCGAAAAATCCGGTCTTGAGCAAAATCCACAGCGATTATGTCGGCAACGACCTGGTTCTCGAAGACGACAAACTGGTATTTGTGACCGGCCCTAACAGCGGCGGCAAAACCGCATTTTGCAAAACCGTCACGCAAATCCAGCTGCTGGCGCAAATCGGCTGCTTTGTACCGGCCAAATCGGCAACCATGACAGTCGCCGACAGCATTTTCTATCAGTGTCCTGAAATCAGCCATTTGAGTGATGGTGAAGGCCGTTTCGGCACGGAGCTCAAACGCACGAAGGATATTTTTCTGGCGACCACCGCCAAGAGTCTGGTCGTACTCGATGAATTATCGGAAGGCACCACCTTTGAAGAAAAAATGGAATCGTCATCGAATGTGCTGGGCGGCTTTTACCGCAAAGGCAACAGCACTATCCTGATCACGCATAACCATCAATTAGTCGATTTATTCGTCAAGCAAGGCATAGGCTTGCCGAGACAGGTCGAGTTCGCGAACGACGCGCCGACCTATAAACTCATTCCCGGTATTTCCCGCGTCAGCCACGCCGACCGCGTTGCGAAAAAAATCGGTTTCTCCAAAGAAGACATAGACCATTATCTTGAGGACAGTCAATGAATATCGGTACACCGCTGACTAACAGTGCGACCAAAGCCTTATTGCTGGGCAGCGGCGAACTCGGTAAAGAACTGGCGATTGCCCTGCAACGCTATGGCGTGGAGGTGATTGCCGTAGACCGTTATGCCAACGCCCCCGCGCACCAGGTCGCGCATCGCAGCCATGTGATCGACATGACCGATGCCGAGGCGGTAAAAGCATTAATAGCCCTGGAGCAGCCGGATTTTATCATCCCGGAACTGGAAGCGATCGCCACCGGTGCGCTGTTCGACATCGAGGAGGAAGGTGGTTGTACCGTGGTGCCGAATGCCACCGCCATCCAACTGACGATGAACCGCGAAGGCATCAGGGTTCTGGCTGCGCGGCAGCTTAAAATACCGACCTCGGCCTACGCCTTTGCCGAATCGTTTGCCGAACTGGAAGCGGCAGTTGCGGGCGGCATCGGCTACCCCTGTTTCGTCAAGCCGACCATGTCGTCATCAGGCAAGGGGCAGTCATTGGTCAGCAATGCCGAGCAGCTTAAAGCGGCTTGGGATTATGCCAAGTCCGCTGGCCGTGTCGATACCGGCAAAGTCATCGTGGAAGCCAAAATCGATTTCGACTTTGAAATTACCCTGTTGACCGTGCGCGCGTTAAATGCAAAAGGCGACATCCAAACCTATTTTTGCGCCCCCATCGGCCACCGGCAAGAACACGGCGATTACCGGGAAAGCTGGCAACCGCAAGCGATGACGCCGGCTGCACTTGCAAAGGCCCAGGATATAGCCTGGAAAATAACCGACTGCATCGGCGGCTTGGGGTTGTTCGGCGTTGAGCTGTTCATCAAGGACGACCAAGTCTGGTTTAGCGAGATCAGTCCCAGGCCGCACGACACCGGCATGGTAACCCTGGTTACCCAAAAGCAAAACGAATTCGAGCTGCACGTTCGCGCGCTGTTGGGGCTGCCGGTCGACACCCGTTTGCAGAGCAGTGGCGCCAGTGCGGTTATTTTAGGCAGTTTTGACGGCCGCGGCGTGATATACCAGGGCCTGGAACAGGCGCTTGCCGTCCCGGACAGCGAAATCCGACTGTTCGGCAAACCGGAAGCTTTTGTCAACCGGCGTATGGGCGTTGCCCTGGCCACCGCCGCAACGACGGATGAAGCCAGGATCAAAGCGGCTATCGCCGCAAATATGATAGTGATTAAACCCGAATGACAGGGTAATAAAAATGCTGAGAATTGCCATTATTTTATTAACGTTAATATCGAATACGGCGTTAGCGGATGTTTATAAATTTGTCGACAGTAACGGCCATACGTACTATACCAACACACCGAAAAACAACAGGTACATCGATAGTGACGGGCAGATTTACTATGCCGATGAACCCAGAAACAGCATTTCCAAGAGTGTTTTCAGATTTAAAACGCGTACTTACACGCCCAGAGACTTCACGCCCCGAGCTGTCCGCTATACTTCCGTCAACAAGCAACGCTTTTCAAGCCTCATCGAACAGGCCGCTTCCAGGCACCAGGTTGACCCCAAACTGGTTCACGCCGTTATCCAAACAGAATCCGCGTACAATTCAACGGCTATTTCATCGGCAGGCGCCGTGGGCCTGATGCAGCTAATGCCCGATACCGCAAGACGCTTCGGCGTTTATGACCGCAACGACCCCGACCAGAATGTTGACGGCGGAACACGCTACCTGAAACATTTAATCGGCCTGTTCGGGCCCAATCTGGATTTGGCCGTTGCCGCCTATAATGCCGGCGAAAACGCCGTCATAAAATACAATAATTCCATCCCGCCCTATCCTGAAACACAAAATTATGTAAAACAGGTTTTGGCTTTATATAATCGGGTAGGAGTGGGCCATGCCCGCGATCGGTGATGATGTCGGCACTGATCGCGGGCATGGCCCGCTCCTACGATACGCAGCCGGACTGGGCATACTGCCCCGTCCCGCTTGAGTTTCCTTACCGGGCATCGCCCTAAACAACGAGCGTTCCAATTTTCTCGCCCATTCGAACCCGCTTATCGGCTTTAACTCCGCTGTCCCAGTGTATTTTATCCTCTCCGAACAAGACAATAATCGTCGAACCCATATTAAAACGCCCCATTTCTTTGCCTATTTTCAGCGTAGGCGCGCTATCCTGATATTGCCAGTTTCGCACTGAAGTAATGCTTGGCGGCGTGACGACCCCATGCCAGACCGTTTCAATACTGGATACAAAAATAGCGCCGACCAGTATCAAAGCCATGGGCCCTGCTTCGGTATCAAACAGGCAACAAACACGTTCATTTCTCGCAAACAAACCGGGTACCGAGTTTGTCGTCGATGTATTGACGCTGAATAAGCGGCCTGGAACATGCACCATTTCCCTTAACGTGCCGGTCAACGGCATGTGCAAGCGATGATAATCCCTGGGCGATAAGTAAATCGTCGTGAACGCACCGTTATTAAAGGGTTCGGAGCGTTCCGCACAGCCGCCCAGCAAATCAACGGCGGTAAAGCTTTTGCCTTTGGCCTGAAAGATATTACCGTCACTAATAAGCCCGGCCTGGCTGACAACGCCATCCGCAGGACAGGCAACGGCATGTTGTTCCGCAGTCACAGGCCTTAAAGCGGGTTTCAGTTCACGGGTAAAAAAGTCGTTAAAGCTTTTGAACGCATTGATGTCCTGCACCAATGCCTCATCCATATTAACCCCGTAATGCCTGATAATCCGGTCGATAAACAGATTCTTCACGGTTTTAATTTCAGAATGCGTCAATCTGCTCATCATTGCGGATAATGCATGATGCGGCAAAGCGTACTGGGGTAGGGTTGTCAAGGCTTCTTTAATGTTCATGGGCATTTATCATTGCGCCTTAAGGCAACTCGATCATGTCAGGCGCTTCCCAAGCAGGGTTTCTATGCTCGACGACCACCGTTGTATAAATGCCGCCGCGTACATTAAATTCCGCACGTATACGCATAAAATTAGGTGCGATCGCGTTAACCATATCGTTCAAAATTTCATTGGTAACCGCTTCATGGAATGCGCCCTGATCGCGGAATGCCCACGTATACAACTTTAAGGATTTCAGTTCTACACACAGTGCAGCGGGCACATATTCAATTTGAATCGTCGCAAAATCAGGCTGCCCTGTTTTCGGGCAAAGGCAGGTGAATTCGGGGATATCAATACGAATCGTGTAATTTCGGCCGGGTTGCGGGTTATCGAAGGTTTCCAGCGCTTTGCTAGCTTGTGTGCTCATAGTGATTTTCAGTCAGTTAATTGGTGGGTTATTTTATCAGTATTTTATGGCATTCAACGATTCTATACCGATGAATGAGCGGCTTATGCGCGCACCCAAATATATTATCGTTAAAAATAAGTCAGAGGGCTGAGAGCGCAAAGCCCTACTTCAATCTAAAAAACAGATATAAGTATCTATTTATATCGTTTCATTAACACAAGCACTTCATTTAATATTTCCCCGACACAACAATTTACACAGCATTCAGAGGCATGCCCATGACGCTTAAAATTGAGGGCAATAACACAAAAATACAGCAGACTGCTCTTATTGCCAGCCAAATAACACAGATGCTTGAGGGAATAAGGTTTGGATCAATAGAAATTATTATCCATGACAACAAAGTGGTTCAAATCGAGCGAAAAGAAAAAATCCGGCCCGACGTACTGGGTGTACTGGGTAAGTAACTTTAATCATTAGTATCTACCGGATAACCGGTGATTAAAAAATTTAACAGATGACATTGAATTGACCGGACAGCCGGAAATTATTGTTAAGGGGAAGCCATGAAAAACAACAAGCTTTTGCTGCTCACACTGGCCGTTAACGGGCTGCTAGGCGTTAGCGCTACGGCCGCTGCCGCTACAGACCAGGAAAAAGACGCCAAAATTGAATTATTGGAACGTCGCCTGCAATTACTCGAAGAGCGCCTGAATGTTCAGCCGCTGCAAGAGAAAAAACCCGATGCAGCGATGCAGGCATTGGATCAAAAAGTAAAAATTCTGGAACGGCAAAACGAAGTCAATAAGGAAATTGCGCTGGAAGCGGCTAAAACTGCGCCCAAATTGGAAGTCAGCAGCAAAGGCGTAAGCTTTACTTCGGCTGATGGCGATAACTCGGTACGGCTGCGCGGCTCGATACAATCGGATGGACGGTTTTTCGCCGGCGACGACCAGGCCAAATTGACTAACCGCTTCGATCTTAAACAGGCACGGATCTGGCTGGAAGGCCGTTTCTGGAAATACAACGATTTTAAACTGATGCCGGATTTCGGTAACGGCAAAACGGTGCTGGCCGATGCTTATATCGATGTGCATTACTTCAATTACGCCGCCTTGAATGTCGGAAGGCAGAAAACACCGCTCAGTTTGGAACGTTTGCAAGGCGATTCCGACGGCACGTTTTTAGAGCGCGCTTATCCGACTTATCTGGCCAGCAACCGCGATAACGGCGTTAAGTTGCACGGCAGTTTTGGCGCACCCGGGCAAAAAGCCGAATACGCAGGCCCCATTGATTTCAAGAACTTTGCCACGTATGAAGTCGGCGTATTTAACGGCGGCGGCGATAACGGTGGTGATGATGCCGACAAAGCGTTTGAAGACAACAAAGAAGTCGCCGGCCGGCTTTGGGCGCATCCTTTCCAGAACTCCGGCATAGATGAATTGGACGGGCTGGGTATCGGTATTGCAGGCAGTTATGACTTGCCTGAAAACAATACCAGCCAGGTTAAAAACCTGAAAACCGCGCTAGGCCAAAACACCTTGGTGGATTACAGCAATCCTTTGGTTAAAGGCACGACTATCGCGTCAAACGGCGATCATTACCGCATTTATCCGCAAGCCTACTGGTATTACGGCCCTTACGGCTTAATGGGCGAATATGTCTGGTCGTCGCAGAAATTAACGGGCGATGCCGGTAAGACCACTATCAAGCAAGATAACACCGCCTGGCAGATTCAGGCTTCTTATGTACTGACCGGCGAAAACAACACCTTCCAAAGCGTAAAACCGCGGGCCGCGTTCGATCCCTGGCATGGTCGATGGGGCGCACTACAGCTGGCCGCACGCTGGAGTGAATTGTCTATCGATAAGAGCAGTTTTGTGTTGTTAGATCCCGGCAAATCCATAACCCGAGCCAGCGCCTGGGCTGTCGGCGCCAACTGGTTCTTGAACCAAAACGTCCGCTTGATGGCTGATTACGAACAAACCGATTTTACCGGCGGTGCATCCGGCGGCGCTAACCGCCCCGATGAAAAAGTCTTCGCCACTCGTTTGCAGCTGGTGTTTTAAGCGCCGCCGCTTACGATTACTTACTCAAGGAAATAACATGAACTTAATATCCAAACTCAAACTGGCAATTTTAGCCGCCGGCCTGCTGGCCGGTAATATCGCGATAGCCGACAGAACCTTGTTAAACGTTTCTTACGATCCGACCCGTGAACTGTATCAAGACTTTAACAAGGAATTCACTCAATACTGGAAAAATAAAACCGGCGAAACCGTTACCGTTCAGCAATCCCACGGCGGTGCCGGTAAACAGGCCAGGGCGGTTATCGACGGCCTGGATGCCGATGTGCTGACACTGGCGATCACGTACGACATCGACAAAATTGCCGATAAAGCAAAACTATTGCCTAAAGACTGGCAAACCCGTTTGCCGAATAACAGCATACCCTACACATCGACTATCGTTTTTCTGGTGCGCAAAGATAATCCCAAGGGCATTAAAGACTGGGATGATTTGATTAAAGAAGGGGTATCGGTCATTACACCGAATCCCAAAACCTCCGGCGGTGCACGGTACAATTATCTTGCTGCGTGGGCGTTTGCGGAAAAAAAATACGGCAGCAAGGAAGCCGCAAAAGATTTCGTCAAAAAGCTGTATAAAAATGTACCCGTGCTGGATTCCGGGGCCAGAGGCGCAACGACGACTTTTTTACAACGCGGCATCGGCGATGTGTTGCTGGCTTGGGAAAACGAAGCATTTTTAGCGATCAAGGAATTGGGCGAAGGCCAGGTTGAAATTATCGCTCCGCCCAGCAGTATTTTGGCCGAAACACCTGTTGCTGTGGTTGATACCATTGTCAATAAACACGGCACTAAAGACCTGGCTGAAGCCTATTTGCAATACCTGTATTCGCCTGTCGGCCAAAAATTGGCCGCTAAACATTATTACCGTCCGTCAGAACCTAAATATGCCGACCCCGCTGATCTTGCCCATTTTCCAAAGCTGGAACTGTTTACGGTAAAAGACAAGTTCGGCAGCTGGGATAATGTGCAGAAAGAGCATTTTGACGACAACGGCATATTTGACCAGATTTATGTCCCATAACAAATAGTTGCAGGGTGTGCCATACGCATAATGACTAAAGGTGCGATGGCACGCCCGGCAAGATTTATGCTCACCACCACTTAAAGCGTAAATATCCATGAGACAAAGTTATATTATGCCGGGCTTCCGTCCGACCCTAGGCTTCACGCTACTCTATCTTGGATTAGTCGTGTTAATTCCGCTCAGCACACTGGTCTTTACCAGTTTTAAGCTGAGTTGGAACGACTATCTGGCGATTATCACCCATGACCGGGTGCTGGCTTCTTTCCGTGTCAGTTTTGTTACTGCGTTGGCCGCGGCATGCGTTGCCAGTGTTTTCGGTTTTATTATTGCCTGGACATTTGTTCGTTATTCATTTCCCGGCAAACGTTTGTTTGATGCGCTGATCGATTTGCCGTTTGCGTTGCCGACAGCGGTTGCCGGTATTGTTTTAGCAACGATTTACCAACCCAGCGGCATTATTGGTAAATTGTTGATGAATACCGTCGGCATACAAGTCGCCTACAAACCGTTGGGGATCGTCGTAGCGCTGATTTTTATCAGCCTGCCGTTTGTCGTGCGTACCGTCGAACCGGTATTGCAGGAGTTTGATTCCTCTATGGAAGAAGCGGCATCGAGTCTAGGCGCATCGCGCTTGCAGGTTTTTGCCAACATCATTTTTCCCAATATTTTCCCCGCCCTGCTGACCGGTTTTGCATTGGCTTTCGCACGCGGCGTTGGCGAATACGGATCGGTGATTTTTATCGCGGGCAATCTGCCTTATGTATCGGAAATCGTGCCGCTGATGATTATTACCAAATTGGAACAATATGACATTCCGGGAGCGACTGCGATTGCGTTAACAATGCTGGTCATCTCTTTCATTTTGCTGCTGGTGATTAATTTACTGCAATACTGGGTGCGCAAGCGCTCCGGGCAATTATAAGGAGCATAAGACCATGAATGCAATGACCAACACTCACCCGGTAAAAGCACCCACGCTACAGCATGCACTACACGATCCGGTGTGGATCAGATGGCTGTTAACCGCGGTTGCAGTGGGTTTCATTATGCTGTTTTTATGTTTACCGTTAGCGATTGTAATTTTCGAAGCCTTCGCCAAAGGCTGGGATGCCTACCGCTCGGCGCTGTCGCAACCGGACGCGCAAGCCGCGATACGGCTGACCTTGTTGACTGCGTTGGCGACAGTCCCATTAAACACCGTG
>Ga0163199_1000207_pt1 | contig 38461 bp, 41 predicted proteins | sample PL_2010_150m_FD_113537 | JGI IMG/M metagenome (GOLD analysis project Ga0163199, IMG submission 113537) | Freshwater microbial communities from Powell Lake, British Columbia, Canada to study Microbial Dark Matter (Phase II) - PL_2010_150m | ecosystem: Environmental > Aquatic > Freshwater > Lake ...
ACTGTCAGGATATTCCAGCCCCGCAATAGAGCGCAGCAGTGTTGTTTTTCCACATCCAGATGGACCGAGTAGAACCATAAACTCACCTGGATAGACATCTAATGAAACGCCATTGAGCGCGGCGACCTTAGAGCCTTCAGGAGTTTGATAGGTCTTGTATAACTCCGTTACTCGCAATAAAGGTTTAGGCACTCTGGCATCTTGCCATAAAGAGACCACGCTGCATACAAGGCTCAACTGCACATAAGTCGCATATGGACAACTATTACAAGCCTGAATACGCTTTGGCTATTGCCATCAACCCATTAGGAGTTAACGTGAAAAAAAGTTTTGGAATTCTTACAGTTATTGCAGTTGCGGTTGCGTTGACGTTGTCAGGCTGCGCCAAGAGTGATTCAGCATCAACTGATAGTGCTGCCTCATGCGCCAAGGCCGATCTTGCAACAGTAGAAGCTGGAAAGTTAACAATTGCAACTGGCCAACCTGCTTACTACCCATGGATCATTGATGACAAGCCTGAGACTGGAAATGGTTTTGAAGGCGCGGTTGCTTACGCTGTTGCGAAGCAGCTTGGTTTTACTACTGACGAAGTTGTATGGGTTCGCACAACTTTTGATAGTGCTGTAACACCAGGAGCTAAAAACTTTGACTTTAACTTACAGCAGTTCTCAATTACCACTGAGCGCGCTACTGCCGTTGATTTCTCTTCGCCTTACTACACAGCGCCACAAGCGATAGTTTCCTTTAAGGGCAGCAAAATTGAGGGTAAGACTTCAATGGCCGATCTAAAGAATGCAAAGCTCGGTGCCGCAGTTGGAACAACATCACTTGATGCCATTCAAAATCAAATTGGAATCAAGCCACAAGTATTTAACGATAATGCGGCCGGTGTTTCAGCGCTGAAAAACCGACAGATTGATGGCCTTGTAGTTGACCTACCAACGGCTTTCTATCTTTCTGGAGTTGAAGTTAAGAACGGTCTTATTGTTGGACAGTTGCCATCTACAGGAACAGGTGACCAATTCGGTCTTTTGCTCTCTAAGGGCAACGCATTAACATCATGTGTATCTGCCGCAGTTGATGCAATCACTGCAGATGGCACTCTGGCCGCTATCACTGATAAGTGGCTCGCAACAGATGCTGGTGCGCCAGTACTGAAGCCGTAATAGAAAAAGAATAGTAAAAACGGTAGTTTGGCGGCCATGTCAGAGCGAATTAACTCTGCTTGGTCGCCAAGCTCTCGTGAACTAGAAAGAGCGCGCGCCCGTAAAGGTGTTAACCGTAAACAGGCGATGATTGCGGCAGTCTCCTCAATTATCGTCATTGGAACCCTGATCACGATTGTTGTGACATCTCCTGGATGGGAAATAGTTAAGAAGACTTTCTTTGACATTAACTACGGCCGTGAAGTCTTTCCAACGGTCATCGCAGGCCTGTGGATCAACTTACAACTGACCTTTATTGGGGGGGCATGTATTGGGGTTATAGCCCTAGGTCTTGCGCTCTTGCGAACTACTAAATCTCCAGCACTCACACCATTTAGATTTCTGGCAACGGCCTACGTTGATATTTTTAGAGGCGCACCACTGATTTTAATTATTTTGCTAGTTGGCTTTGGCGTTCCAGCTCTGCGCTTAACAGGAATTTCAAGCAACGTTATTTTTCTTGGCACCGTTGCCGTTGTGTTGACTTACTCGGCCTACGTTGCCGAAGTTATTCGCAGCGGCATTTTGTCGATTCACCCTAGCCAGCGGGCAGCGGCCAGATCTCTTGGCCTTACATCTGCTCAAACAATGCGATATGTGGTGTTGCCACAAGCAATTCGCCGAGTAGTACCACCGTTATTAAATGACTTTGTCTCTTTGCTCAAAGATACTGGCCTAGTTTCAATTCTTGGAGTTACCGATGCAGTCCGGGCCGCACAGATCAATGCCAGCCGTACATTTAACTACACACCCTATGTTGTTGCCGCAATCCTCTTTTTGCTTATTACTATTCCGATGACTCGGTATACCGATAGAGCAATTAGGCAACGCACTAGTGCCCAGAATGCTGAAGGTGCTATCTAATGGCCCACGTACTGGAGCTTTCACACATTCGTAAATCATTTGGGGCTGAAATTGTTCTAAATGATTTATCGCTCTCGGTGCAAGAACATACTGCCACGGTTCTTATCGGTGCATCTGGCTCGGGCAAGTCCACACTTCTGCGTTGTATCAATTTACTGGAGTCAATTGATGATGGTCAGATATTTTTAGATGGTGTAGAAATATCTGATCCTTTGATTAATGTGGATGAAGTTCGACGCAAGCTAGGCATGGTTTTTCAATCTTTTAATCTCTTTCCACATAAAACAGTTTTAGAAAACATCACCCTTGCACCAATGAAAGTACAGAATAAAAGCAAAGAAGAAGCGGTTGAGTCTGCTACGAAATTACTCAAACGTTTTGATTTAGCCGATAAGGCCCATCAGTATCCAGATCGATTAAGCGGTGGGCAACAACAACGCGTCGCTATTATTCGCTCGCTTGCGATTAATCCACGGCTACTTTTACTCGATGAAATTACCTCAGCGTTAGACCCTGTTCTCGTCAATGAAGTTCTCAGTATTGTCCGTGACCTCAAGAGTGATGGAATGACGATGGTTTTAGCCACCCACGAGATGGGTTTTGCAACACAAGTTGCCGATGAAGTCTGTTTCTTGGAATCTGGAAATATTCTAGAACGAGGCAGTGCCCAAGAAGTATTACATGAGCCCAAAAACCCTAAGACGCAAGAGTTTCTACAACGAGTGCATCAAGCTGGACGGTTATAGGATCATGGCTATGAGTGGTTTTAGCGATCGAATTGAGAAGATCCGTCAATTAATTGATGAACGAGGCTTAGACTCAATTGTTTTACGCCGAAATCCTAATCTTGCGTGGGTTATTGCCGGACGTGCACATGTTCCAACAACTATCGATGCAGCCTGTTTCGACTTAATTATCACTACAACCTCAGTCACCGCGGTTACGAATGTGATTGAAGCACCTCGATTAGTCGCAGAAGAGTTTCCGGAAGTTATAGAAGTTAAAACGGTTGATTGGTGGCAAGGAAGAGATGGGCTACTTCCTACTGGAACAAAAGTTGGAAGTGATCAGCCAGGTGCAGATCGAATTGACGTAAGTCTTGAAATTGAGATTCTTCGCGCCTCACTCGTTGCCGAAGATGTTGATCGCTTTAAATTAATATGCAGTGATGCAGCGATTGCATTAGGTAATGCATTAAAGCAGGTTGAAACTACTGACCGAGAGATCGATGTTGCCGGACTTATTACACATGCATTATGGCAATCAGATTTAGAGATTTCATTCTTAGGTGTTGCCGGTTCTGATCGTGTCCATAAGTTCAGACATCCGCTACCAACAGATGTGGTAGTTGGCAATCGAGTATCTGCATCTATCTGCGCGAAGCGTAAGGGATTGATCGCATCGGTTACACGCATTGTTACTTTTGGGCCAGTGAGTGAATCAATGCTGCACGACTATGAATCGATAGTGAGAGTTGAAGCCGCAATGTTTGATGCAACGATCGTTGGATCGCCATTCTCAGCTCCAATTGATGCAGCAATTGCGGCCTACCCTGCCCATGGTTTTGCCAGTGACGAATGGACTCAGCACCATCAGGGCGGTCCAACTGGATACCTCCCGCGAGACTGGCCGGCTAACTCGGCAACAACGCGTTTAATTGCCCAGAATCAGCCCATTGCATGGAATCCAACGGGTAAAGGCTTCAAAGCTGAGGACACAATCCTTGCAACCATTGGCGGTATCCAGATTGTGAGTGTGGATCCAGACTGGCCACAGCTAGAGATTGCGGGCAGGATGCGCCCGGCGCTTTTGCAGCGCTAGCTCTTACTGCATCACGGTCAGATAACAAAGCCTTAGAAATACCCCTTTTCTCATTGACGGCATAGCGCTTTGGTAGCACACTCTGCCAAGAGGTCTTACCACTGGGGGTTGAATGAGCACTGTCGCTCTGGTCGCATTAGCGCGTCCAACATTTGATCTGGCCTGTGCGCAGGCAAATTTTGATAGTGCCAGGGCTTTGCTTATCGAGCTCGGAGCCCAAGTGGTCGGACCAGCCGAACTCGTCATGACCCCTGAGGACGTAACTGCTGTAAAACTACCTGCAGCCGATCTTCATATTCTCTTTATGGCCTCATTTTCAGATGCATCACCTGCAGTAGATCTCTTAGGAAATGTGAAAGGTCCGATTCTTGGATGGTCGATGCGTGAACCAGGTGCGATAGGTGAGCGACTTAAATTGAACTCCATGTGTGGAGTAAATCTTGCTGCACATGCCCTTATGAATGTTGGCCAATCCATCCGCCATATTCATGGCAACGCCGATGAACCTGCAGTGCGCCAAGCAATCACCGCAGCGCTCGCAGGAAATTTGCCTACTGCACATGCGCCTAAAGAAGTCAGTGGTGAGTTTGCTTCCAACGAAAAAGTAGATGCAGCGTTTGCTTGGTTAAAAGGTAAAAAGATCGGCGCAGTGGGGGATGCACCAAATGGTTTTACTCCCTGCGTATTCGATGGCCCGCAGTTAAAGCAACTTTTTGGTTTAGATGTTCGTCAGATAACTATCGATGATGCATTTGGAAAAATCTCTGAAGTAAAAGATGATGCCCGCGAATTAGCATATGCACGCGCAGTAGCTGCACAACCCTCACTTGCATCAGTTAATGTTGCAGAAGCCAAAAAAGTTTCTGGTGTTGAAGTTGCTTTGGATAAATGGCGTGAACAAGAGTCCCTAGATGCGATTGCAATTCGATGCTGGCCTGAATTTCCAACTGATTTAGGTGCGTGTATCTGTTCATCACTCGGGCGTTTATCAGATCGCGGCACTGTCACGACTTGCGAACGCGATGTTTTAGGTGCAGTCACAATGATGATTTGTGAGTCTTTAGGATCAGATGAAAACTATCTTGTAGACATTGTTGATCTAGATGCTGCACAAGGTTTAGTTCGTTTATGGCACTGCGGATCAGCGGCCACCAAGTTAGCTGCCGATCCAATAAAAGCTACGCAATCAACCCACTGCAATCGCAAACTAGGCGTTGCAGGTAATTTTCCGCTTAAGACCGGACCAGTCACACTGTTTCGACTTGATCGGGATGTAGATCCGAGTAATCGCACGGGTTTACGCATGGTTGTGAGCCGAGGGGAATCGATCCCTGCTCCCAATCACTTCCAAGGCAATACAGCAACGGTCGTCACTCAACCTGACGCAGCTGCTTTAGTGAATGGAATAGTCACTGGCGGATATCCGCATCACTTGGTCATTTCATGGATCGATGTGAGACCGGGCCTTCGCACAATGGCGCAAAAGTTAGGGATCCCCCTCACTGAATGGTAAGTCAACCCAATAAACCCTCGACAGTTAAGGACTACACAGATGAAAGCTAAAGGAATCACAGCCTTCAGCTCACGTCGCTTTGGAGCAGTAGTAGCAGTTGCATTCGCACTTGTAGCTACAACGCTTCCATCAGCAACGGCCGCTGGAGAAGTATTCGGTAAGGCATGTACAACAGAAGGCATCAGCACCGGACAAAGCACAACATCCCTCATTTGTACTATGGGATCAAATGGCAAACTTACGTGGACCCGCGTTCGTTTGGGTTCTAACTCTGCAAAGCCAGTAGCCGCACTAAAAGCACAACCAGGAACAATTGAGTTCCATCACTGGCGTCCAGAAGACAAGGTAGTACTTCAATCAATTATCGATAAGTTTGAAGCACTTAACCCTGGCGTCCACATCAACCAAGTCATTATGAACTCAGTTGATTATACCAACTTGGCATATGCAAAGATCAGCGTTAATAATAAAGCTGCACTATTTGTAACTAGCCGTGGTGGACAGTTTGATCAGTTCTACAAGGGTGGCCTTCTAAAAGATATTTCGAGCAACCGCTATGTGAGCCAGAATGTTATTGCTAGCGCATTAACACCGGCAACAGTAAATGGCGCCGTCTACGGAGTTCCATACCAATCACTCTTTAACAATCCACTATATAACTCAGAGATGTTTGCAAAGTATGGTTGGACTGTTCCTAAGAACTGGACCGAACTACTTGGTTTCTGCAAGGCAGTTAAGGCAAAGGGAATTATTCCATTTGCTTGGCCAGCAGCAACTCGCGGTAACGCGGGTCAGATCATGAACTCATTCTTGATGAACTCAGCTCCCGATCTAGCAACTCTTACTGCACGTATCGCAGCTATTGATACAGGCAAGGCAGATCTAACCTCTGACTGGTTCGTTGATATTGCCAAGAAGTACAAGGCTATGAATGATGGCGGTTGCTTCCCAGATAACGTCACTGGATACAACGACACTGTTGCACCAGCAGATTTTGCTTCAGGCAAAGCTGCAATCTATCCAACTGGCACATTTGGTATGAGCACAGTTACAAAGCTCAATCCAAGCATGGCCGGCAAGATGAAGATGATGTCCATGATTACTGTTGATACGAAGCCTTTGTATCAAGGAATCACTAACAACACTTTCATTCTCAGTGTTAACGCTAAGTCAAGTTCACGCGATCAGAGCATTGCAAATGCATTCTTATCATTCCTTGCAACTGCCCCTATCGCACAGGAGTATGCAGTTGGAACGTCACAGCACGTTTCAATCATCAACGTTGACTATGCAGCCAACATTGATCTACTCAATACATCTGACATCATGGGTAAGAAGCTTTTACTTGCACCACGCTTCTTGTTCGTAAATGTCGGTACAGTTCGTAACCCACTCGAAGATGCATTAATTGCTATCGGTGGTGGAGCAGATATTACCAAGACACTAGCTGATACATCTAAGACAATTAAACAAAGTCTGGGTGCTTAATTAGCAATACGCTAACTAACCAGAACTCCCTTGCCACTAAAAGTGGCAAGGGAGTTGCTGGGTTGCGTACATTTAATATTAAGAAAACTGAGTCTCGTGTGCTAATTGCTATGGCGTTCCCGGCTTTTGCAATTTACGCATTTCTTTACCTTTATCCTTCTTTATCAAATGTCTATTACTCTTTTCAGCGCTGGGATGGCGTAACAAAGCCAGAATTTGTAGGACTTCATAATTTTACCTATCTAGCCACAAATGATGACTTGTTTATGAAAGTGCTCGGAAATAACTTTAGATTCTCATTTATAGTCGTTATTTTTCAAACGCTGCTCGCACTATTATTTGCAACTTTCTTGTTAAAGAACACCAAAACTTCCATTGCGCTTAGAATTGTCTTTTTCTTCCCAACTATTCTTTCGTCAGTTTCAGTCGGATTAATCTGGAATTTTTTGTACGACCCCAATTTTGGGTTTATCAATGCGATCTTGAAATCAGTAGGTATCCCTGGCCTCAACTGGCTGGGTGACACCAGATACTCTCTTTATGCAATTGCTCTGACTCAAGTCTGGTTCCACACGGGTCAGATGGTGGTTATCTATGTTGCCGGCTTACAGCAGATTCCACAGGAGCTTTATGAAGCTGCAGAAGTAGATGGCGCTTCACGTTGGCAGCAGTTTAAAAACATAACCTGGCCAATGGCCCTACCAACAACTGCTGTAGTCGTTGCCTATACGACGATTCAAACTTTTAGAGCTTTTGATCTGGTGTATTCCATGACGCAAGGTGGACCACTAAATTCATCAGACATGCTTGTCACGCTTATTTATAACACGGCATTCTCAAGCTACAAGTGGGGATATGCCTCAGCACAGTCAATTATTTTAGTCTTTGTAGTTTTGTTACTCACCTATCTTCAGCGCCGAACATTGCGCCTTAATACTGGAGAAAAATAGATGTTCTACAAAGTATTCAAAAACACTTTACTTACACTATTTGCAGCGGCAGTTTTGATTCCAAGTTCGATAGTTATTTTAGGTTCGTTTAAAGATGATCTTGAGATTTATACTAAGCCGCTGGCCTTACCTAAGCACTGGAGTCTTAAGAATTTCCATACGTTAATCGAAACTGGAAATGTTTTTACGCCATTTAAAAACAGTGTGATTGTCGCAATCTTTTCAGTGGGAATTACTCTTTTCTTTGCAAGTATGGCCTCATACATGATTGCTAGATCAACAACTGTCACTGGTAAATTCTTATTTCTTTTGTTTGCCATTGGTTTAGCGATTCCTGGGCAAGTAAACATTATCCCTATCTACCATTTATTTGTTCAGTTGCATTTAACTAATTCTCTGATTGGTTTAATTTTGGTCAATATTGCGCTGACGCTACCCATATCTATCTTTATCTTGACAGCATTCTTTAAAGACTTATCCCGCGAAATGTTTGAAGCCGCAGCAATTGATGGAGCTGGACACTGGCGAATTTATAGATCTTTAGCTCTACCTTTGTGTCGTCCAGCTTTGGCTGCAACGGGCATTTTTCTCTTCGTAATCTGTTGGAATGATCTCTTGTATCCACTCATGTTAATCAGCGAATTAGACAAGAAGACGCTTCCATTGACACTCATTGATTTCCGCGGCGAATATGCCACAAGTTATAGCATGCTGTTTACTGCAGTGCTGGTGGCTTCTATTCCAATGGTCATTATGTATCTGACCATGCAACGGACGTTTGTTGCAGGCCTAACTGCTGGCGCCGTGAAAGGATAAGACATGAGTATTGATACACCAATCGCACCGCAACGGGCCGCACGTATTGCATCCCAACTGATTGAGTTGATAGATATACAAAAATTAAACCCTGGGGATCGCTTGCCGCCCGAGAGAGCATTGGCTGACTTGCTAGAAGTGAGTCGTCCAAGTCTGCGCGAAGCTTTGCATATTTTGCAGGCACAGGGCCTAGTCCACATTAAGCATGGCCAAGGAACCTTTGTTCAAGAACCAATCGTTGCTCAGGAGCTTCGGGCTTCGATGATGTCTACGACTCACGGACTAAATGAGCTCTTTGATGCACGCGAAGTTTTAGAGGTACCGGCATCTAAGTGGGCTGCAGTTAAAGCCAGCAAAGAAGATCTTCGTTTGTTGCGCGCAACGTTGAATCAAATTGATACAGTGACTTCCATAAGCCCAATTGATTTTGATCAACTTCAGATTTTAGATGCCAAATTTCACTTAACAATTGTTGGAATTGCTGGCAATCGATTTATTAATCAGACGCTTAATGTTTTGCAAGATGTTATGAAAATGTCGATGGAAACAACTCTACGTCTGCCAGGACGTTCGGACGTTTCACGCAATGAGCACAATGGAATTCTTGCTGCAATCGAAGCTGGAAATGGTGATCTAGCTTCGCGATTAACTCTTCAACACATCACAGGTGCCCGTGCAGTGGCACTTGCAGATGCCAGTGAAAAGAATCAGCATTGAGCAGCATTGAAGTTGTATGTGTTGGTGTCATAACGATTGATACGGTTGCACTTGTCGATACTTATCCCGATGAAGATGAGAGAGTAATTGCGAAGGGAATTGTACGAGCAGGCGGGGGTCCGGCCGCCGTTGCTGCAGTGACACTGGCTCGGCTAGGTGTTAAGACTGCAATCGTTGGAACTATTGGTGATGATGCAGATGGTGTCGAAGTTTTAAGAATATTTGCTGATGAAGGAGTAGATACATCTGGTATTTCAATTGGCTCAAGTCCAACAGCGGGAAGCGTGATCGTTGCATCACGTGCATTTAACTCTCGATCAATAAGCACGCGTCAGCCAGTGAAATCGGAAGAAATAAACAGTGCGGCAAAAGAGTTAATCCAAAACGCCAAATATGTACATGTGGATCATGTGGGTATTACAAAGTTAAAGCCCGCCGGAATTTCACGAGGCCGTGGCCCGTTAATCTCTTTTGATGCCGGTTATGGCGTTGAAACCTTTGATACTGCTGCAGTTGATCTATTTGTCCCAACTGATCGCCAGATGGCACTTCGCCACCCAGCTCAAAACCTGGAAAGTGCGCTAAAAAGTGATGCACTCTCTGCTCAGAATGTTGTAGTTGCTACTCAAGGCTCTAAAGGAAGCAGCGGATATTCAGTAGCTACTGGCTTAGTAACTACTGCTGGATTTGCTGTCGATGTTGTGAGCACGCTGGGCGCAGGCGATGTTTTTCATGGCGCGCTAGTGGCCCATCTCATTCAAGGTTTTTCACTGCAAGAGGCGATGCAACGTTCTAATGCAGTTGCTGCGCTATCGTGTCGTGGCCTTGACGCCCAATCAATGATTCCAACAACCCTTGAGCTCAATGCATTTTTGGAGGCAAATAAATGAGAGCACCTTTAACTAAATTGGCACGTCCAACTGGTGCACTTGCGATGGTTGCAGTTGACCAACGAGAGGCTCTTCGTGGAATGTTTGCAGCCCACCAATCAACTCCTGTGCCAGACTCACAATTAACGCAGTTTAAAGTTGATGTTGCTCGCGAGCTTTCACCTTTTGCATCTGCATTACTTGTAGACCAGGAGTTTGGTATCGATGCGATTATTAATCAAAAAGCATTGCGTGGAAGTTGTGGATTAATAGCTGCAGCTGATTTATTAGTTGGGCCTCCTGGTGGAGCTGCAACAGATACTGCAATAGATCCAGATGTAGATCCACTACGCATGCGAGATATCGGAAGCGTTGGATTGAAGTTTTTGATTCTGTGGCGCAATGATGAATCTCCTGATGTTCGCGCAAATCTTGTGGAGGAGTTTAATAAACTTTGTGGGAGCTCTGGCCTGCCTTCAATTATCGAAATTATCGTTAAGCCGCCTACTGATTCATCAAGAAGCTTTAATCGTGAAGAGGAGTTAATTACCGCGGCAAAAGAGGCAGCGGATTGGAAGCCCGACTTATATAAGGCCGAGGTTCCATTTCATGGCGAAGGTGACCTGTCTGCAATTACAAAGAATGCCGAGCGAATCTCAGAGGCAATCGGATCTCCATGGGTTGTACTTTCCAATGGCGTGAAGCAGCCATTCTTTAAAGATGCCGTTAAGGCATGTGCAATCGGTGGAGCCAGTGGATTCTTAGCCGGCCGCGCAGTGTGGGCAGATATTGTTGGCTCATCAGATATTCCTAAGGCATTGCGCGAAGTATCAATCCCTCGCCTTGAAGCTTTAGCCGAAGTAGTTGATACCTATGCCAAGCCTTGGTCTAGCTGATAATTAGCCCCACAACTCTTTAATCTCAACGACTCGGCCCTCGTTAATGCTCTTATGAGCGGCAAGGCCAGTGACAACACTTGTAACGCCATCAGCAAGAGTGACTTCGGCAGGTGTTGAGTTAAGAATCGCATCACGGAACTTTACGTGTTCAATATACGACGCCCCATAATGGTGACCAAGGTATTTAACATCTAAGTCATAGACAAACTTAATTTCACTTCCTTTACCGGTACCTTCACCGATTCCCCATCCAGTACGCGTACCCCAATCTTCGCGGCGGGATGTGCGCAGGGTTTGTGAAGGTAAGAAAGATTCGACTTTTCCTTCATCGCCGACGATAGTCAAAATCTCTTTATCAAAGGAGCCTTCACCAAACATGCATAGATCCAACATCGCACGTGCACCATTTGCATACTCAAGCACAACATAGGCGTTATCTAACATATTGGCCTGCTTACCATCATATTTTTCATCTAAGTGATTAACGCTTTGGCCACCTGAAGCAAAAACTCTGACTGGTTGCTGGCCAATTACTAAATCCATCAAATTAAAATAATGACAGCATTTCTCAACTAACGTTCCACCAGTACGTTCTGCAAAACGATTCCAGTTATCTACCTTTGGATAAAATGGTTCGCGGTGTTCGCGAATTGAGACCTGTTTTACTTTTCCAACGGCACCACCTTTAGCGCGTGCAATTGCTTCGGCAACTGGCGGCATAAAACGGTATTCAAGACCCATCCACGTCAGTGCGCTTCGCTGGGACTCCCATTTCACAATTGATTTCAAATCTTCAATAGTTGTCGCTAGTGGTTTTTCAACAAAGACTGCAACATCACTAGCTAAGGCATCTTTTAATACTTCGGCGTGAGTGTCATTGGGAGTAGAGATAACTACGGCATCGACTAGCCCGCTATCGAGTAGTGCCCGATGATCGCTAAAGACTGCAGCCCCAGGAGCCAGCGCCACGGCCGCTTCTTGCGAGGGCCCATGGGGATCGCTAATAGCGGTAATGACCGCCCCACCCATGATCCGGATGTTCTGCATATGCTCGCGGCCCATGCTGCCTGCGCCGATAATGCCGTAACGAAGCTCTGCTTTCATGGCAACAGGTTAGACCACTTGTGGAATTTTGTGCAGGGGGGTAGACGAAACACGCCTAGTTGACTTAGACTCCAGAAAGAGGTCAGACCACTACCCATTGAATTTTGCGAGAGGCGAGTCAATTATGGCAATTACTCCACCGCAGTTCTTGCTCCATCACGATGGCGACAATGTCGCTGTTGCGATGACGGATCTGCAACCAGGCATCCTGCAAGGGCGCTCTGTTAAAGAAGGTACTGAGAGCAGCGCGGTCTTAAATCATGCGATTCCTCTTGGTCATAAGTTTGCGTTAGCCGACTTATCTGAAGGCGATGCCATTATTAAATACGGCATCAAGGTCGGACTTGCATCTGCTGCCATTAAAAAAGGCGATTACATTCACACACACAACATGAGGAGTTATCGATGGGAAGCAAGCCGCGCTTAATGGGATACCGCCGCGAAAACGGCACTATGGGTATCCGCAATCACGTCATTATCTTGCCCCTTGATGATCTTTCGAATGCAGCTGCAGAGGCCGTTGCAAAAGTTATTCCGGGCACAATGGCGCTACCACATGCATTCGGCCGTTTGCAGTTTGGTGATGATCTGCAACTAACTTTTGATACGTTAATTGGAACTGGCGTTAATGCAAACGTTGCTGCTGTCGTTGTCATTGGTATCGAACCAAAGTGGACTCAAAGAGTTGCAGATGGAATTGCAGCTACTGGAAAGCCTGTTGCTGCATTTTCTATTGAAGGCAAAGGTGACCTACAAGTAATTCAAGAAGCAAGTCGTGTTGCCGCAATGTTCTTACAAGATGCATCTGGTTTAGAACGCGAAGAAACCGAAATGGGCGAGATGATTATGTCCATCAAGTGCGGAGAGTCAGATACAACGTCTGGTCTTGGCTCTTGCCCAACTACTTCTCAAGCAGTTGATCGCTGGGTTGAGGCTGGTGGATCAGTATTCTTTGGTGAAACATCAGAGCTAACTGGTGGCGAGCACCTCATTGCCGAGCGTTGCATTGATGCGCCAACCCGTGACTTGTTCCAACTGACATATGACAACTACATCAAGGTTATTGAAGCAACTGGTGCAAACCTTCTTGGCTCACAGCCAACGCAAGGCAATATTGCTGGCGGCTTAACAACTATTGAAGAGAAGGCACTTGGAAACATTGCTAAGACTGGTTCAGTGCCAGTTATTGGCGTCCTTAAGCCTGCGCAAGCGCCAGATCCAAAGAAGAAGGGTCTGTATTTCATGGATTCATCGTCTGCTGCAGCTGAGTGCGTGACACTCATGGCAGCCGGCGGAGCGGTAATTCACTTGTTCCCAACGGGTCAAGGAAATGTAATTGGAAATCCAATCATTCCTGTATTGAAGTTAACTGCAAACATCAAGACAGCAAAGTCAATGACTGAGCACATGGATCTAGATGTTTCGGGTCTACTTCGTTATGAATATGACTTAACTAAAGCAGGGGACATGATGATGGAAGTCATCTATAAGACAATTAATGGTCGTCTCTGCACAGCTGAAGTTATGGGTCACCGAGAGTTCACATTCACAAAGTTGTATATTTCTGCGTAATGATTCTTATCTCTGAAGATGTATGGGGAACTCCCTTCCAAGACCTGGAGGGGAGTTTTCCCATTATCCGAAATGATGATTTGTGGAATGATCCTGAAAAACTCAAAGCTTCACTCAAAGATGCCACAGCTTTAGTTGTCCGTAATAGAACTAAAGTAAGTGCCGAAGTAATTGCTGCCGCGCCACATTTAAAAGTAATTGCGCGCGCAGGAGTAGGACTAGACAATATTGATATTAAAGCCGCTGATACAGCTGGAGTAGTGGTGGTCGCAGGTCTTGGTGCCAATGCAGTCAGCGTTGCTGAATTAACTCTTGGCCTTGCACTCTCTTTACTGAGAAATATTCCTAGCCATGATGGTGCAACTCGTGCAGGAGGTTGGGTTCGTATACCGGGCCGCGAATTATCAGGACTTACGTGGGGTTTACTAGGGTGCGGTGCAACTGGCTTAGCAACCGCTAAATTACTTCAGGGATTTGGCTGCACAATTATTGGGTTTGACCCTTATGCAAAGAATTTACCAAATGTAGAGCTTATAACTTTTGATGATGTTTTAAAGCGCAGTGATGTTGTCAGTATTCATATGCCATCAACACCAGAAACCAATGGGACTATTAATTCCAAAACTCTTTCGCTAATGAAATCAGATGCTGTCATAGTTAACGTAGGTCGTGGTGAAGTTATTAATGAAGCCGATCTCATACAAGCCTTGAAAAATAAGGTGATTGCTGGAGCTGCCCTCGATGTTCGCGCTGTTGAGCCTGCGATTACAGGTGAGATGGAGACAATTCCTAATGTGATTCTGACTCCACACGTCGCTGGCATTACTAGTGAAAGCCAGTTACGAATCAATCAAATCTTGGCAAGCAATATTGCGCTTGTACTGCAGTCGAAAGCGGCTACACATGCAGTTGGAGCCTTAAAAGTAAGCAGCAACTAATGCCACAACTAAGGGTAGGAAGTGCGATTACTACGGCTCAATCACTATTAGTGGCCGCAGGCGTTAAACCAGAGCATGCATTAACAACTGCGCGTTGCATTGTGGCAAGTGATCGATGGGGTATTGGCAGCCATGGCCTTATGCGGCTTCCATTTTATTTATCACGTTTACAAGCTGGTGGAATTAATCCGCACGCTGATTTAAAGCTGGTCACTGATCTACCGAGTCTCGTCGTATTCGATGGCGCAGATGGTCTTGGGCACTGGCAATTACAGCATGCTGCAGAAGTTGCGGCACAGCGCGCGTTAATAAATGGAATCGCAGCAGTTGGTGTTGGAAGATCTAATCACTGCGGTGCGCTTGGCATTTATGTATGGCCGATGATTAATCGCGGCTTAGTTGGAATTGCATTTAGTACCGGCCCTGCAGTCATGCCACCATGGGGTGGCGACAAACCACTTCTTTCAACTTCACCAATTGCTGCCGGCATTCCTACCAACCCACCAACTGTTGTAGATCTAGCGACCAGCGCAGTTGCTCGCGGAAAGATTCAAGCAAAAGCGCAAGCCGGTGTAGAGTTAGAGCCAGGTTGGGCATTTACAAAAGATGGTGCACCAACGCTAGATGCTAAAGCAGCACTTGCCGGAATGTTAGCTCCGCTTGGAGGCGCAAAAGGTTATGCAATCGCAGTTCTGGTTGAGTCATTAACTGGAATGCTCATTGGTCCAGCATTATCGAAAAATATTCCAGATATGTTTGCCGCAGAACAAGATGCGTTACCTCAAGAGATTTCACACTTTGTCATAGCTATTGATGCTTCAAAACTCTCAGTTGACGGAGTCAATACACGAACTGAGGATTTTGCTGCAGAAGTGAGCAAAGCAGGGGGTCGTCTACCAGGAGCTCATCGTGTTAATCCAGAGAAGTTAGTTGATTCAGATGAAATAACTATCACAGATCAGGTTTCAACCCAATTAGCTGCATGGTCCACCAAGTTAGGACTCTAAAATGAAAAAAACTTTACCTGGCTTGGCTTTGATTGCAGCAGTTGTTGCCGTTGCTTTTGAGATTCATAATCTGCAACCAGCTATAAGTCCGCTAGCTCTTTGTGTTGCCTTCGGTTTTCTTATTGCCAATTTTGCTTCTTGGCCCAGCTTTGCAAGTGATGGCACCGCTCTTTCTAGCAAGAAGTTAATGCGTATCGGAGTTGCATTGCTAGGCGCTCAAGTAAGTGTTATTTCGCTAAAAGCTATAGGAGTAAAAGGTGTGATTACGGTAATCCTTGTAGTCAGTTTTACGATCTTTGGAATTCTTGGTCTGTCCAAACTCTTTAAGATGACGGGTGAGTTAGGTCTATTAATCGGTGTTGGCTTTGGAGTGTGTGGTGCTACTGCAGTTGCAGCAATCCGACCTCAAACTCGTGCAACACAAGAAGAGACGTCATATGCAATTGGATTAATCTCTTTATGTGGAACGCTTTCAATTTTCGTTTTACCATTCTTGGGCCACCTCATGGGTTTAAGTGATCAAACCTTTGGTGCATGGGCAGGAGCTGCAGTACACGATGTAGGTCAAGTCATCGCTACGGCTTCAGTATGGAGCGATGATGCCGTTAAATCGGCAGTCGTAATAAAACTTGCTCGTGTGTGTTTATTGGCACCTATCGTTTTAATTCTCTCGATTCGCCACCGTCGCTACTTAACATCGCAAGGTGAAAGTGCAACTAATAATGCAAAAGTTCCTTTGATCCCATTTTTTGTTCTTGGTTTTATCGCTGTTGCAATTCTTCAAAACACGATAGATCTTCCAACGCGTTTACACGATGACATCGTTCTTACTAGCAAACTCTTATTGGGTGCAGGACTAGTAGCTCTTGGTTCAGGGGTTCGCTGGAAGGCTATTCGTGCAATTGGTCCGCGTCCTATGTTGATGGGCTTGATGGCATGGATCATTGTGGGCGGGGTTTCACTAGCTGCGGTGAGAATTACTGGTATTTAATTTCTAAGTGCTAGCACCTTAGCTTTTGGTATTGAGTAATCTCTTTTGAGTGTTGAATAGCCATTATCGGAGAGGATTCGAAATGGCACGTGTACTAATTCTTGGAGCTGGCATTGCAGGTCATACTGCAGCTCTTCATGCAAAGCGCCTACTGGGCAAGAAAAATGAAATTATCGTAGTTGCGCCAAACTCGAACTATAACTGGATCCCGTCTAATATCTGGGTCGGAGTTGGCAAGATGTATAAGGAGCAAGTCATTTTTCCGTTAGCGCCAATATATAAGCGCAAGAAAATTGAGTTTCACCAAGGGCTTGCAAAGAGTATCTATCCTGAAGGAGACTCAAAGACGGCGTCACCATTTGTTGAAATTGCTTATACCGATCCAAATCGAAGCAATGAGTTTGCTCGTATTAAATATGACTACTTAGTTAATGCAACCGGTCCTAAATTAAATTTTGCAGCCACACAAGGGCTTGGTCCAGAAGGGCATACCGTTTCTGTATGCACCGCAGGCCATGCCGTTGAAGCCGCAGCATCTCTAAAGGACGCCATCTCCTTGATGAAGTTAGGCAAGAATCAGACCCTTGCAATCGGAGTTGGGCATGGCACATGCACGTGTGAAGGCGCAGCATTTGAGTACACATTTAACGTAGATCACGAGCTTCGTATGGCTGGCGTGCGCGATATGGCAGACCTAGTTTACATCACTAATGAATACGAGTTGGGAGATTTTGGTGTTGGAGGCATGGTCTTTACGCAACGCGGCTTTCAAACGACCAGCAAATTATGGACAGAATCTCTATTTCGTGAGCGCGGAGTGCGTGCAATCCTTGGAGCTCATGTTGAAAAAGTTGAAACAGGAAAGATCTTCTACGAACAAGTCGATGGAAATAAGAATGTTTTAGAGTTTGATTTTGCAATGCTACTTCCACCGTTCCGAGGCGTAGATCTGGCAGCGTTTAATAAATCAGGGGAAGACATTTCATCTCAAATATTTGCTCCCAGTGGTTTCATGAAAGTTGATGCCGATTATTCTGGAAAGCCTTATGAAGATTGGAAAGCTGAAGACTGGCCAAGTACCTATCGAAATCCAACATATCCAAATATGTTTGCTGTAGGAATCGCATTTGCACCTCCACATCAAATTTCAAAGCCGCGCAAATCTCCAAATGGAACCGTAATTGCTCCTTCTCCTCCCCGCACTGGGATGCCATCTGGAATCATGGGAAAGTTATCTATCCTGACGATCGCTGATCTCATTAATAAGGGTTCTGATGCTAAGGCGCACTCTGCATCCATGGCCAAAATGGGGGCGGCATGCGTCGCTTCATCAGGATCGGGATTAACAAAAGGCTCGGCGGCAGCAATGACAATGTTTCCCATCGTTCCGGATTTTCAGAAATATCCAAATACTGGCCGAAGTCTAAAAGATACTTATGGTGAGATCGGATTGAGTGGCCACTGGATTAAATTGTTGTTGCACTACTTGTTTATCTATAAAGCCAAAGCCCGTCCGGGCTGGGCATTTATTCCGGAGTAAGGACCACGCAATGGAAAACCCACAGGACGCTATCGCGCACGCTCCACTGCCAACCGCCAAGACTTTGCGTTTTCGTAGAAACATCCCCGTACAGATCTGGCGCTTTGTTGCTATTAATATCAAGATGCTGAACATGATTCGCAAGGGACACAATCAGAAATAGTTGGTTTTGACATACCCCGGGGGGTATGCTAACTTTTCTCTTAACCAACGAGGGAGTCAGTTATGTGTTCACGAATCACGTGCAATCGATGCAATAAGGCCACATGGTCGGGCTGTGGAAACCATATTGAAGAGGCACTTGCTGGAGTTCCAGAGCAAGATCGCTGCACCTGTAAATGAGCGCTCAAAAAATCGCTCATGTTCTGGCAGATGAGCAACAAGTAGATGCCATTGCCAAGCGCATCAAGCGCGCACAAGGCCAGCTTGGAGCAGTTGCACGCATGCTTGAAGAAGGCAGAAACTGCGAAGAGATTGTCACCCAGATGTCGGCAGTTTCAAAGGCAGTTAATACTGCGGCCTTTACTTTAATCTCAGCAAGCTTGAAAGAGTGCATTGTTGAAGGCAAATCAAACTCTGATGCCGTAACTGCCCAGTTACAAAAACTATTTTTAAGTCTAGCTTAAGGGGATATTCATGAAAAAGATTATTGCTCTGCTTTCCACTGTATTAGTACTCACCGGTTGCTCCTCTGCCGCAACTGCAACAAATCTCGATGCCGTTGGCTTTGCGCAGAAGATCACCGAATCAGGCGTAGTCATTCTTGATGTTCGAAACCCAGGAGAGTTTATGGTGGGCCATATTCAAGGTGCAATAAATATTGATGTTGAAGGTGCAACATTTGATAGCGAAATAGCAAAGTTGGATAAATCTGCAACATATGCCGTTTACTGCCACAGTGGTCGCCGTTCGGGAATTGCTGTTGAAGCTATGCACCATGCTGGATTCAATAATCTTTTTAATTTGACTAATGGAATTGCAGACTGGCAAGCCAATAATCTTCCATTGGTAACCTCATAATGCGAATTGTTGTTATTGGTGGCGTTGCTGGTGGAATGTCTGCAGCCACGCGACTTCGACGCCTTGATGCCGATGCTGAAATTATCGTGATTGAAAAGAGCGGCTATGTTTCATATGCAAACTGCGGTCTTCCGTATTACGTAGGCGGAGTAATTGAAGAGGAAAGCGCCTTGCTTCTACAGACGCCTGCAAGTTTGCATGCTCGCTTTCGCTTGGATGTACGAGTAAATACTGAAGTTTTAGCTATTAATCCAAGCAAAAAGACAGTTGCAATTAAGAACTTAGATAGCCATGAAACCCATGAGATCGATTATGACAAGTTAGTTCTTAGCCCAGGTGCTTCACCAGTTGTGCCGCCAATCCCTGGTATCGAACGTGGAATGACTCTTCGTACCGTTGAAGATGTTGAAAAGATTGCAGATCGCGTCAGCGCTAAACCAGCTAGTGCAGTTGTTATCGGTGGGGGATTCATAGGGGTTGAAATCGCCGAAAACCTTGTTCACCGAGGAATTCCTACATCGTTGGTCGAAGCTACGGATCAGGTTTTGATGCCACTTGATCCAGAGTTGGCGACGCTTGTTGCCAAAGAGATGATTTCTCAAGGAGTGAATCTGTACTTAGGGTCAAGTGCTGTAAATATTGGCGCTGATTCTGTTGAGCTTTCAAATGGCCATACAGTTGCAGCTGAGATTGTCATACTTGCCATAGGCGTTCGCCCAGAAATCGGGTTAGCAAAGGCAGCGGGTTTAACTATCGGTAGTCGTAATGGAATTCAGGTCGATGATTTTAATCGCACGAGCAATCACGATATTTATGCAGTCGGAGACGCCGCAGAAAAGACTGATGCATTAGATGGCAGTGCAACTTTGGTTCCGCTAGCAAACCTAGCCAATCGCCACGGTCGCGTGGTAGCAGACCACATTGCAGGGCGCACAATTCGTCCAGTAAAAACGATAGGCACCGCAATTGTTAAAGTCTTTGATTTAATGATTGCTACAACCGGATGGAACGAAAAGCGATTAAAAGCCGCAGGTCGCCCTCATCAATCCATTCACACGCATCCAAACTCACATGCAGGCTATTACCCAGATGCAAAACAGATGACACTTAAGTTGATCTTTGAACCTACAACGGGTGAAATCCTTGGAGCACAGGGCGTTGGACTAGAAGGCGTCGACAAGCGAATCGATGTGATCGCAACTGCAATTCGTGGCGGCATCACAGCTCCAGAACTTGCAGATCTAGAGCTTGCATATGCTCCACCATTTGGCTCAGCGAAAGATCCAGTAAATATGCTGGGATACATAGCTGAAAACGTTATATCTTGCTTAGTTCAGACTGCTCAGTGGAATGAGATCGAAGATTTCACATCACGCGGATATGAATTAATAGATGTTCGAAGTGCCGGTGAGTTCTCTAGGGGGCATATTCCTGGGGCTAAAAATATCTCAGTTGATGAAATCCGTGAGCGTCAGTCTGAAATAACACAGAAAAAGCTTCTCGTTAACTGTCAAGTAGGCCAGCGTGGTCACACTGCCGCGTTGCTACTCAAAGAACTTGGCTTCAATCCTGTAAATCTCGACGGTGGTTATCTCACATGGAGTAATTCACCAGCAGCAATAAATATAACCAATTAAGAAAAGGAACTATAAATATGTGTAGTAGAACAACATGTCGCAAATGCAGCAAACCAACATGGTCGGGTTGTGGCAATCATATTGAGATTGCACTAAAAGGAGTCCAGAAGAAGGATCGCTGTCAAGGACATCAAAATGATCCAGTCGAGCCGGGGTTCTTTAGCAAAATGTTTGGTAAGAACAAATAATTATCAAAGCGCGAATATTAGTAGCCGCACAGTTTTCACTGTTAGGACTGCTATTCCTAAAGCCAAAGGCCATGGTGCTCGTGGCTCCTTCCTGGGCACCTGGTCTGGCTTTAGTGCTTTATATTTTTGCCACGGTAATTCTGGGCTGCGCTTGGTATGTACTTCGTCCCTCGCTTCGAATTTCTCCGATTCCTAAGGAGGGTGCAGCGCTCATAACATCGGGTATTTATAGATTTATGCGTCACCCGATGTACGTAGGAGTTCTTCTCTTTGGTTTTGGATTATTAGTTACAAATATTAATTGGCCTTCGATTATTACTTGGATAGCCTTACTGATAACACTTATCTATAAAGCTCGTTTTGAGGATGGATTGCTGGCAATTAAACACGATTCGGCCGCTGGATATCAATCGAAAACTGTTGGACTAATGGGAAAGAAGCAGAGATAGAATGGCAACCGTAAACGTAAACGAGTCCGAGTTCGAACAACTGATTCTTGAAAAAGGAACGGTATTGGTCGATTTTTGGGCCGCATGGTGTGGACCTTGTCGTTCATTTGCGCCCGTTTATGAAGCAACTTCAGAGAAATATCCCGAACTAACTTTTGCCAAAGTTGACACTGAAGCAGAACAATCTTTAGCTGCCGCGGCTGGCATTACATCAATCCCAACGTTAATGATTTTCCGCGACGGAATTCTTTTGTTTAGCCAACCAGGAGCGCTTCCAGGATCTGCACTTGAAGAGATAATTGGCAAAGTTGAGGAGCTGGATATGGATGAAGTTCGCAAGAAGATAGCTGAAGAGTCTGAGGAAAAATAGCGGTGATTGCCTCGCACCTATGGCGTGAAAAGTTAGAGTCATGGGCGATTCCGCAAGAAATTGTTGATCTAGCCCCAGAGAGTCCTTGGATTCATCCGGCAGCACTCTTTCAGATTCCTCATATAATTGAAATGAACCCGTCTCACGATAAAGCCTTTGAAGCGTTACCAGATAATGGTTCGTTTTTAGATATTGGTTGCGGTGGGGGAATTGCTGCGTTTGCGATGGGTAAGAAAGCAGGCAGAGTCATAGGCATTGATCACCAACATCAGATGCTTCAAATGTTTACTGAAAATTCACAATCTCGTAATATCGATTCTGTAGTACATGAAGGTTTTTGGCCAGCCATCTCTAATGAAGTTGAAGTTGCAGATGTTGTTGCAGCGCATCATGTCGTTTATAACGTCCTCGAGATCGTGCCTTTTATATCTGCCATGAATTCACATGCGCGAAAACGAGTTGTCATTGAGATGCCGCAGCACCACCCTTTGTCGAATCTAAATGTCGCGTGGAAACATTTTTGGAATTTGGATCGTCCGAATAAGCCAACTCCTAAAGATCTCTTGAATGTATTAAGTGAGATGGGTATAACTGCGCGCTTAGAACTCTGGGAGGGACAGATGCGCGCAGATCGTGATCTGGAACAAGCGGTTGAGTTCACCCGAATTCGATTGTGTTTACCGCCTTCGCGCGATGGCGAAGTCCGAGATTTTCTCATCGATCACCCACAGCCAGAGACTCGCGAACTAGCAACAATCTGGTGGAATGTAACTGGCTAATAACGGGGGGTTACCCCTCTTTTTGCAGGTAAGGGAGCGTAAAAGTATCCAATTCGTTACAGCATGTACCTATCCACGGAGAGGTCTTACCAGTAGATTTCCACCAATCATTAGGCATTGCTCCCTTCAAGATCTGATGACCCTTAGAAAGTCTTATCTCTAGAGAAAAGGAAAATAATGTCAGAAGCAAATAATGGCATTTCCCGTCGTTCAGTACTTAAAGGTGCTGCAATCGGTGGAGCTGGACTAGTCGCTGGTGGATCACTTCTTGCTGGTTGCGGAAAGAAGAAAGTTGCCGGAGATGTTCACTACACAATTCGTGGAAATCTAAGTGATGCTGGTGCAAAGATTAATATCGCAGTCAACGATGCATATACAAAGAAGACTGGTAACAAAGTTATTTCACAGGCAGTTAACTCAGATGACTTCCAGAATAACTTCGTTCAAATCATGCAGGGAACACCTGATGATGCATTTGGTTGGATGGCCGGATGGCGTACCAATTCACGTGCTGATGCCGGACTTCTAGCTGATGTTTCAGATCAGGTAAAGGCATTAGGTAGTTCACTATCTGCAGCAGCAATTCAGGGTGCTACAAATCCAACTGATGGAAAGCAATACATTGTTCCCACAACTTATTACCCATGGGGACTTCACTACCGTAAGTCAACTATGACAGAGCTCGGACTTAATCCTGAGAGCATTGCAACATGGGATGACTTGATCAAGTTGTGCGAAGCAACAAAGAAAAAGGGTCTAGTTGGATACGCACTTGGTGACAAAGGCGGCTGGGAAGCGATGGGCACATTTGATATCCTTAACATGCGTCTTAATGGATACCAATTCCATATCGACTTACTCAATGGAAAAGAGAAGTGGACTGATGCCAAGGTTGTAGATGTATTTACACACATGGGTCAATTGATTCCTTACATGAACAAGAACGTCCTAGATATTTCATGGGATGGCATGCGCGATCTTCTACTACAGAAGAAGTGCGGCGCCATGATGATGGGTTCATGGTTTGCTACCGACTTTAAGGCTAAGTCACAAGCAGATTATGACGATCTATGGATCGTTCCATTCCCAGAAATCAATCCAGAGCACGGTATTGACTCAATCGATGCACCTCTTGACGGTATTTCAGTGGCCAAAAACGGAAAGAACCCAGAAGGCGGTGCAGATCTTGCACAGTTCTGGGGATCAAAGGAAGGTATCGATGCAGCAGTTGCTGCTGGAGATACAAATATTTACATCAGTAGCGATTTCGATACAACTTCTTATGATGCATTCAACAAGCAGAAGCTTGCAGTTCTTGGTGCAGCTAAGAATATCGGCTTCTTCCTAGACCGCGATACTCGCGGTGACTTTGCTGGTCCAGTTGTTGGTCCAGCAATTCAGAGTTTCCTTAAGAATCCAAAAGATCTAACAAAGATTCTTGATAATACTCAAGCACAATGGGATGCGCTACCTGCACTTTAATTCGTTTTAATTAACGACTTAGACTAAGGTTAAGAAATGAAAACGGCGGCTGTGAACAAAAAAGTTCGCAGCCGCCGTTCCCTTTCCCGGAATGATCGGTTGACGCTCGCTGCATTTATAGGTATCCCAACTTTGATGCAGATAATTTTCTTATGGCTACCTGCTCTAATCACAATCGTTCTTTCATTCACATATTGGAACGGCATTAATGTCAGTGACATCAAGTGGGCTGGTCTTGCCAACTACAAAAACATATTTTTTGGTACACCAGTCTTTTATGATGCTTTAAAAAACAACATCATTTGGTTGTTATGGTTTACATTTCTTGCGACACCTCTTGGAATTTTGTTGGCTTACCAAATTGATCGCAAAATCAAAGGTCATAAGATTTATGAAACCATTTTCTACATTCCTGTAGTTCTTTCATTAGCAATTATCGGAATTATCTGGAACTTCATGCTCCAGCCTGGTGGCTTCGTGCAAGGTGTGATGGGTAGAGATATTGGGAACGCTGTTTCAATCTGGGGTAACTACAGCATTAATACCTATGTGATTATGGGCGTTGCCTCATGGCGCCACATCGGTTACATCATGTTGCTTTACTTAGCTGGCTTAAAGTCGGTAGATCCTTCCCTTCGTGAGGCATCTGCAATCGATGGCGCAACTGAGTGGCAGACCTTTAGAAAGATTGTCTTACCAACGATGCGGCCAGTGAACATTATTATTGTTGTTATTACGATTATCGAATCTCTGCGTGCTTTCGACCTTGTTTACATCATTTATGGCACCAGTACGGCATGGCCATTGCTCAATATTTTGGTCTTTCAGAACTTTGCAGGACAGGGCATTTCCATGAAGGGTGCGGCGTATGCCGTGATCCTCCTGGTGCTGTGCATTGGGCCAATCCTGCTCTACCTCCGCAATGTTTTTAAGGAGGACCTCAAGTGAGTACCACTATCGTCCAAAATAAAGAGTATAGGAATAAGCAAAAAAGAAAAGATAACTTTATTTCTGCTTTCATTGGCTTCTTCGCTTTTGTTTGGATCTTTCCAATCCTCTGGACAGTGTGGACGTCATTACGTCCCTATAACGACATTATTTCCTATGGCGTATTTTCTTGGCCAAGGCATTTAAATCTAAATAATTACTTCCACGCTTTCCAAGTAATGGGATTAACTCATTACTTCTTAAATACCTTGTATGTGACCGTGCCTGCAGTTGTTCTAACTTTGTTCTTAGGTTCACTCATCGCCTTCGTAGTCTCACGTTACTCATTTAGATTCAATCTCAGTCTTTTGCTTCTTTTTACAGCTGGCAACATGTTGCCGATTGTTTTGACATACATTCCAGTTTTCTGGCTCTACATCAAAATCGGTGATCTTTTTGGTAACCGTTCATTGTTGTATAACAACTATCTTGGAATCGTTCTTGTACACGTAGCCTTCCAAGTTGGTTTTGCTACTTTCGTTCTCTCTTCATACATGAAGACTGTTCCCAAGGAAATTTCTGAGTCAGCAATCATTGATGGCTGCTCAGTATTTAGACATTATTGGAACGTTATGTTGCCGTTGCTTCGCCCACCTCTAGCAGCCCTTGGTGTGTTAATGAGTTGCTGGATTTACAACGACTTTTTCTGGGCCTTAATTTTGATGTCTCAAGATTCTAAGCGTCCAGTCACTTCAGCTCTGCGCCAACTTCAGGGTCAGTATGTGACTGACTTTAACTTGCTAGCTGCAGGTGCCAGCATTGTTGCTGCGCCAACCATTATTCTTTTCCTAGTTCTGCGCAAGCAGTTTGTTTCAGGGTTAACTCTAGGCTCAACTAAGGGATAAAAAATGAAGGCGATACAAATAACCGCATTCGGTGGTCCAGACTCTATGCACCTAGTCGAGCTTGTAGACCCAGTTGCGAGCGAGGGTCTTGAGGTTATCGATGTAACTGCTATTGGAATTAATTATGCAGATACGCACCAAACTGAAAACTCTTATTTATCTCCTCAGACTCTTCCATTAGTACCAGGAATTGAAGTAGTCGGTACAACAACCACAGGTCGTCGGGTGTTAACACCTGTTGCAAGTGGGGGATATGCCGAAAAAGCTTTAGCGTATTCAGCGGCGATGATTGATATCCCTGAAGGTGTTACTGATTCACAAGCGTTATGCATGTTAGTTCAAGGCTCAACTGCATGGCATATTTTAAAAACTGTTGGACATGTTAAGCCAGGTGAGAGCGTTGTGATTCACGCAGCTGCCGGTGGTGTTGGAACGATTGCAATTCAACTTGCAAAGATGTGGGGCGCAAAAGTTATTGCAGTTGCTTCGACACAAGAAAAACGCGAACTAGCAACGTCATTAGGTGCTGACATTGTTGTAGATGCAACAGTTGCAGATTTAGCTGGCGCTATTAAAACCGCAAATGGTGGTAAGCGCGTAGATTTAGTTTTAGAGATGGTCGGCGGCACAACTTTCGATCAGAGTTTGGACGTACTGGCTCCATTTGGTCGTTTAATTACATATGGAATGGCATCACGTGCGGCACCAACACCTATTCATCCAGGTTCGTTAATGGGTGGCTCTAAAACAATTACAGGTTTTTGGCTTTCTCACTGCTTCGGTAACAAAGAGTTAATGAACGATGTCATTGAAGAACTCTTTGATTTAGTTAAATCTGGAAAGCTGCATCCAGTTGTCGGAACGAACTTTCCTTTGAGTCAGGCGGTGCAAGCCCACCAGGCGATGCTGGCCCGCACAACAACGGGGAAAATAACCCTCATTCCTGGCCAATAACACTAGGGATTTTTCGAAAGAGCGCACCTGCCTGTACGCTGAAGCATTCGATCAGCGCCCCCCTAGCTCAGTTGGTAGAGCGTTTCCATGGTAAGGAAAAGGTCACCGGTCCGATTCCGGTGGGGGGCTCGAAAGAGCTCCTTCACTAGACGGGGATCTTTTCAAAGCACACCCCTGGCGGGGTAGCTCAGCTTGGTAGAGCAAGCGGCTCATAATCGCTGTGTCGTGGGTTCAAATCCCGCTCCCGCTACTAGTTCCACCCGCGCGAATTTCGCGCATTGAGAGGCCTCGGGTAACCTAAGCCCCTCGGTAACCAATGAAGGAGTAAGACCATGGCAAGTAAGAGCGCGGACGTACGTCCAAAGATCACCATGGCCTGCGTTGATTGCAAAGAGCGCAACTACATCACCAAGAAGAACCGTCGCAACGATCCAGACCGTATGGAGCTTAAGAAGTTCTGTCCACGTTGCAAGTTGTCTACGCTTCACCGCGAAACCCGCTAATGATCAATCCCGATTCGGTCGGGCGCACTTTTAACGGTGCAGATTTAGTTACCGTTACACAATCTGAGATTGATTCCTTTGCAGCAGTCATCGGCGAAACTAAAACATCTGTTGCGCCTCCAACTTTTTCTATTCGCATCTCACTTTCACAGTATGAATCGATTCTAACGCAGCCAGAGATTGGCGTTGACTGGACTCGTCTGGTTCATGGTGACCAGAAGTTTGAAATTCATCGACCAATTGTTGCTGGCGATACCTTCATATGCTCGGCAACTATTGAAACCCTAAGAGTCGCAGCTGGAAATGAAATTATAAGCGTGCGCTCTGATTTACATAATGGAACCGAATTAGTTGTTTCATGCTGGTCAACGTTGGTAGTGCGCGGATGATTCAAATCGGTACGGTATTGGATGAGCATGTCTTCACTATAGATCGTGCTTTGTTAAAGGCTTATGCCGATGCCAGCGGCGATCAAAACCCAATTCATCAAAACGAAGAGTTCGCGCTATCGGTTGGCCTACCAAATGTGATTGCGCATGGAATGCTAACGATGGCTTTAGCAGGTAAGTATGTAAGTGACTGGGCCGGTGATCCAGCTAATGTAAAAGAGTTCTCGGCAAGATTTATTAAGCCAGTGATAGTTCCTGCCAATGAAACTGTAGATTTAACTGTTAGCGCAACAGTGGTTGAAATTAATGGCGATCAGATTAAATTAGAAATCGTCGCAACGTCGGCCGGAGTAAAGGTCTTAGGAATGGCAAAAGTAGTAGTAATTAAATGAGCGCTCCTGCATCAGTCATTGAATTAGCAAATGCCCGAATTCAAGCGCGAGAAGTTAAAGATTTTTCACTTGCCGACAGATTACGAAATTTAATTGCGCAAGCAGGATTTGAAGTGGTGGATGTGGCTAATGGTTACGAACTGCGTGAAAAAGCGGCATTTATAACGCTGGCTTTCGCCCGCGACATACGCCCTATTGATCTAGAGAAAGAGGTATCGGTCGCACTTATTGTCGATGGTTTTACCGATGATGCACTTGAAAGCGTGAATCTGGTTAAGGCCAACAGTGATTGCGGAGTAGTAATTCTCTCAATCGGTGACCCTGGTCGACTAGTTGAAGCCATGGACTCTCGAACGTATTTATTTGCAGTGCAACCTGGTGCTAGTTGGGGTGACTGCGCCAATGCGCTGCTACAAAAAATAGAGAGCCAATTTGTTGTCATGATCGATCCTGCTACTCGGTTTATGGGGGATGCAATCTCACCTGCGATAGAGGAGTTGCAAAAGGGCGAGTTTGTTGCCGTTGGTTGGCGCGGGGGACTCATTGATACCGATAATGAATGGCAAAGCGTTCTCGATAGAGGCCCTGGCGAAGTCGATGTTGTGCACTCCTTCTTTATGGCTTTTAATCGCGAAGCAGTTTTAGAGACAGGTGGATTTAATCTTCGGGCTGTGTACTTTCAAAACGCCGATATTGAGCTTTCATTAAAGATTCGCCAAGCTGGTGGGCGCTTATTGCAGATGGAGTTACCCCTAGAGCTTGGCCGTCATCACGCAATTGAAGATGCCGACCCTGTATATCGAGAGGCACATGCTGCAAAGAATTTAAACCGTCTACTTGAGCGCTTTAAAGGCAAAAGCGCAATTTTGTCTCCCCGCAGGTAACCTTTCTTCATGACCGAGTTATCCAAATACACCAGCTTTCGCGTGGGTGGCCCGGCTACAAAAATTGTTCAGGTATCAACGCAAGCTCAAATTATCGCGGCAATTGAAGATGCGGGTGATACACCAATTTTGATTATGGGTGGTGGCACCAATGTACTCATTGCAGACAAAGGCTTTGAAGGAACGGTTATTCGGATCTCGAATAATTCTGTGCAATCCGAAGTCGATGCTTGTAGCGGTGCAACACTGACTATTGGTGCTGGTGAAGATTGGGATTCATTTGTTCAGACGACAATCACCAGCGGATTTGCAGGACTTGAAACTCTCAGTGGGATACCAGGAACAGTTGGCGCTTCACCGATACAAAACATTGGCGCCTATGGTCATGAAGTATCTGAATTTGTAACTCAAGTTCGGAGCTATGACCGCCAAGAAAAAGCACTAAAAACTTTTACAAACAGTGAATGCCAATTTTCATATCGAAACTCATATTTCAAAGCACACCCAGGGCGGTACGTAGTTCTTGACGTTCAATTTCAGCTTCGCCGAGGCGAATTTAGTGATCCCATTACTTATCTTGAACTTGCTAAAAAGCTTGGTGTAGAACTAGGGGATAAGGCTTCGGTTATTGCAACTCGTGAAGCCGTATTGCAGCTTCGCGCAAGCAAGGGGATGTTGTTAACTGCCGATGATCATGATTCCTGGTCTGCAGGATCGTTTTTTACTAATCCAATTATTTCTCAACAGATAGCAGATACGTTGCCTAATGCTGCTCCTAAGTGGCCACTTAATGATGGCCGTGTAAAGATTTCGGCGGCCTGGCTTATTGAAAATGCAGGAATACATAAAGGTGATGAAGTCGGTGGGGCTCGTATTTCGACTAAGCATGTGCTGGCATTGACTAACTCTGGAGATGCAACAGCCTCAGATATCGCAGAGCTTGCAAAGCGTGCACGAAATCAGGTTAGAGAGATATTTGGAATAAGCCTTGAAGCAGAGGTAAATCTAGTTGGGATCGAGATTTAACCTTCTGTAAGCAGCTTCTTGATGCGGCCAATGCCTTCAACGATGTCGGCATCGCTTGTGGCATATGAAAAACGCAAGTAACCAGAGGGTCCAAAGGCCTCACCCGGTACTGCAGCAACTTCAACTTCATCTAACAAAATAGTTGCAAGCTCAGCCGATGTGGTTGGGGTTTTGCCGCGAATAGCCTTTCCAAGTGCGCCTTTAACCGATGGATAAACATAGAAAGCCCCTTGTGGTGTTGGGCATACGAATCCTGGAATCTCATTGAGAAGATCAACAATTAATTTACGGCGACGATTAAATGCTTCACCCATGGCGTGCACTGCAGATAAATCTCCGCTGACCGCAGCAAGTGCTGCGCGTTGTGAAACGTTTGAAACATTTGATGTTAAGTGCGACTGTAAATTTGTCGCTGCTTTGATTACATCTTTAGGAGCAATCATCCAGCCCACACGCCAACCAGTCATTGCATAAGTTTTTGCAACACCGTTCACAATAATGCACGTATCTGCCAATGCCGGAACCACAACCGGCATACTTGGTGCGGTTGCACCGTCATATAACAAGTGTTCGTAAATCTCATCGGAGATGATCCAAATATTATTCTTCAGCGCCCATTCACCGATTGCCTTAACTTGCTCAAAAGAATAAACAGAGCCAGTTGGATTAGATGGTGAGCAAAATAAAAGCGCTTTAGTTTTTGGTGTACGTGCAGCTTCAAGTTGTTCAACGCTTACTAGGTAGTTTTGCGTTTCGTCGGCAAAAACTTCAACGGAAGTTCCGCCAGCTAATTTGATGCACTCTGGATACGTGGTCCAATAAGGCGACGGTAATAAAACCTCATCACCATCGTCAATAATTGTTGCAAAAGCCTGATACACAGCCTGTTTGCCACCATTTGTTACTAAAACTTGATCAACGGTAATTTCATACTGCGAATCACGTTTTGTTTTCGCAACGATCGCATCACGCAGATCGGGAAGACCTGGTGTTGGCGTGTATCGGTGGTTTGCAATAATGCGTGTTGCTGCTGCAGCAGCCTCGACGATGTAGTCGGGGGTTGGAAAGTCAGGCTCGCCTGCGCCAAATCCAATAACTGGTCGCCCCGCAGCCTTGAGAGCTTTCGCCTTGCCATCAACGGCCAAGGTCGCAGATTCTGCAATCGCAGCGATCCGGGATGAGATTCGAGGTTTCATGGGGCTAAGTCTGCCGTATGTCAGCAGCGAGTTAGACCTAAGGCCCCCCTTGCCCCTACACTTCAACGCTCACGAGGGTTTGCTTTTCCCTATGGTTTTGTCATGCCTTCGTGCGAAGGGCAGTAGCTCAATTGGCTAGAGTTGCCGTCTCCAAAGCGGCCGGTTGGGGGTTCGAGTCCCTCCTGCCCTGCAAGTTGTACACGTACGTAATGAGCGAAGAAATGGAAAGGATTGACGATGACAGAGTCAACTGAACAAGTAGCCGAGAAGCTCGGACTATTTGCGCGCGTCGGCCTTTTCTACCGCCAAGTTGTAAACGAGCTCACCAAAGTTGTATGGCCAACTAGAACACAGTTGACCACTTATACATCTGTAGTTTTGGTCTTCGTAACTTTCATCATCGCCGTTGTTTCATTGCTCGATCTTGTTTTAACCAAGATCGTCTTCTGGGTATTTGGATAAGGAAGACAATGACTGAAGAACAAGATATTTTGACGCCGAAGCCTGATGCTTTTGAGGCAGCACTTGCCGCATCTGCAACCGAGCTGTCAGCGCCAGTTGAGGAAGTTGTAGAGCTTCTAACTTCTACTGAGCCAGAACTTGCGCTCGCATCGGATGAAGATGGCGATATCGAATCTGATGAGAACGATCCAAACGCAGAGTTTCGTCGCACACTTCGCACAGCACTTGGTGATTGGTATGTAGTTCACTCATACGCCGGTTACGAAAAGAAAGTTAGGGGAAACCTTCAAACTCGTATTCAGTCTCTAAATATGGAGGATTACATCTTCCAGATTGAAGTTCCTGAAGAAGAGGTTAAAGAGCTCAAGAATGGCCAGTTCAAGATGGTCAAGCGCAACATCTATCCTGGCTACGTATTAGTTCGCATGGACTTAACTGATGAATCATGGTCAGCTGTGCGTAATACTCCTGGAGTTACTGGCTTTGTTGGCAACGCACATCACCCAAGCCCATTGAGCATGGATGAAGTTGAAAAGATTTTGGCACCTCGTCCAGTTAAGAAGTCAGACAAGATTGATATCCGACTTATCGACTTCGTAGTCGGAGAGTCTGTAACAGTTATGGATGGCCCATTTGCAACGCTTCCAGCTTCGATCTCAGAGATCATGCCAGAGCAGGCAAAGTTGAAGGTTCTTGTCTCTATCTTCGGACGTGAAACACCAGTAGAGCTTTCATTCGCACAAGTACAAAAGATTTAATTACCACTAGATAACGAAAAAGAAAAAAGAGGATAAGAAATGGCACCAAAGAAGAAGGCAACCGGCTTCATTAAGTTGCAGATCCAGGCTGGCGCAGCAACACCTGCACCGCCAGTCGGCCCTGCCCTTGGTCAGCATGGTGTCAACATCATGGAGTTCGTTAAGGCATACAACGCAGCAACGGAGTCTCAAAAAGGTCAGATCATTCCAGTAGAGATCACTGTCTACGAAGATCGCTCTTTTACTTTCATCACTAAGACACCTCCAGCATCACGTTTGATTCTCAAGGCAGCTGGCGTTGAAAAGGGTTCTGCAGTTCCACACAAGACCAAGGTTGCAAACATCACCATGGCTCAAGTTGCTGAAATTGCAAAGCTTAAGATGGATGACCTCAATGCAAATGACATCGATTCTGCTTCACGCATTATCGCTGGAACTGCGCGTTCAATGGGAATCACAACTAACGAATAAATAAATTTCTCCTTCTCACCGTGAGAAAGAGATGTGGGAGGAGCACGCTGCTCCGCTAACCACAAGCCTTATAAGAAAAGGAATGAAATGAAGCGCTCAAAGAAATATATCGAAGCTGCGGCAAAGGTAACTAAAGATCACCTTTACACCCCGCTTCAAGCAGTAACACTTGCTAAGGAAACATCAACAGTTAAGTACAACGCATCTATTGAAGTTGCCCTTGTTCTCGGTGTTGATCCAAAGAAAGCCGATCAAGCAATTCGTTCAACTGTTAACTTGCCACACGGAACAGGAAAGACTGCTCGCGTTTTGGTATTTGCTAACGGAGACAAGGCCGATGCTGCGCGTGCAGCAGGTGCTGACATTGTTGGTGGCGACGAGCTAATCGAAGAAGTTTCAAAGGGCCGTCTTGATTACGACGCCGTTGTTTCAACTCCAGATCTCATGGGTAAGGTCGGTCGCCTTGGAAAGGTTCTCGGACCTCGCGGCTTGATGCCAAACCCTAAGACTGGAACTGTTACAACAGATGTTGCTAAAGCAGTTTCCGATATCAAGGGTGGAAAGATTGAATTCCGCGTTGATAAGAACTCAAATCTTCACTTCCTCATCGGCAAGGTTTCATTTACCGCCGACCAGCTTGCGGAGAACTACGCAGCGGCGATGGAAGAGATACTGCGTGCAAAGCCAAACTCTTCAAAGGGTCGTTATATCCAAAAGGCAGTTATTTCAACGACGATGGGGCCTGGAATTGCAGTTGATCCAAACCTCGTTCGTGAGCCTGTAGCTAACTAAGAATTTGACGAGGGTAGGCCAGCCGGCCTACCCTGAGCCCATAACCAAAGACCGCAGGTCTGGATCAATCGCAAGGTTGATTCATTAAATGAGGAAATCTCAACCCGCGTAGGTGTTCACATTAATCCGTGCGCGCTTATGCGTTACGGATTTTTTTATTTCCTGAAGTCGCTAAGTACCAGGAAAGGTGAACCGAATGGCTCGCCCAGACAAAGAAAAAGCAGTTGCAGAGCTAACGGAAGATTTCCGTACAGCTACAGCAACAGTCCTCACCGAGTATCGCGGACTCTCCGTGACATCGATGAAACAACTTCGCCGTGCACTTGGTGCAACAACCAAGTACTCAGTTGTGAAGAACACTCTTACAAAGATTGCAGCAAAGAATGCCGGCGTTGATCTTTCACCAGATCTACTTGTTGGACCATCTGCCGTTGCATTTATTAAGGGAGATCCAATCGATGCAGCCAAAGGCTTGCGCGATTTCGCTAAAGAGAATCCATTTCTTGTAATCAAGGGTGGAATCTACGAAGGCAAAGCAGTCACTAAAGAAGAGCTTATGCAGCTTGCAAATCTTGAATCTCGTGAGGTTCTCCTTGCAAAGCTTGCTGGCGCTATGAAGGGATCGCTTGCTAAGGCGGCTCGTGTATTCGATGCTCTCCGTATCAAGCTTGAGATGTCCAAAGTGTCCGAGCCAATAGCAGTCGAGGCCGTGTCCGAGGTTCCAGCTGAAGCAGTGACTACAGATGTAGTGGTTGAAGCAGTAGCGACTGCAGACGTAGTGTCTGAAGAATTAACACCATCAACAGAAGAGAAGGAATAACGAATATGGCAAAGCTCAATACAGAAGACCTATTGGCACAGTTCAAGGAAATGACATTGGTCGAGCTCTCAGAGTTCGTTAAGTCATTTGAAACTGAGTTCGATGTAACAGCAGCTGCTCCAGTAGCAGCTGCAGCAGCAGGTGGCGCAGCCGCCGGCGGTGCAGAAGCAGCACAGGACGAGTTCACAGTTGTTCTCGATGCAGCTGGTTCATCAAAGATTGCAGTGATCAAGGAAGTTCGCGGCCTTAATTCAAGCCTTGGCTTGAAGGAAGCGAAGGATCTTGTCGATGCATGTCCTGCAGTTCTCCTAGAGAAGGTCAACAAGGAGACAGCTGACAAGGCAAAGGCAGCCCTAGAGGCAGCTGGCGCAACAGTCACAGTCAAGTAATTTCGTCAGAGAAACCCCGCTCGGCACCTGGCCAAGCGGGGTTTCTCTTTCCCCAGATTCTGCCACATAGGCAGACAAATCGGCCCATTAGAGGTATAAGCATTGGGTTGGACAGACTGGGCGGGTGAGCGATACCCTTCACCTTCGCGCAAAAATCATACGGTCAGGGCATATAGCGGCTGAGACCTAATAGTTGTGCGTTCCCGCTTTATTGTCTGGAAGGACATCTCTTGGCCGCGTCTAAAAAATCATCAGTAGCACCTCGCCGAATTTCTTTCGCAAAGATCCGTGAACCTCTCGAAGTTCCTAACTTATTAGCGCTGCAAGTTGAAAGCGTTGATTGGCTATTGGGCAACGAAGCATGGCGCTCACGTATAGCAGCAGTCGATTCAATGAATCGTGGAGAGATCCCCACAACTTCAGGTCTGGAAGAAATCTTTGAAGAGATTTCACCGATCGAAGATTTCCAGGGAACTATGAGCCTTACTTTCCGCGATCACCGTTTCGAGCCTCCTAAGTACTCGATCGATGAGTGCAAAGAGCGCGACATGACATATTCGCAACCACTATTCGTAACTGCTGAGTTCACTAACAACATCACTGGTGAAATTAAATCTCAGACAGTATTTATGGGTGACTTCCCTGTTATGACTGCACGCGGAACTTTCGTAATTAACGGAACCGAGCGCGTCGTTGTTTCTCAAATTGTTCGCTCACCTGGTGTCTACTTTGAAAAGATTATTGAGAAGACTTCCGATAAAGATGTCTTTACTGCAAAGGTAATTCCAAGCCGCGGCGCTTGGCTTGAATTTGAAGTTGATAAGAAGGATCTCGTTGGCGTTCGTATCGACCGCAAGCGTAAGCAATCAGTAACTGTCTTCTTAAAGGCACTTGGCTGGAGCGAAGAGCAGATTCTTGAAGAGTTCGGTGATTTCGAATCTATCCGTGCAACTCTTGAAAAAGATACTGTTAAGACTCAGGATGAAGCGCTTCTAGATATTTATCGCAAACTACGTCCCGGCGAGCCTCCAACTAAGGAAGCTGCACAGAATTTAATCGAAAACCTTTACTTCAATCCAAAGCGTTATGACTTGGCCAAGGTCGGTCGCTTTAAGGTTAATAAGAAGCTTGGTTTAGATCTAGAACTTAAGGCATCACTGCTTACTATCTCTGACATCGTTGCAACGTTGCGCTACTTAGTAGCACTTCACCGCGGCGATCTATTGATGGAATACGGCCGTGAAGTACGTGTAGAAAAGGACGATATCGATCACTTCGGTAATCGTCGTTTGCGTACTGTTGGTGAACTTATTCAGAATCAAGTTCGCATCGGTCTTTCTCGTATGGAGCGCGTTGTTCGCGAGCGTATGACAACACAAGATGTTGAGGCAATTACGCCACAGACATTGATCAACATTCGTCCAGTCGTTGCATCAATCAAGGAGTTCTTCGGAACTTCTCAGTTGTCGCAGTTCATGGATCAAACAAACCCACTATCTGGCCTTACTCACAAGCGTCGTCTTTCAGCGCTCGGACCTGGTGGTCTCTCACGTGATCGCGCGGGCTTCGAAGTTCGTGACGTTCACCCTTCTCACTACGGACGTATGTGTCCAATTGAAACTCCTGAAGGACCAAACATTGGTCTGATTGGTTCACTTGCAACATATGGTCGCGTCACAGCATTTGGTTTCATCGAGACTCCTTACCGCAAGGTTTCAAAGGGTCGCGTAACAGATCAAGTTGATTACTTAACTGCAGATGAAGAAGATGAACACATCATCGCTCAGGCAAATGCACCGCTAACTGACGACAACCACTTTGCCGAAGCACGCGTACTTGTACGTCGTCGCGGTGGCGAAGTTGAATACATCCCAGCTGATGAAGTTGATTACATGGATGTTTCTCCACGTCAGATGGTCTCTGTTGCTACAGCGATGATTCCATTCCTTGAGCACGATGATGCTAACCGTGCATTGATGGGCTCTAACATGATGCGTCAGTCAGTTCCTTTGATGCGTGCAGAAGCACCATTGATCGGTACTGGCATGGAGTTCCGTGCAGCCGTTGATGCAGGCGATGTTGTCGTTGCAACTAAGGCCGGCGTTGTTACTGAAGTATCTGCTGAAGAAGTAAAAGTTATGGCAGATGATTCGACATACCAAACATATTCACTTCATAAGTTCACACGTTCTAACCAAGGAACGTCATACAACCAAAAGGTTGTTGTCTCTGAAGGCCAGCGTCTAGAAGTTGGCTCAGTAATCGCCGATGGTCCTTGCACCGATCTGGGTGAAATGGCGCTTGGCAAGAACTTGCTCGTGGCATTTATGTCATGGGAAGGCCACAACTATGAAGATGCGATCATTTTGTCGCAGCGTTTAGTTCAAGACGACGTTCTTACTTCAATTCACATTGAAGAGTACGAAGTCGATGCTCGCGATACCAAGCTTGGTGCCGAAGAGATCACTCGCGACATTCCTAACGTCTCTGAAGAAGTTCTTGCCGATCTAGATGAGCGCGGAATCATTCGCGTTGGCGCCGATGTTGTACCTGGCGATATCTTGGTTGGAAAAGTAACTCCTAAGGGAGAAACAGAGTTAACCCCTGAAGAGCGCTTACTTCGCGCAATCTTTGGTGAGAAGGCTCGCGAAGTTCGCGATACATCACTGAAGGTTCCACACGGTGAATCAGGAAAAGTTATCGGCGTAAAGATCTTTGAATCAGAAGAAGGCTTCGAGCTTGCAGCTGGCGTTAACCAATTGGTTCGCGTGTATGTTGCACAGAAGCGCAAGATTCAAGATGGTGACAAGCTTGCTGGTCGCCACGGTAACAAGGGTGTTATTTCTAAGATTCTTCCAGTTGAAGATATGCCATTCCTTGAAGATGGAACTCCAGTTGATGTAGTTCTTAACCCACTGGGTGTACCTGGTCGTATGAACGTTGGTCAGGTGCTTGAAATGCACTTGGGCTGGGTTGCAAAGACCGGTTGGGATCTCTCTGGTGTCGATGAAGCGTGGCAGAAGCACATGCGCGCAATCGGTGCTGAAAAGGGCGAGCCAGGAACTAAGTTTGCAACACCGGTATTCGATGGCGCGCTAGAAGATGAAATCTCTGGTCTTCTTTCAAGCACACTTCCTAACCGCGATGGCAATCAACTTATTGGTCGCTCAGGAAAGGCCCGTTTATTTGATGGTCGTTCTGGCGAGCCATACCCAACACCTATTTCAGTTGGATACATGTACATCTTGAAACTTCACCACTTGGTGGACGACAAGATTCACGCACGTTCAACCGGTCCATACTCAATGATCACGCAACAGCCACTGGGTGGAAAAGCTCAGTTCGGTGGTCAGCGATTTGGTGAAATGGAAGTG
>Ga0163199_1000209_pt1 | contig 38372 bp, 36 predicted proteins | sample PL_2010_150m_FD_113537 | JGI IMG/M metagenome (GOLD analysis project Ga0163199, IMG submission 113537) | Freshwater microbial communities from Powell Lake, British Columbia, Canada to study Microbial Dark Matter (Phase II) - PL_2010_150m | ecosystem: Environmental > Aquatic > Freshwater > Lake ...
TAGTAAATCCTCTAAGTTAATGTGAAGTGCCATTGAATTCAATCTTTTTCATTGTCTCAACTTGTTCGTGGTTTGCCATGGTACGAAGTTAATGATGTTAGCTAATCCTGGCAATCTGAATTTTCAGTGTCTAATTCAGCGTTACTTCAGATTGAGCAGCTCACTTGCCATTTTCTCCATTCATAAGGCGGAATTAAAAAGAATGGTAATTTTGTATATATGAAATTCATCTTCCTGATAGCAGCATTTAATGCAATCTTTTTTACGGTTTTACTACTTCAGAAAAGACCCAAGGCTCTTCATGATAAAATATTGATTTTCTGGTTAATATTTTTGGGACTTTACATCGGAGTGTACGCTTTTTACTCACACGAACTGTTCACCCATTTTCATTTACTGTCGATCAGTCTGATTTCTCTCCTGATGTTGTTTGGGCCCTTTTTGTACTACTATATTTTAACCTTGGTATCTGATAAACGGCAGGTCCAAAAGAAAGACCTGCTACATGTCGTCCCCTTTGTGTTGTTCAACCTTTATATACTGATGGCTTCTTTTTCTCCCGGCTTATCGGAAAAGTTAAACATAGAAAAGATTGCTCCGGAGAACAATCCTCCGCTACTATTTTTATTCTTTTTGATCATGACCGCTATTTCCGGCACTGTATATTTTTTACTGACCATTAAACTCTTCAAAAAACTCGACATACAGATTTTCAACCATTTCTCCAATGCCACAGACATCGATCTTAATTGGATCAGAAAGCTGGTACTTGTTTTTGGTGTCGTATGGACTGCCTTGATTTCAGTTACAGTGATACACCATGTTTTTCATATGTTTTCGATGGTCTTTTGTACGGATGGCTTATTCCTGTCGTTATCTGTTTTTGTGCTTCTGATCGGATATTTTGGGCTAAAGCAGAAAATCATTTATGGCACTGAGGGTGTCATGGTGCCCGGTGATATCACCAAGGTCCAGACCAAATACTCCAGATCCAGGCTCAGTGATCCGGAGGCAAAACAACTTGCGGAACAGCTAAAAAAACACATTGAGTCATCAAAATCATACCTGAACCCGGATTTGACTCTTTCTCAATTAGCCACCGAAACAAATATGTCAAGTCATTTGCTGTCGCAGGTGATCAATGAACAGGTCAAACTCAATTTTTTTGATTTTATCAATCAGTACCGGGTTGAGGAGTTCAAAATAAGAATGGTCGATCCCAACTATACACATTTTTCACTCCTGGGCATTGCTTTGGAATGTGGCTTCAACTCAAAATCGGCCTATAACAGGATATTCAAGAAAGTTACCGGTCTTACCCCCACTCAATATAAAGGAACCGCCATATAAGGGTTTTTACATACCTCGCTTCATAAATCCGCGCGTCCCACTTTATGAACCGGGTACTATGAATACGATCTGACAAGTCCCACTTTATAAGTTGGGGCGATTGCTCCTGTTTCACGCTGTAATTTTGACCCCGGATTCATTGATGATCCATTTATTAAAAACTAATTGAAAAATTTATTTTATGAAAACATGTGAAATGAACATGGTGACTGACCACTCAAAAAGCAGTCAAAAAAGGAAAAGTTCTCTAAGAATCGGATTAGCGTCCTTATTCATTTTCTCATTGTTGAATCTTTCAACAAATGTGACACTCGCTCATTGCGATACAATGGATGGCCCGTTAATTGCAGATGCCAGGAAAGCAATCGTGCAAAACAATGTAAACTATGCCCTCAAATGGGTTCAGGTTGAAAATGAAACAGAGATTAAAGATGCTTTTACCCTTATGATGAAAGTCAGGGGATTCAGCCCTGATGCAAAGGCGCTTGCGGAAAAGTACTTTTTTGAAACGCTGGTCAGAATTCACAGAAGTGGAGAAGGAGTACCTTTTACCGGAGTGAAACCATCAGGAACGCCTATCGATGAAAAAGTACTGGCTGCTGACAAATCAATAGAAGTAGGGAACCTATCTCCACTTAAAGGCCTGGTGTCAGAAAAGGACATGCCGGAATTGACAGAACGATTTGAAAAAGTGATGTCGTTGAAGAATTTCAATGTCAACAATGTTGAGGCAGGAAGAGAATATATTGAAGCATATGTACAATTTTTCAAGTTCGCAGAAGGGGAGGTAGAAGGACATGCTGCCCATGGCCATGGAAGTGATTGTCAGAATTAACTAAGATATTTACTTTTCAGTCAATACTCTGTTGGCCATTGGAAAAAGAACATTCTCTTCCTTTTGAATGTGATTCTGTAGCAGGTTTACATAATTTACCAAGCCCTTTGCGAGAACCTGTTTTGACGATATGGTGTCCGTATTACATTTTTCCACCGCATCACTAATCTCTTTAATATAACCCCTACCAATGGTGTGCTCATGAAGCATAACCCCTATCGGGCCATTTTCCTTGGGAATTCCAGCTAATACGAGTGCAGGAAACAGGGATGTTTCTTCCTTACCGTGATGGCATTTATCTGCAAATGTTTTTAGGAAATCAACAATCTCCCCGATATCTTTTGTATCAAAATCTTTACCTGCTTGAATGTTGTCAGCAATTTTACTCATAATGCCGAGCATTATTTTAATCGCTTTGTGTTCATTGATTAAATCTTCTGTTGGTATCATAATTCTGATGATTTAAGTTTATCGACAATTGATTTTACATGCTCAATACAAGATTAAATGCCGGTTACCCAAAGATAACCTTTTTAAGCGGAAACAAAACGTCTCTTCGATGCATTAAAACGAAAAAGCCCGGACCTGGGATCCGGGCTTAATCCGATAACAAAACTCTACTGAATTTTTATTTTGCTTCTGTCGGTAACAGCTCTTTCTTGTCCAATCTGGATGGGGTAAAGATTCCGATTACCCCTTTTATTCCTACACTCATAACTATATTGTAAAAGAAGGCGAGAAATGCCAATAGCAGGAGCGATCCGCATATTGCTGCCAATATCATGTAGAGGTTAAATTCGCCATTGAAATATAGGGTACGCCTGAGCATGCCTTTCAATCCGGCCATTCCCATGAATGCTCCCATTCCAATTCCTCCGATCAGGTGAGCCCAAAAGTGAAAATTGGCCAGTTTCTGGCTGTACAGCTTGGCGCCATTGGTAAGTATCGGGAAAAGGAAATAAATGGCAGAGTATAGAGTCATGGTTAATCCAACCAGGATAGCTACATGAACATGAGGCCCGACAATCCACTGGGTATTGTGCAAGATCCGGTTTAATCCGATATCAGCCTGCATGATTCCGGCTGGAACGGCCAGAGCAAAACCGAGAAGACCCCCGAGTAAAAATTTAAGCGGATTGGTCATTTTCAGCGGACGGGCGCTCCACAAGGTCGCCAGAGTAATGAAGAATGCTAAGCCTTGTGTGATCAATTCAAAAGCCGTGACTAATTCACCGGATACTATCTTGAGCATATTCGGCTGTGCCTGATCGGAGAGCAGGTGATGTGACCAAACTGTCCAGGAAACGACCAGCTCAACCAAGAGTGCCGCCCGGGCAATATTTTGCATAAACAGTTGCTTCCCCGTGATCAGCGTTGCTAAAAGATACCACGTTCCCGCAACAAAGATGAGCACCAATCCGTCAGCAATCAGATCAAGACCCCACCAAAACCAGTTTTTGTACAACAAAGCATCCACAGCGCTGTTTTTCAGATCGAATCCCAATAAATGACCGATCAGGTATACTAAAATCAGAACTCCGGTAAATAAAATAATACCGGCATTCAGTGCGGTATCAATACTTCCCCGCGCAATGGCTGCAACCGGCAAAGGCACGAGATGTTCCTGTTGTTCATCCTTCTTTCTGAATAAATTGGAAAGTCCGGTGACTCCCAGGGCTGAACCCAGCAATGCACCGGATGGCTGTTTTGTCCAGCCATCCGGAGTATAGGTGATTGTTTTAAATACGTTGATAACAAAAAACGCAGTTCCTGTCATGACGAGGGCTATCCCGGCAACAAAAAAGGTCCCCCCCAATGGATTGAACTGGGAGAAATCAGCCGGTAGCGGCCAGTAAAGCGTATATAATGGTGCATAATGCGAGAGAAATCCTGAAAGCCAAAAAACGAAAGTGCCCGAAGCAATCAGGATAAAGGTCCAGTTAGCCAGTTTAAAGCTCCATAAGGGTTTCTTCATCAGGAACGGAACGAGGAATAGGAAGGCGCCAAACACAATTGAATAGGTGGAACCAAAAATCCCAACCAGCGGATGTGCAGTCAGGATGGCAAAATACTGCGGACTGGGAATGGATGAAATGGGTTCAACCTGGTATATCCTCATGATCATTCCTTCGATCACCACAATACCGTAATACAGCAAGCCGAAAACTACAAACCGGAGAACCAGCTTTTGCATCGGGGTTAAACCACCAGCCTTAAACAAGCCCTGCTCACCATTGAGAAAAGTATCTTTAAAACTCATGTTATTCAATTTTAAGATTTTAATTATTTATCAGATATTCTGCCTGTTACCGGGCAACAACTTTCACAGCATCTTTCAGGATCATAGCGGCCCCTTTAGGTCCTGAATATTCGGTCGACCGGATCGTATACACCCCCGGTTTACTGAATTGCCAGAGAATATCGTTCCGGTGCCCGGGAACAACCTGCATTTGAAAGAGCATGGAATTATCGGTCCGGAATAATCCGAAACCATAGGTCAGATCAGCCGAGGTCACATTAAAAAGGACCTTGTCGTCAACATTTACGACCAGTTTTTCGGATGGCAACCTGAACTGATGATTTTCAACCGAGATATCAAATACCTTATCCGGTTTGATCCCATCGCGGTTTATGTCCATCGATGCCCACGGAATAGTGTTAAAGGTTATGATATGAAGGGAAACACCCAATACCACCAGAAGCCCCGTGAAAGAATAGAATAGAGCGTGGCTCACTTTGTTACCCCTGCCGGTCCGGGTGACTCTAAAGCCAAACCAGCCGACCAGCAGGATCATTACAATTGCATAGCATGTATAGGCAATTGTTTGTCCGTTTAGTACAACCTGAGAATCTACCATAGCTTTAAGTTTAAGTTATTATTGTTGGTTTGAAATTTCGTAGGATCCCTTATCGGGCGGATTCTTAATCATATCTGCCAGACTGGTCGTTCGCAGGATTTTTAAAATATTTTCCCTTGCCTCTGCCCATTGTTCATGCATTGCACATGGATTGTCGCGGATACAATTTTCCAATCCGAAGATGCAGGAATTCAGAAGCTCCTTTTTTTCAGTCGCAGCCAGGATGTCTATGATATAAATGGAGCCGGCGGTTTTTGCTAGCTTAAACCCTCCACCCTTGCCCTTGTCGCTGTTTAATAACCCCGCCTTTGACAAGTTGGTTAACAACCTTCGCAAGTATTGTGGCGGGATATTCAATACTGTGGAGATCTGTTCTGAAATATATAATGCACTTTCATCCAATGCCATAAATCCCAGGACCCGCAAAGCATATTGACTTGTTTTACTTAAATCCATAAATGATACCTCTTGGTATTATTATATCTCAAATATAGTTGTTGTTAATTAAAAAACAAACAGGAGAGGATCTTATTTGGCGGGTCAGAGGAAAAGCGTTAAGAAAGACAACGGTGGAGATTGGTTTGCTCAAGTGATTTCTGCAACAGAATTTCTTACCTTTGCCTTATGAGCATTATTGAAAAAAAACATTGACATCATTCATGATTTGTGCAGAAGACACAATGTAATGCGGCTATACGTTTTTGGTTCTGTTCTGACTGATAGATTTCAAATCAATAGTGATATAGATTTTGTCGTTGATTTCACCGGGGTGGATTTGTTTGATTATGCTGATAACTATTTTGATTTAAAATATTCCTTGGAGCTTTTATTTAAAAGAGAGATAGAGATTTACTAGAAGAAAAAGCTATAAATAATCCATACTTACGACAATCCATTGATTCATCAAAACAGCTTATCTATGGATAATGAAATAAATACCTGGTTGTACGACATTTTGCAATCGGCAAAAGAAATTGAGAGTTATTTTGATGACAAAGCGAAGATTTTCGAGGATTACAAAAAAGATATTAAAACAAAACGGGCTGTCGAGCGAAATCTGGAGATTATTGGGGAGGCAATTAATCGTATATTAAAGAAAGATTTTACAAGCATCAGACGGCATATTAATCGGATTGATGGGTATGGGCTGAAGCTACCTCCTTAAAAGAAAAAACCCCGACTAACGCAAAAACTCCGGTACCCTTGATTAATTGGCATCCGGTTACAGGTATTCCTTCGGGAATTTCCAGGGTGAGCGGTATTCCGGTAGTGCTAGTTCAGAAGCTTCTTTATCTCCGATGATTGTTTCTTTTTCTGGATCGAACCGGATCGAACGTCCAAGTTTGAGGGATAATATACTGAGTGCCAGGGGAACATCAACCCGGACATGGTAACCCGGGTTGCATGAAGGTTGCTTTTCTGACTGGATACATTCGAGCCATTCGAGTTCATGACCAGGTGATGGCGGGATAGATTTCGGCGGAGTCTGCATTCCATTCATCCGGTCACCTTCCGGCAAAATTACATGATTGTCGTAGTCGGTATGCAGTGTGCCGTTGACGCCATGGAAATAAATTCCCAGCCTGCGCCTGCTCTCCTGACCACGTAAAAAGTCGAACCCATAACTGTTCGTCGAAGATTGCATCCAACTCATAGTAAGGTTAGGATAGCGCATGATAACCTCATGGTTATCGTAAGCATCACCGTCATCTTTGATGATGAAACGTCCGCCTGATGCACTGACCTCTGTTGGGAATCCCAGATCAAGCGCCCATATTGGCAAATCAATGATGTGCGGAGCCATGCCGGGCGTCCAGCCACCGCTGAAATCCATCCAGAAACAATGGAAGAAGGCATCTTTGACCAGATTAGGGTTGAAGGGTTGCATCCGTGCCGGTCCCACCCACATATCCCAGTCCATTCCATTGGGTACCTTATTAGTGTTATTACCCAAGCCAATACCATCAGGAGCTTCGTTCATAACAAAAAATGTTCGCACAGTACCAATGTCGCCGAGATTTCCGGAGCGGATTAACTCAACAACACGACGGTAATTCTCGCTGGCGTGAATCTGCGTACCGATCTGACAGATGATATTGTGCTTTTTAACCGCATTACGCACCGCAAGGCTTTCTCCCAGGTGCATCGTCATCGGCTTCTGCAGGTATATGTCCTTGCCTGCCTCGCAAGCGGCGATGGCCATGATGGCATGCCAATGTGCCGGTGTAGCAATAATCACTGCATCAAGATCTTTTTGGAGAAGCATTTCCCTGAAATCAGTATAACCGGTGCAAGTATCCTTGAATTTTTCAACGACGGGATCTAATCGTTCTTTCCAAACATCGCACGCAGCGGTCACTACAACATCAGGTTGAGATGCACAGACGTTCAAACTCGCATTGCCCAGACCGCCACATCCAATAACCCCAAGATTAATACGATCACTGGGTGCGACGTTCTGTCCGTTAAGAAAAGAAGATTGCATAATAATGGGTGCTGCGATGGCTGCGGTACCTGTGGTTTTTAGGAACTGGCGACGTGTTAAGGGTGGTTTGGTCGTATTCGTTTTCATAACTTTGGTTTTAGTGATGATGGATTAGTATGGTTTGTTTTCACAAATAGGGACATAGTTAATGCTATTTTGTCGGTTCCGATTCCGGAAATGTGAAAGTCGGCTGAAGCGTCACCTCTGAATTAAAGGCATCCCACAACTTTGAGGGCAGATTACGGTCAGGTTTGATCCCGGCATGGATAAAAAGTCGGTAACGCAGTATCAGTGGCTTGCCGCGAACCAAGTTGTAACGCGTGCCAGTAGCTGGAAAAGTCGGTTGACACCAGGATAGTTCAGGATACTGAACCCATTGGCCCGGATAGTCGGGATTTTGTTTATGCTGTAAAACCATGAGCCCGGACGTTGTGTCGGCTCCGGCAAATAATCCGCTCAAGTCCGACCATGCACGCCTGGGGACCACATTTGACGAATCGGAAAAAACGGAAATTTCCTGTAGTTTAGGTGTCTGCATTCGCACGTTCAGACCTCCGTATAAAGAAGTTTCACGACGGGCAATTGTAATGCTATCCTTTAGTGCAACAAACCGGAACGCAAGATCAATGATTCTGCCCTGCGCCGTTGAGCGATAGGCCCGGATGACTGCCACCTCCCGCACGATTGGTTCACGATCTTCCCACATCCATAGGTTTTCTGCCTCTATTTGGGCAAATACTGGTCCGTTTTGAAGTTCTATCTTGCCGGTAGGCCGGGCAAAAACGATCTGCAACGCGTGAAGATCGCCACGTTTGCTACCGAAATTCACCTCAGGCCAGGCCCAATAAATACCACGATGATGGGGATGATCCTTGGACCAATCACGTGTTAAAACCTCCCCACCCGGTCCGTAAAGCGGGTGGATGTAGTTGCTGCGCGGGACAGCATAAATGCTTGGATTCGCCATAAAAGTGTCATTAGGTGCAACAATGTAGCGGTTCGCAGCTAACGTATCAAAAGCGTCTTTCTCGCAGACGGTCTTGTAGTTGTAGCGAAGCACCGGCTTGCCTTTATCGGATATGGTAATCTGCCCGCTTACCGGGTCTTGGTTTGCCTGCATGGCAGTCCCGAATCTGGATTCACATGATGCACATGCGGCTACTCCTAAGAGGAGGATATAAAACTGTGACTTTTTCATCAGATAGATAAGTTGATTTCAAACTGAATGGTATTACCCGACTTCGGATACTTATTGACAGGTATCAGGTAGGAAATGCTGATCCGGCACTGGTTAGTATCAGCCGGGCCGATTTTAACCCTGCCTGACAAACCAGCTGTAAAGAATTGGTGATTTCCCTTGGTGGGTTGCTGCCTGAAATAACCTAGTCCGGCTGAAATAAAATGATACTTGTACACAATACCAACTGAATGGGTTATTTCATTGAACTCCTCTTGATAACCTCCCGGGCCATCGTAAAAAGATTGTATCATCCCTCTGAAAACACCGACATTTGGATCGTATCCTGCCTGAATAACAGGATCGCCATTGAGGTCAACCGAGTCAGAATAATACACAGGCGGGGTAGGAACCAGGAGTTTAGAAACCTCATAAGAAAGAGAAATACTCTGTTGTTCCTTTAAATTGACCCGAAGGCCATAACCCGCGGTCAGGGTGATCGGGATGAAATCTTTGTCCGAATTTTGGGTGTAGCTAATTTTGCTGCCTGCGTTTTTTAAGGAGATGCCTAAAAAATGATCCATTTGGCCATTTCGGCCGGGAAATTGTTTGGCAAAACCCAAATCTATGGCAATTGCCCTAACAGGATGTGTTGAAATACTGCCGACGTTTTGTCCACCAACCAGGTCGCTGGATATATACTTAATACCAATTCCGATACCGGTTAGCCGATCAATATTATACGTATAGAAAATGGTACCTGCAAACTCCGATGGGCTAAAATGCCGGGTAGTATTGCCAACAACCGCTGTATAAGAACCCAATGAAAAAAAGCGGAAGTTCATGCCGATAGAATGCTTGCCATTCAACCTGTAACACCCTCCCAGACCATAAAGGTTCATATCGGGAATCCGGTTTCTTAACCAGGGTACAAAATCAATGGTTGATTGGAACCTGGCATGATCCAATGCTAAAAGACCCGGGTTCCCGTAAATTCCCGGCCCTGACGTACCATCGGGAACCGAAGTGATAACACCATTGATAGATGGACTTTGAGGGATCGTGAGGAAGGGTACGGCAACTGTTAGGAGATTGATGGTTCCGGATAGATCATGAGTCGTAATCTGACCCATAGTGATTTGCATGGATGCAAAAAACAAAACCGTTGTTATTGTTTTGTGCTGCATAATTCAGGTGTTAAAGATCAAAGAATTGCTTATTTACATGACAATCTGTATTGTTAACGTATCTGCTAAAAATAAATTGTCCGTCGTTGCCTCTTTGGAGTAGGTCGATTCAGGAACCTGTAAAAATTTTGGTGCAAACGGATAACTGGCTAATACGTTGTTCAATTACCTTTAATCCGGATAATAAAAAAATAGCCATGGAAGAAAAAATTCATAAACTCGAGAAACAAGTTAAGGCGCTGGCCGGCTTGTCCATGATCTTATTGGTAGCCGTTGTGCTGGCACTGGTGGCAAATCCGTCAAAAGTTGACGATAAGGGCATCCTGCGTGTGAAAGGTATTATTGTTGAGGATTCAGCTGGTCATGAGAGGATACTGATCGGTGCACCAGTGCCCGCTGCGTCGAACCGGGTCAGAACCGATATCTCCCGGGTTAAAGCGATCTGGGGCCCTCATTTCCCAAAGAAATACATGGAATGGTACAAGGGATACAACCACTCGGCCAACGGGATCATCATTCTGGATGACAACGGCTTCGACCGGATCGCCATCGGTAACCCGACCCCGGATCCCAATATAGGCAAGCGAATCGGTCCGGCAACCGGAATTGAGATCAATGATGAACAGGGCTTTGAACGAACCGGTTATGGTGTTCTTAACGTGGATGGATTCAACCGGATTGTCCTGGGCCTCGACGGGAAAAACGGGACCGAGGCAGCTACCCTGTCGGTTGATGATGCCGATGGCAGTGCAGGGTTATCCGTCAATAAGGGTAAAAACCTGATTTACATCGGACAAGTCGATGCATCCGGACTGAAGCCGGAAGGAGGCAAGAATTTCAGCGGCATGATCCTGAAAGACAGCGTGAACGTGCGATTCATTGAAAGCCAACCGGAAAAAGCCGGGAAATGAAAAAAATTCAGGAAGCGAAACTGAAATAAACCACGTTCTTATTTTAGATTATTACCATTTTCTAAAATAACACTTATTTTCAGACCCGATTGAACTGTATCGTTAACTATTTAACTATAATTTTTTCGACAGTTCCTCCGATTTTCAAAAAATAGATTCCGGAAGAAAATCCCTGCAGGGAAAGCTGAATGTGGCTTTCAGAGTTTTTAATCCGGGTTGAGTTCATCAATTCCCCTTGTGGATTGTAAATTTCAACCAGCGTATTCATTTCAAATGTCCCTGAAACATTCACGACTCCTTCGGCCGGATTAGGATAAACTGTATAAGCGGAGGGGTTTTCCACAAAACCGGCAAAGGTATTGATGTTGGAGTTTCTTTTATCGATCCAGGTATCGGCGCCGTTGGTCAGCCAATCCAGTGAGAAACGAACGAAGTACATCTGGTAGGTTTCATATTCTCCCACTTCGTAATATATTCCTATGGTTCCGTCATTAAGAATACAGAGGGAAGAATAGGCCGATACACCCGGATAAATGGTTTTCTTTACCGGCCATGATCCCCCTTCGTCATAACTAAGCAAAACGCTGATATTACTGCGCGAGTTGGAAAACGGAATGGAATGCAGCAACCTGTTTTTATTGTACCCATCGGAAATCGCTGTGTACCGGATCATATCCCCATTACAGAAAGGATCAGTAATAGCAGGTTGAGGGAAAGGTACACCCCAGGTCATCCCCTGATCTTTGGAAATGTTGAACATTCTTGTTCCCGCATTGCGGATGCTCATGAGCACATTACCATTTTCCAGTCCCACCAATTTGGCTTCGTTGCCGTTGGTTGCAGCCCGGTTTGCAGTAACTTTCCAGGTCTGACCATTATCATCAGAATAGATTACGAAATTCGAAATGGCTCTTGCGCTGGTCTCCCTGACCGGCAGAACTGCCATCAAACGGCCGCTTTTCAACTGGGTTGCGGCTCCGGAAGTCACAAATGCGCCCTGCCAGTTTTGGGTTACCGGATTGGACGATTCGGCACCGTAAATCTGCGGGGTAATATCCTGCGGAGTACTCCAGGAAATGCCATTATCGGCGCTTTTCGACTGATACACCCGAATCGGAGCCGAAGCAGTGGAAGAAAAGAATCCCTTATCGGCAGCAAACAGGCAAATGATCTCTCCATTCTTCCGGTTTACCACGAGGGCCGGATCGCCAAATCCGATGTCGGTTCCCTCACCGGCAATGGTAAGTGCATGGCTCCAGGTCTGGCCTTTGTTAATACTGCACCGGATTACCACATCGATATGCCTGGGCAGGTCGAATGGGCTGTTCCAACGCTTGTCGGTAGCTGTAACCAGAGAACCATCTCTGGCTGTAACAATGGCCGGTATCCGGTAGTAGTTCGATCCTGCGTCACCACCTGAAAAAAGCAACTTATTGGTTAACAAAATCGTACGCGAACCCGGCACGTCGGGCACGAAAACCACAGAGCCATCACCGGTGGTATAGGATATAACCGAAGCTTGAACCTGGTTACCCTCCCGGGCATGGGAGCTGATATTGGCTGTAATCCAGAAATAGTTTTCGCCTGATGTCAGCTTCATGTCGCCGGTAACGGTTGTTTTAACTCTGACGGGAGTTGAAAATCCGAACAGCGTGGCCGTTTTCAGATTTAACCTTTCGGATGTACCATTATGGTAGACTTTCAGGGTTGAAACATCTGAAACATCACGGGTCCCCGAAAAAACGACAGTAATGCTTTTTACGCTTTCGGATGAAGATTCGGCATTAATCCGGAAAGCAATCAATCGTTCATTAACATTGCCAATTCCAACGGGCAGCCGGGTTTTTATTACACGGATTCCATAACCGAAAAGTTGTCCGTTGTGGCCCTTGCCCGATACGTCGGGAACGTTATTGTTATTTATATTTTCAAAATCGTAAGCTGCTACCAGACCATTGTTGTTGGCCCTGGCAGCGGTGCGGTCAGCCAATACCTCCATACCGGACAATGCCCTCTTCCATATCCGCAGTTCATCAAACTGGCCAGGCCAGAACTGAAATAAGGTTGGATTGGAAGCATCGGTCCAGCCGCACCCTACTGTTAAATCGTAGAGATTTTCCACGGTACGGCGGCCAATGGCAGAGTTGGCAACTGTATTAAGCAACTCCCCATTGATATAGACTTTTGAGTTTTTATCGGCAGCGTTGTAAACCCAGGCTAAATGAACCCATTTGCCGGCTTCAAGGTTTGTAATGTAAGGGGCTCCCAGATTGGTATTTTCGGCGTTTCGCAAGGTAAGGGCAAAATTGGGGGCTGAAGCCGTATTGTAGGTAAACAGTTCATATCTGCCACCGGGAATAAGTAAATTCCCCTTTGAAACAATGCTATATTGAGCGTTAAAATCATCCGGGATAATACGGCAGGACAGGGTATAACTTTCGCCATTCGCAATATTAAAATCGGAATGATTTGGTATTGCCAGATGCTGGTCAATGCCATTCAACTTGAGAAATTTCCCTTCCGGCGCAATTTGAGCCAGAGCTAAATGGCCTGGCAAAATACAAATGGCACCTAAAAATGAGAAGAGCAAAAATTTCTTCATAGGTTTAGATTTTTTGCATCCGCTATAAATATATACATGTATGCATATATATTGCTCCAAATTTGGTCAGATTTTTGAAAAAAAAGACTGGTTTATTTTCCGTTTACGTGTGCATGTGAAACCTTTTCCATCCGGATCGCCGGGATGCCCGGTTTATTTGGCGCATTGGTGGCAGTGAAGCCATCGAGCAACCGCCCGTCGATCACCATTCGCCCGGCGGCAGGTAAACCATCCCGCATTACTGAAAAACATGCTTGAAAAACTAAGTGGAACTTATTGAATTTGACTAATCAAAAGGTTATCTTTGAAAATATGCTAAACAGTTGCGAAAATGAATGTTAAGACTTTTTTGACCAGTGTCCTTCTCCTCTCTGCTGTTTTAGTTTCAGCACAGGAAGAGCACAATTGCTTTTCGGTTCTGGTTGGAAAAAAAGCGACCATGGATGGCTCGGTCCTGTTTGCCCATAATGAAGACGATTATGGTAAGCAGATGGTAAACTGGATTGCGGTTCCAAAACAGTCCTATCAGAAAGGGACTGAGGTTATTCTGAAAAACGGTGGACAGGTGGAGCAGGTACCTTTTACCAGCAGGTACATCTGGCTTGAAATGCCGGGGATGGACTTTTCAGATTCGTATCTGAACGAATATGGAGTTTGCATCGGCTCTAATTCCTGCTCCTCAAGAGAGGACCAACCTGAGATTTCCAACGGCGGAATCGGCTACAATCTCAGGCAGCTCATGGCCGGGAGAGCAGTCAATGCGAAAGACGCGGTAGTTCTTGCCGGCCGACTGATAGAGCAGTTTGGATACACCGGTTCCGGCCGGACCTATTGCATCGCCGATCCGAATGAAGCCTGGGCCCTTGCAGTGGTCAACGGCAAACACTGGGTCGCTCAACGGATCCCGGATGATGAAGTTATGGTTTTACCCAACAATTATACCATCCGGGAGGTAAACCTCAATGACAGGGAAAACTTCCTGAGTTGTCCTGACCTGATCGATTATGCAATTAAAAGAAGCTGGTACAAGCCTGATACGGATGGCCCTTTTAATTTCAGGAATGCCTATGGTGGTCTCAATAGCATTAAAAATCCCGGTAACGTTAATCGCGCCTGGGGAGCCTATCACCTTTTAAACACCGGATTTAATATAGATAACGATTTTCCTTTCTCTTTCAAACCTGCAGAAAAGGTATCCAAACAGGATCTGATGAAATTGCTCAGGGATCATTATGAAGGTACAGTCCTCGATAAAAGTGAAGGTTATACCAAAGGCAGTCCATATAAGCTAAATGGAACCATGATATGCGGCGGAGCTTCCGTTTATGGCTTCGTTGCGGAACTCAGAAACTGGATGCCGGCTGATATTGGCTGCCTGATGTGGCTTGCGCCTCAATGGCCCGATATTCAGCCTTTTATTCCACTCTATGCCGGCACAACCCAATTCCCTTCGGCCTATTGTCGCCCGGGTTATCTGAATACTCTGGCTGATCATTATAATCCGCCGACCGACATACATGTGAGAAATGATCAGCATGCTTTCTGGGCTTTTGTTGTTTTCTCCGAGCTGATGGGTAACAATTATGGTGAAAATATTGATGCTGTCAGGAAAAGTAATTTAAAAATTGAAAGGAAGCTTTTGGCAATACAACCCAGTCTTGAACAAAAGCTCATCAGGCTGCAACAAGAATCACCTGAGAAATGCAGGGAAGCGGTAACCAGGTTATATGAAAAATGCGCCATGAAAGCTCTTACAACAACCAAAAAATCAATAAAAAAGCTCCGGAAAACACTTGAATAAACTAATGACCACCCGCCGGAAAATGAATAGAGTCAATTTCAGAATTTTTGGAAGCATCCCTTTTACTGGGTTGGAGACAGAAGATATTTTATTTATACCCTATGTATTAAGCCTGGATGTATGTTTTTAACATGAGCAAAAACTCTTAAAAAAAATCTGATCTTTATTTGGTTAAACGAAATTACCCGGTTATGAATCCCGGATCCTTGATAAAAGCTGTGATCTGTTTGGCCGGTATCAGTCTTTGCACGCTATCACCGGCTAACTGCCAGGATTCTGTCGGCCTTGCACCATCCGAAGGGATCAATAAGAAAAAGCTTTTTACAGCAATAGCTCTGGAGAGCGCATTTTACGCCGGCGGCATGTCCTACCTACGGTTTATATGGTACAAGGATCACAACAGGGCTCCGTTCCATTTCGATAACGACAATAAAGCCTATCTCCAGTGTGATAAATTCGGACATGTATATGGCGCATATATTGAAAGCTACATCGGCTATAAACTGCTCAGAAACGCAGGAGTCAAAAAGGGCCCGGCTCTATTGTACGGAGGTACACTTGGCCTGATCCTCCAGACACCGATCGAGGTGTTTGACGGAATGTATGACGGCTGGGGATTTTCGTGGGGTGATATGATTGCAAATACGGTGGGAACCTGTTTCGTTATCGGCCAGGAGCTGCTGTTCGACGATCAGCTATTAAAATATAAATTGAGTGTTGGGCAATCCCCATTTCCATTGTCTGCCAGCGGATATGTAGTGGAAAACCCGTTAGCACGGGCCTTCCTCGATTACAACTCACAAACATACTGGCTGTCGGTTCCTTTGAATAAAATCATTCCGGTCAGCAAAATACCCTCTTGGCTGGACTTATCCCTGGGCTACGGCGCCAACGGCATGTTTGGCAAATATGAAAATGAGACTTCTTATAACGGGATACCTATCCCTCCTACCGAAAGATACCGACAGTACCTGCTTTCACTGGATATTGACTGGACAAAGATCAAAACCCGCTCTAAATTCCTTAAAGCGGTCCTTAATTCTATGGTTTTTATAAAACTTCCCTTCCCGGCAATAGAATTCAACTCATTGGGAAAAATCAGGGGATATTGGATGTATTACTAACGGTAATAAATTTGGCGGTTTCACTTAAATTCGTTATATTTCAAGTCATGAAAGGATTAGCCATGAAAAATAGGTACAAAAAAATCGCAGAAGAAATTTTGGAACTCGCCGATGTGAAAATTAACGGCAGCAACCCATGGGATATTCAGGTTCACAATGATAATTTTTATCAGCGGGCAATTACTGAAGGCGAATTGGGTATGGGTGAATCTTATATGGCTGATTGGTGGGATGCCGAAAAAGTTGACGAATTAATTTTCAGAATTTTAAGAGCAAAGCTCGATGAAAAGATACAGCGTAAGTTTTCGATTCTTATCAGGCTTATTCCAGCCGCACTTTTAAATTTACAATCCAGGCGACGGGCATTCATCGTAGGAGAAAAACATTATGATTTAGGAAATGATCTTTTTCAACATATGCTCGATAAACGAATGAATTACAGCTGTGCTTATTGGAAAGATGCCCAAAACTTAGATGAAGCCCAGGAAAACAAGCTTGAATTAATTTGCCGAAAACTGTATCTGAAACCCGGAATGCGTGTGCTCGATATCGGTTGCGGTTGGGGCGCTTTTGGCAAATACGCTGCAGAGAAATACCATGTTGAAGTTGTCGGAATCACAGTTTCCAAAGAGCAGGTTGAACATGGGAGAAAATTATGTCAAGGACTTCCGGTAGAGTTCCGGCTGTTGGATTACCGTGGCCTGAATGAAAAATTTGATAGAATTGTAAGTGTTGGAATGATTGAACACGTTGGTTATAAAAATCATAGAACTTTTTTTGAGGTCGCGAATAGGTGTCTGAACGATGACGGTTTATTTTTACTTCATACTATTGGAAATATTAAATCTGTAAATTCTTTAAGTCTCTTTGAACATAAATATATTTTCCCTAACGGAATGGTTCCTTCAATTGCTCAGATTGGCAAAGCGATAGAGCATCTTTTCGTGATGGAGGACTGGCACAGTTTCGGAACCGATTATTATAAGACGCTGCTTGCCTGGTTTAACAACTTTGATAAAAACTGGGTAAAAATAAGCAGCAAATATCCCTGTCATTTTTACCGAATGTGGAAATACTATTTACTCTCAGCCGCTGGCGGATTCAAGGCAGTAAGGAATCAGCTCTGGCAGATCGTTCTATCAAAAAATGGAGTATTGGAAGGATACCGATTCGTGCGGTAAAGTTAAGAGTGCCCAGAGTGCCTAGAGTTTTAGTTTTGTGCCAATGGATATAGCCAGAATTTCATTTGCTTCAGTAAGAGTTAGCAGCAATTTTTGATTTTCAGCCCAATTTAATTCCATAATTATCTCGAGCCAATAGGTTGTCTCACTTGCCTCGCTTTCACAGATTGTAATTTTATTCATGAAATCAGCTTTACTTCGGGATCGGTTAGCTTCCCTATAATTTGCCCCTATACTAGTTACTGATTTTGTAATCTGATTCCTAATTACTTTACCTTCCTGTGTGTTCGGTAAAGATGCAGATAAACCAATAATGCTTATTGCAAAATCCTTCGTTCTCATTGATAGGAAATGCGTGCATGGTATAAATTAAACCCTTCCTGCCAATTCTGATAGATAGTTGGGTCTAATTCACCATTATAAACTTTTGCATCCGTATAAATAGCCCATTTTGACTGGTATTCTGTACCTAAACTCACCGTAAAGTTTTTGTTAATTCTTCAGTAGATGGTGGCATAAAACCCTGACTCCAATTAGCAAACCCTGTTACAGCATCGGTAAAAGAGTAACTTGCTCATAAACGGCCAGATACTTTTGTGAAATTTTTTGACGTTTTTGCCAGATCCAAAACCACAGGTAATATCCTCCGATGTCGAACAGAAAGATTAATATTAGTATTACTGAGATGTATTTTCTCATGGGTATGCTACTGTATTACCACTTATTGCCGCCAGTATTTTATCTCTTTTTGCATATCACAAATATACACTTTAATGGTTCCTGTAATTCCCAATATTCAATCATGTGATTTTAGTAGGATTAAATTTGGTTTTAGTTTATGTTATTAGGTTTTATTGTTTTAATCATAATTGTCTTTGTCAAAAAGTATTGTGCAATTATTCCCATCGTCAGATTAAAAACAGGAAATCCCATAAATAATCCAAACATGCCAATGTTGTAAAACAAATAAATCAATAGGAGAATCCAAATGGGAAGATCCATGCTTTTTCCAATCCATTTTTTTTAAAAAGCAAGTCTATTATCACTCCTGTCAGAAAACCTGCAGAAACAAAAAATAATACAATGTCATTTTGGAAAAAATAGTACCACATAATCACTGACAATGCAGTCAAAAGGATTGGGAAAGCACCTCCCAAAAACAATCCAAATATCATTTTGTCGAATTTAAACATTCAATAATGCCCGGGTATTTTACTATTTTATCTGAGTACAAATTGTTCAAGTTTCGAGAGTAGTGAACTCTTCGTAAAGGGTTTAGATAAGTAGTCATCACATCCTGCTGCAAGGCATTTCTCCTGGTCTCCGCTTTGCGCATACGCAGTAAGGGCAATTATCGGCAGGTCATTTCTGAATTTCTTGATCTCGGTTGTAGCATCCAGTCCATTGATTTTTGGCATTTTAATATCCATCAATACCAGCGCAATTTCGGGGTGATTCCGGCATAATTCAATTGCTTTTTCACCATCCTCTGCCCTGAATAGAACGTAGTCAACTTTAAGTATTATTTCAAGATAGAGGAAATTGTACTGTTCATCTTCGGCAATAAGAATGACCGGTCGGTTCGCTTTTGATGGTGTCTTTTCAGAAGCCTTTTTTTCTATGGGCTTTTCTGAAGGCATTTCGCAGGGAAGAGCGAAAAAGAAGGTGCTGCCTTCACCTTTGATGGATTCAACCCAAACTTTACCTCCCAGCAAATCAGCTATGCTTTTAACGATAGACAATCCAAGTCCGGAGCGACCAATAACACCAGTATTGGAAACATCATCCGGCATAAAGCGTTCAAAAATGATTTCCAGAGCTTCCGGACTGATTCCATTGCCGGTATCTTTTATGGAAAATTCAATAAAGTTGCCATTAATTTCAGCCCTGGCGCAAATACTTCCTTGTTTAGTAAATTTTATTGCATTATTCAAAAAATGATCAAGCACCTTGCCCACCAATTCCCTGTCAGAATCCAGTTGGATTAAACGGATTTCCGGTTGTATTTCGGCTGAAAATTCAATATTCCTTTTTAGGCAAAGCGGCCGATATTTTTTAATGAGTTCTTCAATGATTAGTCCAGGAGCAAACCGCTTATTACGGACTTCCATTTTCCCCGATAAGATCAGAGAAATGTCCATTTTATTCGTAACCTTTTGAATCAGGTTCTCGCCACAGGAGTTTAGTATTTGCAGAAAAGCCTGTTTTTCATCATCAGTAATATCGGGTTCAACCATCAGGGAGGCAAATCCAAGAATCCCATTTAGCGAAGTTCTTATTTCATGCGAAATAGTATTTAAGAAGGCAGTTTTAAGCCGGTTGTTTGATTCTTTGTCTTTCCTGCTCCCGGTGATGTTACTTTTTGTATCAGCAGCCGACTTTTTATTGCTTGTTTTAGTTTTCATTTGACTCCTCCAAAAGTTTATAGTATGCCGGACATTTTTTTCATAGACATAAGGTAAATATTTTTTTTCAAAAAACCTGGATCTGCCTGGATCTTGTACTTCAAAATTCAAAACTCTCTTTTCGAATCTAATAAATCCTCTTGGCCAGCTGTTTGATGTCCTTAACTTCCAGTGCGTTGCTGGAATAACCTGACAAAGCTGAGTTAATCATGGCTAATCCCAGGTTCTTCAGGGTGGTTATATAGTTTGGCAATAAGAGGCGAATGACCGGAATGAGCCAAACAAAATATTTGTAATAGACATGGGTATTCTTTAGGCTACGAGTGGGGATAATGAATGCGGGCCGGAAATTGTATACCTGCTTGAATGGCAGCTTCATCAGGTCGTTTTCAGTTTTACCTTTCACACGGGCCCACATCATTCTGCCTTGCTCACTGCTATCGGTTCCGGCGCCTGAGACATAGCAAAAGGTCATATCCGGATTCAGACCGGCCAGGGTGGTGGCAAAACTCATTGTCAGCGTATGCGTTAGCAGGGTATATTCCGGCTTTTTCATGCCAACTGAGGAGACGCCCAGACAGAAAAAGCATGCATTGTATCCGGCAACTTGCTCCTTCAAAGGGGAAATATCGAAAAAATCGGTGTGAAGGATCTCGGTGAGCTTAGGGTGGGTAACCCCGCAGGTTTTCCGGTTGATCACCAGGATGGATTCCACACCGGGATGATGCAGGCATTCATGAAGAACTCCTTCACCAACCATGCCCGTTGAGCCAGTAATAATAACTTTTAGTTTGTCCATATCATTTTTTCAGATTATAGTCGAAAAAATGCACAAAATTTTCGGATTTCCAAAATTTTCGATCAGCAATCCCAAGCTTCGGTTGCCATCATTACGCTTCGTTTCCGGTGGGAGATTGAAAGGAAATGTCGGATTTATGAAAAGCTGTTGCTATATAATCGGTTAACTTTCAACTATATTTGCCCATGTGAAGTCACTGAATTAAATTATCTTACACCATGATATGGTATTAACTCAAATCAGAAATTTATGAAAACACCTGCCGGTCGTTACCTGTTAATAAGCCTAAGTTTACTGGCTGTCTGTGCACCAGCCCAAATCCTGGATCTCAGGGGAGCGGTTAGAAATAAAGCTGTCAATCGGGTCAATAATCACATTGATCAGACACTGGATAAGGGATTGGATAAAATTGAAAGCTCGATCAAAGACTGTGTTAAAACGAATGAAAAAATAAAGGATGCCCCTGATGCCGGGCAAGATGCCGTTCAATCCAACCAGGCAGCATTGCAAACCTACTCTAAGTATGATTTTATCCCTGGTGAAAAGGTCATTTTTTATGATGATTTTTCACAGGATAATATCGGCGATTTCCCTGTTCTGTGGAATACCAATGCTTCGGGTGAGGTGGTGAATACCAATCTGTTTCCAGGTAAATGGTTCCAGATCAAGGAAGAGGGATTCTATATTCCTGAAACAAAGGGTGATTTTCCGGACAATTTTACGGTGGAGTTCGACTGGATTACTTCCATTCAGGAGGATCGGCCAGGAGTTGATATTGGTTTTTATATTGTTTCCGGCAATATGAAAGACCCCTCTGAAGGTGGTGCAATACCCGGCGTAGCCGGCAATAAAATTAATATTGGTGAATACTCTTCCGATTATGATACCTATGGTGAAGGAGCGTATTCATTGAGTGGGTCGAAGGACTTTTTAATCAGCAAAAACACTAAATATCATATTGCTTGCTGGGTTCAGAAGCAACGGCTCCGTTTGTATATCAATGAAACCAAAGTTTTTGATGTTCCTAAAGGCATTCCGGAGGGTTATAAATATAATATTTTACGGTTTGAGATGGGCGGGGAATCATCTCCCCTGATATCAAACTTCAGGGTTGCAACCGGTTTGCCCGATATGCGCAATAAACTGATCACAGAGGGGAAGCTGGTAACCTATGGCATTTATTTCGATGTGAATTCCGATAAAATAAAGCCCGAATCTTTTGGCACGCTCAAAGGAATTGCTGCTGTGTTGAATGAGAATCCGGATGTGAAGGTCAGGATTCTCGGCTATACCGATTCCGATGGCAATGATGCTGCAAACCTCGACCTGTCGAAACGGAGGGCCGCATCTGTTAAAAATGAACTCAGCAAAAACTTTGCGATTGATGCTTCCCGCATGGAGACCGATGGCAAAGGCGAGAGCGAACCTGTTGCACCAAACGATAACCCAACCAACAAGGCACTGAACCGTAGGGTTGAATTTATTAAATTATAGGAATGAGAAGGCTGATGTGCCTGCAGACGTTGGTTTTGTCCGCCCTGACCGGATGTATGCTCCTGTTTTCGGGCTGCACAAAGGAACCCGATGTGCCAATATCAGGCAAGTTTATCGACAGCCGGGATCAGCGGGAATACAAATGGGTCACTATCGGCACCCAAATATGGATGGCAGAGAACCTGGCCTATCTGCCGGCTGTGAGCCCCCCCCTGGCCGGTTCTGATACTACCCCATACTATTATGTTTTCAGATATGAGGGCACGAATACAGCTGCGGCAAAGGAGTGGGAATATTATTTAGATTATGGAGTTTTCTATAACTGGCCGGCAGCCCTGGATGGTGCCGACAGCAGCAATACCATTCCCGGCGGTGTTCAGGGGATTTGTCCGGAGGGCTGGCATCTGCCTTCCGATGGGGAGTGGGATATTCTGGTTAAATTTCTGGGCGGTGAATATGCGGCCGGAAAGAAAATGAAATCGATCAAGGGCTGGAACAACTACAACGGTGAATCTGGCGAAGGCGATAACTCAAGCGGGTTTAATGCACTTGCTGCGGGTTCCCGGCACAACGGAGGCGGGTTTTATAACCTGGGATTCAATGCACTGTTCTGGTCATCAACCGGTTATGATGAAAATAGCGCCTGGTATCGCTACCTGGGATACTTTCATAATGGCGTTTACCGATACTATGGCAATAAAAGATACGGATTTTCTGTGCGGTGCGTAAGGGATTCATTGTAGAGTCCCGCAATATTCTTTCAATATAGCACCAAAGCCAATAACTTAAAAAGGCACTATTTAGTTAAAAGATATTTCTCGCAAAGACCCCAAGACGCTATTAGTATAAACAATTTGGCGACTTTGCGCCTTTGCGAGAGAAAAGGAGTTATATAAGAGACGGATCATGATCCGTCTCTACGGTCTATCGATCTAACGTTCTTTTCGTTCTCCCGTTCTTACCCTTTTCGTGAGATGGAGTTCATCTTTTCGAAGTCCAGTATCTCCACTTGCCTGTCTTCGATTTCGATCAGGCCTTCTTCTTTGAATTCTTTGAGGATGCGGCTGACGGATTCTTTGGTCATGCCGGTGAATTCGGCCAGTTCCTGACGGGTGAGGGTCATTTCGAAAGGGTTTGCTTCGAAAATGGTTTTTTGCAGAGTGAGCAAGGCCTCGGAGATACGGCCGGCCATGTTTTTCTGGTTCAGGCTGCGGATGCGGTTATAGAGCATAATAGCCTTTTCGCCGACGTTTTTGTAAAACCGTTTGGCAAATTCAGGGTTGGTATCGATCAACCGATGCAACTCCTGAATTTCCAGATAGCAGGTGTGGCATTCCGAAAGGGCAATCACGGAAAAATGGTAGCGGTTATCAACGAACAAACCCGGACCGGTGAGGACGAAAACCGGTTTCTCTAACGATATGATAATGTCCTGCTCTCCTGAGGTTTCTAATACCACCTTAACCAGTCCTTTGTTCAGGCTCACCAGGTGAGATATCGGTGCCCCCTGTTTGGCTATCACTTCACCAGCCCGGTAGGTAGTGTCATATTTGGCATGGTGGAGTATCTCCATCTCACTGTGACTGAGAGCCTGAAATGCATCGCATTTCTGCAGGCAGTGAAGGCAGGAGTCTGGTGTTTGAGGTTCTGTCATCCTTTTTTCATAATTTCAAGGCGCTAATATATAGAATAATGATATATATCAAAGAATCGATGATATAAATCAAACCTGTAAAGATATAAATCAGCATATAAATGAAATAATTCAAAGCTTATATGTAAACATATCAATATGTCGAACCCTTCTGTTTAATTCATAACAGGTACTTTTCAACCAAACTATCAACAAATTTTCAAGTGTATGAAAAAACTAGGTTATTTTTTAAGTATCAGCGCGTTAGCGATTTTTTCGCTGGTTGTTCTCTTCCCGGCTTGCGAAGGTCCGGCGGGTCCGGCAGGTAAAGATGGATTGAATGGGACAGATGGGAAGGATGTAAATGCATTCTGTGTTAAGTGTCACAATCAGGCAACTTTTTCTTCAGTAGAAGCTCAGTTTGCTACCTCACTGCATGGTGAAGGCGAAACCTGGGCAGGTGATGGCAACCACAATCCTTGCGCCATGTGTCACTCCTATCAGGGTTACAAAGAAACCAAACTGACCGGTCGTGATTCCGTAGCAGTTGTTCCGGCCATCCCGGTTGCCCTGCAGTGCGATGCTTGTCATGATTTCCACGGAACACTCGATTCCACCGATTTCCCGAACTATGCATTGGGTCACACCGAGCCAATTAGCCTGATTTACAACAATCATGCTTCAACTATTGATTTTGGCAACTCTTCCAATCTCTGCGCTTATTGCCACCAGCCACGTCCTCGTGGAACCGACTTCCCGGTACCTACCACAGGTGAAAAGGAATACAAAGTTACCACCATCCGCTGGGGACCACACTACGGAACACAGTCCATTGTACTGAATGGTACTAACGGATGGGAATATGCCGGTTCAATGGCTTATACCAGCACCAACCATAAAGGTGTTGCTACCTGTCCAAGCTGCCACATGGCTGCCGGTGTAGGAACTGAAAACGGAGGCCATACCTGGAGAATCAACAATGCTGACGACACCAAGGTTAACCTCACCGGTTGCAAAAAATGTCATGCCGATGCTACTTCAACTGATATCAACGGCAGACAGACTGAAATAGAAGGCCTTCTGAATCAACTGGGAGACCGCCTGATTGCTCTTAAACTTTTGAACGCTGTTGATCACCTTGCCTTGGTTTATAATAAAGAACCTGGCAAAATGACCCCATGGACAGCCAAAGAAGCCGGTGCTTTCTTCAACTACAAGGTAATCGCAGCCGACCGCAGTATGGGTGTTCATAACTACAAATACACCAAAGCTCTGCTGGTAAATTCATTGGAAGCTATTCAGTAATTGGATGGTGGTATTAAACGAAAGGCTCTAACTTGTTTAGAGCCTTTCGTTTTTTCGTATTTTGCTAAAAAATTTAAAGGAGGATAAAATGAAAATCAAACAATTGGCAACCCTTTTCATTGGGGTTCTGATGTTCGGTCTGGTTTCATGCGAATATGTAACCATTCAACCGAAAGATGTAATAATTCCGGATACTCCGGTTAGTTTTAAAACTGATGTGGAGCCCATTTTCACTCAGTTAAACTGTATTCAGTGTCATCCGGCCCTTCATCAACCGGATTTGGCAGTGAATAAAGCTTATGCTTCGCTGACGAGCATGAACCTGGTAGATACCCAGAATCCTGCTGGCAGCAAGTTGATACAATATATTAATGCCGGTCATAATACGGCCGCTAATATGACAGGGACTCAAAAAGCCCTGATATTGAAATGGATAACTGAAGGTGCGAAAAACAACTAAATCGGAGGAAATAACATGAAATCAATACTCAATATCTGGAAATTTGCAGCAGTTATTCTGCTTTTTGCCTTCACTGCTCAATCTTTTGCTCAGGATGCAGCAACCGGTCCTGACCGCCGTCCGGTCAAAGAGGTTTTCAATTCATCTCTGCTGATCGATCAGCAAACCAATATAGGCCCCTACAAAGGCGGACTTGAACTGCTTATTCACCACCGTTTTGGCACCATGGATAAGGGCTTTTCGGACCTGGTTGGGATATATGCTTCTTCCAATATACGATTGGGCTTCAATTACGGTATTACTGAACGGCTGTCGATCGGCATTGGGACCGAGCGGTATAATGCATTTCAGGATATCTACGCTAAATATTTGATCCTGCAGCAGAAAAGAACCGGCATGCCTGTTTCCCTGAGTTTTCTGACCCAGGTCGGTCTTGACGCCAGGAGTAAAGAGAATTTCGGTAAAGATTCCGCATTCATCAACCGGTTTTCCTATTTCAACCAATTAATTGTTTCCAGGAAATTCAGCAGTAAGCTGAGTTTGCAGGTCGCTCCGTCGTTTTCCCATTTCAATGCAGTCGACAGCACGCAATGGAACGATTACCTCGGTATTTCAGTTGGCGGGCGCTTTAAGGTCTATCATGAAATGTCCATTATCGCTACCTATGATCAGGGGTTTGCGGTTATGCCTACTTTGTCAGCCAGTTCAAGAGCTGAAAGAGAAGCCAAATTGATTGCTCCGAAACCAAATTTCGGACTGGGTCTTGAAATCGGTTCACCAACGCATTGTTTTATGATATTTGCTTCCAATTCCTATAATATCATCCCGCAGAAGAACTTCGCTTATAACAAATACAGTATTTTGGACGGAGCGAAGGGGATACGGATTGGATTTAATCTCACAGTGAGGTTTTAAATGAAGTAAAAGTTTAGAGATTCGAATTTAGAATTCCGAATTCTGAAGTCAAAGATTCAAGTTTTCTGAAGTGAAAGATTCAATTATTTCGCCTTCGTGTATCCTTGAATCTCATACCTCTGAATTCGGAACTCTGAATTCGAATCTCTCAATTCAATAAATGATGAATCTGAAACACAAGTTAATCCTGCTGGGTCTCCTGGCCGGAACAAGCCTTTATGCCCAGGATTCCATCCCGGTAACCGTGAACAACCCTGCAAATATGCTCTGTCTCAGATGCCACGGTAAACGCTGGTATACCTATGCCAACCAGGATTCGAGCCAAGTGATCAAGCATAAGATGTTTAAGGACCTGATCATTGATACGCTGGCATTTTATCACAACAATCATAAATCTTTAGCTTGCTCTGATTGCCATTCCAGTGAATATAGCAATCTGCCGCATAAGTCGGACCTGAAACTTGAGCCTTTGCTGATTTGCGTGGATTGTCATTCAGATACCGAGGATGTTCCTCCGATAAACTTTACCGGAATCACCGAAGAGTATAAGAAAAGCGTTCATGCCACCCAAAAAGAATCAAATGTTACATGCTGGTCATGCCACAATCCTCATACTTATAACATTACAACACGAAGCAAGGATAACCTGAGCCATGTGGTTGCCTATGATAATTCCATCTGCCTCGAGTGCCATTCGGGAATGGGCAAGTTCGACATTCTGTACGGCGATCCGAAATCATCACTGATTGCCAAACATCATTGGCTGCCGGATCCGGTCAAGCATTTCAGAAATGTCCGGTGCATTGAGTGCCATGCGGAAATCCGGAAGGATGTTCTGGTTGCACATAATATCAGGCCGAAGGAGGAAGCAGTTCGCAAGTGTGCCGCGTGTCACTCGGCTGATTCGAGGTTGAAATACTCGCTGTACAAATATCAGCTCGCACAGGAGCGATCGGGAAAAGGACTACTTTCCTCCATTATTTCGAACCAGACATTTGCTATCGGAACCAATCCGAGCCCACTGCTCAACCTGATCAGCCAGATCATATTGGCTCTTGTCGTTATAGGCATTGCAATTCATACCATAATCCGAATAATCAAGAAGTAATATGAGCGGAAAAGTTTATCTATATCCGATCTGGATCCGGCTGTGGCATGTCACGAATGCACTGCTTTGCCTGATCCTCATCATTTCGGGAATCAGCATGCACTATGCCAGTCCCGATGCAACCAGAATCCGTTTTGATCTGGCCGTATCAATGCACAACATCTCGGGAATATTACTAACCTTGAGTTATTTGATTTTCTTTTTTGGAAACCTGTTTACCGGCAACGGAAGCCATTACCTGATCCAGTTTAAAGGGTTCCGTAAGCGTTTGTGGAAGCAGATGTATTATTATACGATCGGGGTTTTTAAAAAGGAGGAGGCTCCTTTTCCGATCGGCAGCGCCAGGAAATTCAATCCCCTGCAGCAGGTCACCTATGCGGTGGTTATGTATTTCTTCCTTCCGATGCTTTTTGCGACCGGATGGGCACTGTTGTTCCCGGGAATTATCGTGGAAGAGTGGCTGGGGATCAATGGATTTGCAGCTACAGATTTTCTGCACATCCTGGGCGGATTTATAGTATCGGTTTTTCTGCTGATTCATCTCTATTTTGCAACAATGGGGAAAAAGCCTGCCGATCATTATAAAGCAATGCTGACAGGATACCATGAGGATGAATCGGAACCAGAAAGCAGGCAGTAGGCAGTAGGCAGTAGGACAGTACGTTACCCTCGGAGAAGTGTCATCCCGGCGCAGGCCGGGACCCCTTCCCTGACCACGAATGCTGACAAGCGGGGACCCCGTCGCTTACTGCGAATGTTCGTTAAACCTATTAATATGAAAATTCCGTCTCCGCAAATTCCAGGAACCCTTCTGACGGCCGCTTTAGCGATGAGGGCCGCGAAATCTGGTCGATTACCTGACCAACAGAGCGATGTATTCCAACTGGAAACCTTATAAACACCCGCTATATGGCAATATTGAAATCGGAGGATGGAGTAAATTCAATTCCCGGTTGCCCCAACCCTTTATGCTGATGGACCTCGTACATCGTAATGCCATGGCCGTGTTTGTAAGTGCATTCAACCTGCCGCAGATCAGTTTGGAGGTTTTTGAAAAGAAAAAAATCGGAAAGAATCTTTACCGCATTAAGGTCAGGTTGGCCAATTCCAAAGCGGTTTCATCGATCACTTACCAATCGGTGCACCTAAAAATCAACCCGATGGATTATCTGAAACTGGATGGGAAAAACATCCGGGTAGTTGCCGGACCCGAAATCCAATTTTTCCAGATCCCCTCCTTCGGACAGGTGGAATATCACTCTGAAAAGGCGACAGATACTACAAAAGAAATTGAACTCTGACGCATCAGGGTTTAGTTAGATGATTAACTTTGAACCATAGGTAAATAAATATATAGATATGTCTGTAATACAGAGGTTCACATATACGGGGAAGGTACCGATCCTTATTTTTATATTATTCATTGTGAGCCACTTACCCATCTTCGCCCAATCCAATGAAGATTGCCTGATGTGCCACGATGATCCGGGATTATCCATTGAGAAGAATGGTAAGAAATTATCTCTGTATGTTACCGCAAAAACGCTGGGCAGTTCAGTGCACAAGGGGCTGACTTGCATTTCCTGCCATGAAGATGCAGCAGTCGCGGAGTTTCCGCATCCCGAGGGGCTCAAACCGGTCAGCTGCAGTAAATGCCATCCCGAACCTGAAAAACAATTCGAAGCCGGGGTGCACGGACAAGCCAAAAGGCTGAAATCGCTTTACGCGCCAGATTGCAAGGAGTGCCATGGTGATCACCAAATTTTGTCGAGAACAAATCCTCAATCCCGGACCTATAAGATGAATATCCCGGTTTTATGCGGCAGATGCCATCGCGAAGGGGCACCGGTTGCCAGGATCTATAATATTTCCGAGCACAATATCCTGGAAAATTACAGCTCTGATGTCCATGGAATTGGCTTATTCAAAAAGGGGTTAATTGTATCGGCAACGTGTAATGACTGCCACGGGAATCACTTAATCCTGCCGCATACCAGTCCGAATTCCACGATTTCGGCCAACAATATTGCCAAAACCTGTATGGCCTGTCATACCAAGATTGAAGAGGTTCACACCAAGATTATTAAAGGGGCACTATGGGAAGAGAAGCCTGGATCAATCCCTGCCTGCACCTCTTGTCATATCCCGCATAGAGTTAGTACTCAAAATATTGTAGCCAACATATCAGACCGCGAATGCATCAAATGCCATGAAACGACGACTGCTCAGAAGCTTGTCGGGGACTCCCTGGTTTCGATGAAGGTGGACAAGGCTGATCTGGCAAATTCGGTTCATAAAAACATTGCTTGCGTAAAATGCCATTCTGATGTATCATCGAATCTGAAGCGGCCTTGTGAAACTGCCAGAAAGATTGATTGTTCTGCCTGTCATGCTGAGGTATCTACATTGTTTGCCGGGAGCGGACACGGGCAGGCTTATGAGCGGAAAGATAAAAATGCTCCCTATTGCACTAATTGTCACGGAACCCACAAGGCAAAATCGAGGTATGATGATACGGCCCCCACATACCGCGCCAATATCCCGAAGCTCTGCGGCCAGTGTCACCGCGACAATGGAAAAGCCAACAAGACGGCTGAATTGCACCAGGTAAATACATTGGTTGATTATTCATCAAGCGTTCATGGCAAAGGGTTGACTGAAAAGGGATTAACGGTAAGTGCAGTATGCACCGATTGCCACTCGACGCACAATATCTTAAAGGAAACGGATGAACTTTCCACCATCTTCGCGAAGAATGTTCCGGCAACCTGTGCCACTTGCCATAAGGGTATTTACGATGAGTACATCAAAAGTGATCATGCCATTACCAAAGACGGCGGTAAGCAAAAGTATCCGACTTGTGTCGACTGTCATACTTCGCATGTGATTGGTTCCACCATAGATGATCAGTTCATGAATGAGGTTACACAGCAATGCGGCACCTGTCATGAAGAAACCGCGAAAACCTATATGCTTACCTATCACGGGAAGGCTCATTCTCTGGGGTATTCAAAAGCCGCCAAGTGTTCTGACTGTCATGGATCTCACACTATCCTGAATGTCAATAATCCTAAGTCGTCGGTAGGCAGCCTGCATATTGTGGCAACCTGCCAAAAATGTCATCCTGATGCAAATACCAGGTTTACAGGTTATTTAACTCATGCAACGCATCATAACAAGGAAAAGTACGGTATCCTGTATTATACGTTCTGGGCAATGACCGGTTTGCTGATCGGGGTATTTTCGTTTTTTGGAATTCATATTATTCTCTGGTTCCCGCGGTCATTTAAAACCTTGAGGGAAAAGAAGAAACATAAAGACTCCTTAATCGATAAATACTATATCAAGAGGTTCTCGCGAAGTCAGCGGTTAACGCATATTTTCGTCATCCTCAGCTTCCTGATACTGGCCTTAACCGGGATGATCCTGAAGTTTTCAAACATGGCATGGGCGAATTATCTGGCTAATTTATTGGGTGGAGCTCATATTGCCGGGAAAATTCACCGTTTCGGGGCTTTCATCACTTTTTGCTATTTTACCTTCCACCTGTTTTCCTTAATCCGGACTAAGATCAAGAACCGCATTCCTGCCGGCAAGTTTGTTTTCGGTAAAAATTCGCTGATGTTTAACAAGCAGGATCTGAAAGACTTTGGTGCAACAATCAAGTGGTTTATCGGCAAGGGCCCCAAACCCAACTACGGACGGTGGACATACTGGGAAAAATTCGATTACATGGCTGTATTCTGGGGTGTTGCTGTCATCGGATTTTCCGGATTAGTGCTATGGTTCCCTGAAATTTTTACCAGGATATTCCCGGGCTGGCTGATCAATGTGGCACAGATTATTCACAGCGATGAAGCATTGCTCGCAGTGGGATTTATTTTTACCATTCACTTTTTCAATACCCATCTGCGCCCGGATGCTTTCCCGATGGATACAGTCATATTTACGGGACTGGTTCCGCTGGATGAATTCAAGAAAGACAGGCCGCGTGAATATGAAGAACTGAAAGAATCCGGCCGTCTTAAAAAGGTTATGGTTAAAAAGGAATCTAAAAGTTGGTATTTCAATACTATTAAAACATTCGGATTTATTTTCCTGGCCTTTGGACTGACGCTGGTTGGGTTTATTATCTACTCGATGCTGTTCGGATACAAATAGCCGGCACAATAAAAGCTCCTTTGTTATCAGAAACAAAGGAGCTTGGTAGGTGAGGCTACTTTAACAGAAGAAGATTATTGTCCTTTAGACGGGTTTTTATGAGCAATTTTTGCTGAATAGGTTTTGAAATCAAACCCTTTGAAATTCGGGCTATCAGCATTATGACATTTCTTGCAGAGCTTTTCATCAGGCATAATCAAACCAGCAGCCATTGCTTTGGCCATATCTTTCATAATGGTCGGTGTCTTGTAAGCACTGCCTGCACCATGACAAGATTCGCATGAAACACCTTCAGCAACCGTAATGGTTTGTGTATCACTTAAAACCAAACCAGCTGCGGTTGAATGACATTTTAAACACTTCGGATTTTTGGCTTCATCACCCTTCAAAACCTGAAATGCCTTGGCATGCGGGCTTGCAGCCCACTTATTGTACTGTTCACCCTGCGGTGGTTTATTGTGACACATTTTGCATTTTGCGGCTCCGATGTACTCTTTCTGCTGAGCACTGGCTGGAGCCACGGCCACAATCAGGCCACAAACCAGCACCAACGATAAAAATTTAGTTAACATAGAATCCTCCTTATTAAATTAATGTTATATTATTAACAAACAAATTGCTGCCAAGATATAAAAATATCTGTATACCTAAAACCGTTCATAAATTTTAGCTTTCTGAGTAGCGTCAAAAGATTCCCGCTTTCGCGGGAATGACAGGAGCACGATCGTAATTCCTGCAAGAGCACTGTTATCCACGAGAAGGCGGGGACCCCTTGACGCTACCCCGAGTTAAATTAATGATATATAATATATTACGGCCTTTAAGCCAAATTATTCCAACCCAACCAGTACCGAAATAGTCAAAAGGTCTTAATATTACCCTTTTAACGATATTTTTATGAAAACGAGAAGTTTATTCGTTTCATTGGGACTTATGGGTGCCTTTACCGGGTTGTTCGGACAACAGGCAGACCTAAGTGCCATCAGTTCTGATGATGCAGCACTGAATAGTTTGCCCAGGCTAACATTGCCGGCAGGATATGCCAGCAGGCCATTACCGGCGAAGAAGGATAATTCGCGTGTTATTTATTTTTCAGGAATTTACAGTCAGGACGTATGGAACTGTAATCAAGCGAGTTCCATCTGGACCATGTTCACTTATGAGATCAATTATCTCAGAAACCTGAATTCTTCGTTAACGGAGAATCAATATAGTCCAATGGCGGTGTATAACCTCCTGAATTACGGAAATTCAATCCAGGGGGTATCGTATTTTGATAGCTGGAACCTGGTGAAATCAAACGGAATCCCGGGAAATCCGGATTTTACAGCATACAGCCAGAATTCACAGATCTGGATGACGGGTTACGACAAGTATTACCGGGGGATGAAAAACCGGGTGGATGAGGTTTTTGCCATTGATGTCGGGAATCCCGGGGGGTTGCTTACCCTTAAGCATTGGATAAACGACCACCTGAACGGTTCACAGGTTGGCGGCCTGGCCAATTTCCAGATCGGATCGGACGGCATGGTTATTCCTCAGATCCCGCTGGATAAGGGATTGGAAGAGGAGGGACAGTATATCGTAATCAGGTATGGCCCATGGGTGGGTCATGCCATGACCTTTGTGGGCTGGAATGATTCAGTCCGGTATGATGTTAATGGTGATGGCCGGTATACGAATAATATCGATATCAACGGTGATGGTGTTGTTGACATGAAGGATTGGGAGATTGGTGCCATGCTGGTGGTTAACTCCTGGAGCGTGGGTTGGGGTAATGCCGGTAAAGTATGGGTGATGTATCGGTTATTGGCTGAAAATACCAGTGATGGGGGTATCTGGAACAAGGCCGCTATGGTAGTTAAGCCTAAAAAAACCTATGATCCGTTGCTGACGGTTAAAGCTAAGATACGCTATAACCGGCGTAACCGTATAAAAATCCAGGTCGGTGTTTCATCTGATCTAAACGCACATGACCCCGATAGAGTCATGGATTTCCCCTGTTTTAATTATCAGGGAGATACCCTGCCCATGCAGGGTTTTTCCAGTGTCAACTCGGATCTGATTGAAATCGGGCTGGATATCACCCCCCTGATGAATTATATCCCGGCAAACGGCCAGGCCAAAATTTTCCTCGAAGTAATTCAGAAATCTCATGATGCTTTGGGTTCCGGTAAAGCGGAGAGTTTTTCGGTAATGGATTATACTAATGGTACCAATGAGTTTGTCAGTTCCGATGGAATGCTGCCCATTGTTAGGAATGCGGTTACACGGCTTTCGGTGCCAATACATACAAGGGTAAACCGGCCTGTTATCATCACTGAGGAACTGCCAGATGCTCAGGTCGGGCTTGAATATCGATATCAGATTGAAGCCGATGGAACTATCGGACCATACCGTTATACAAATCCTGCCGATCAATTTGTTGAAAAACCGGATACATCAACCATCGATTTTGTTGGAGGTACCGAGGTCTTTACTGAACCCGGTATCACGGCCCGGGTGATGGACCTGCCTTTTTCGTTTCCATTTTATGGGGCAAACTATAACCAGATTACCGTTCTTGCTGATGGAGGTATCGTAATGGGGCAGAATCTGGTGACGTATCCTTATGTAATTGACCCTCGCCTGCGGTTTTACCAGAATAGAGGGGTATTTCCGTTCTTTGGCAACCTTTATTATCCCGATGCGAACAATAAGGTAACCTTTGAGGCTTCAGGTGCTGAGGTGGTTATTCGCTGGGTGGCAACTATCGATCCTGAAGGTCTCCAGCCCGTGGAATTTGCCGCAAAGATTCTTCCCGATGGGAAAATCTGGTTTTATTATGGGAATGTGAATACTACCCCTGATATATCATGGATATCAGGAATATCGGCGGGGAATAACCTGGATTATTATCTGATGAACCATAACAATTCAGTCCTGAAGATAAACGCTACTTTCAGCCTTGAATTGCAGGATTGGCCCTCCTGGCTGAGTTTGGGCAGCAACGGTGACCTGCAAGGTACACCTGACAAGTCGGGCACCTATTCTTTGCCATTGAAAGTCACCGATTGGACCGGTATCAGCAGCTATAAGGAGCTGATGATTACGGTAATGGGTGGCAGTGGGGTGACTATTGGAGAATTTCAAAGCGCAATTCGGGTGTTCCCCAATCCGGCAACTGATGTGATCTGGTTTCAGGGGTATACTAATCATCCCGGATCCTTGAATTTATCCGTTTATGATCTAACCGGTAACCAGGTTATTACCAGACCATATAATGTTCCTATAGGTCAGGTTCTGATCCCTTTTGGGGAAATCAAAACCTTACCAGCCGGAGTATATATTTATCAGCTCAAGGGAATTATTAAGGGCGCCGGAAGAATTATCCGGCAATAATTATTCAATCGGCTGGCCGATGTTCATAGACAGCTGGATCATATGACTGGTGAATTGATGGGGTACATCGGCCGAAATCGGGATCTCAAACAGGTAGCGGATTGAAAGATTATCGAGCCTGACTCCCGTGAATACTGAAAAACCTTCTTTCCAGCGGTAGGAAAGCCCGGCTTGCAACATATCGCGCAAGTGAAAGGTCGTGCTAAAATCAAATCGGAAACCGTTACGTGCATTGAGTTTGATTACAGCCATAGGCTCGATCTTCAGATTCATGTTTCGGTTAAGGGTGAAAAAATAACCCCCATAGGCATAGACCGACCGGGCCAGATCGGGATTAAGCGACGGATCTTCGTTTCCCGGGAATCCGTAATTGCCGAATTTCACTGATGAATTGAACAATTGAACCAGCGAGAATCCTGCATAGCCATTCTTGTTAAAATAGTGGGCGCCAGCATTAAAATCAATGAAATAGCTTTTATTGGGATTATCCAGATAAGGATCATTCGGATCGGTCAGAACGATGCTGGTTGATCCGATCTGAAAAAAAGAAGGCGATAATCCGAGGGATAACCGGCCTTTGCTTAAGAACAGATGATAGGAATAATCCAGGTGTATTCCCGTTAAATGGAAGACACCATACGAATCATGAAAAAATCCTCCGCCAACTCCAACCTTGCTGTAGGTGTTTTTCCCTTTATTGACAAATCCCAGGGGATTGAAACGGTCCCTGGCTTTGGTCCATCTTGTTTGATAGGTAACACTTTGACTGGCTGGCGCTCCATCCCAACCAACCCATTGCTGCCTCGAATTGACGACCAGCGTACCATATTGTCCGGTTCCGGCAATGGCGGGATTGAGGAGGAACAGGTTAGCCAGATATTGATCCGAAAAGGAGTTAACCTGAGAAAAACCGGGAAAGGCCGGTGCTAACAGGATCAGTATTAAATATAGAAGATTATTCCTCATCTTAAAATGGAGACGGAGCCTTTTAGTGGTTTTAAATCACTTCGTAACCAAACCAGGTAATAGTAGGATCCCACAGGTAAAATAGTACCCGATTTATCGGTTCCATCCCAAGGTACCGGGTATCCGGTTTCCGACCACCAGATCAGCTTGCCCGATCGGTTGAAAATTTTCAATTCGCACTCCGGAAAGTCTTTGAGCGCAGCAATTTCCCATTTTTCATTGATGCCGTCACCATTCGGGGTAAAAGCGTTGGGAATCTGGAAGGGAGGATAATCAAGAGTGAGATCGATCAGGGCATTCTCGCGGCATTTCGAGGCATCAGTAACCCAAACCAGATATTTTCCAAGCACCATATTCGATAAATAGGTAATGGTATCATTGGTCGACCATTTAACTGAATAGGGTGGAGTTCCCCCTTTGATCGACAGATTGATTTCTCCGTCAGGACAGGTTTCGCAGCTCGGAGAGACCAGATGATAGTTTATCTGAATGCTATCCGGTTCTTTAAATGTGATCTCTTTGGGATATTTTGTAGTGCAGGCTTTATCTTCCCTGACCACAATCTGAAAGCTATTATTACCATATAACCCCTGGAACCATGGACTCGTTGAATAGTTTAAACCATCATCGATGCTGAATTCATAGGAGGATCCTGACCCATGCGAGTAAATCTTCAAACTGCCATCCCTATTACCCGAACAGGTTACGGGAATAGAGGTAACCGAATCGATTATCAGCAGGCTTGGATCGTTAACCCGGATCATCACCGTATCAGAATTCACGCAGCCATTTTTAGTGATGGACAGGTCAAACGTCCCTGTTTCGTTGATGGAAATTTCAGGAGTTATCGCACCAGTGCTCCATAAATAGGAGTCACCTGATCCTCCGGAGAGTACAATTGGGTTTGACTTGCAATAAACGGTATCTCTTCCAAGATCAACTTTTGGCAAAGGATTGATGGTCAGATTAACGGTATCGCTGTTCTCGCAACCATCGATTTTGATTTTGAGCCAATAAACCCCTGATTGGTTCACATATTTATAACGGGTGGTATCACCAGTGCTCCACAGGTATGTTTCGCCCCTGCCGCCATTGAGCTCCAGACTGTCCTTTAAGCAAATGGTAGTATCCTGGGGCAGATGCAGATTTACCTCCGGGAGTGGCTTGATCGTAACCTGTACGCTATCCGTGTTTACGCAGCCGTTTTTTTGGATCGTCAGCTTATAATTATCGGACTCATTCACCTGAATCTTTGCAGTGGTATCGCCGGTACTCCATAAATAGGAGTCGCCCCAACCGCCGAAGAGTTCAATCGGGCTCCCCTTGCACTGAATGATACTATCATTCCCCAGATTGATTTCCGGAAGAGGCTTGATTAATACTTTGGTGGTATCCGTGAGGACACATTGGTTCTTATCGGTAACAAAAACGATGAGTTGTTCGATTGATTGGGTGATTTGCACAACCCGGGTGGTTTCATTGTTGCTCCATTTCCACGCCAGGTATTCGCTTCCCCCGTCAAGTTTGATGGTATCGCCCTGGCATCCTTCCCGGGGAGCGCCAAGTTGGGGAGGGTTATACGGGAACACTTCAACGGTTATCTCACCATAAGCGGAGCAGGTATCCTGGGTAGCCTGTTCGACTGAATAACCCTTAACCCGGTAAGTAGTAGTTTTCCAAGGATATACATCTAATGACGGCACCCGAATTCCATTTGGATTTTCCCATAGGTATTCTACCGCACCCTGGGCCGTAAGAGTAACCTTTGATCCGGGGCAGGCTGTTCCGGTTATAGAGGAGCGAATGCTTACCGCAGGTGCATTTTCTTCAGAAACGCTGAGTTTGCTTGTTAAGGAGCATCCGGTATGGCGGGAGGTAATTTTGACTTCATATACCCCGAAGGCCAGATTGGTAGCTGTATTTGATGTATTTGCAGAATCATGGGTCCAGGCAAAATCATATTGATCAGGGTCCTCCTCCATAACCAGTGTGATTGAACCGTTGCCAGCGCCGCATGCCGCAAGAGTGATCAGGGTATCTTTAATAACCGGAAGCGGTTTCTCCACAACCTCGGTAGAATCGGTGCTGGAACAACCATTGTAATGAGTTACGGTAACTAAATATGTTCGCGGGTTATAAACATTTACGCGCCGCTCAACTTTTAAGTTAGGAAATTCACGCCAGTTATAAAAGGCTCCATCGCCGGCATCCAGCAGGGCCGGACTGCCTTTGCA
>Ga0163199_1000210_pt1 | contig 38319 bp, 34 predicted proteins | sample PL_2010_150m_FD_113537 | JGI IMG/M metagenome (GOLD analysis project Ga0163199, IMG submission 113537) | Freshwater microbial communities from Powell Lake, British Columbia, Canada to study Microbial Dark Matter (Phase II) - PL_2010_150m | ecosystem: Environmental > Aquatic > Freshwater > Lake ...
ATCGCATCTGCCACTAGAAGTTGATCAACGACCGCCTCATCTTCGCCACGGACTTTTTGGGAGTGGCGTACCGCTTCAGGATTTTCGCGCAGTATTTTTAAATCAATCACGTACGCAAGCCTACCTAGTTACTTTTGCCAACACGGGGATATGAACCAAGAAAACGAATATCTTCACAAATTTTTCGAACGCCTTCGACGGCGGTTGCAACTTTGGGTTCATCGATATGGCCTTCGGCATCAATAATGAAATGGTAATGGCCAAGTTCGCGACCAGTTGGGCGAGATTGAATAAAAGTTAAATTCACATCTTGTTTTGCAAATTCAGTGAGAATTTCAAGAAGCGCACCTGCGTGATCAATTCCGATAAAAGCAACAAGCGAGGTGCGATCATTCCCGGTTGGCTTTGGAGTTGCACCAGGCTTTTGGGCGATGACGAATCTGGTTACAGCACCATTGTTATCACCGACATCACTTGCAATAACCTTTAAGCCATAATTTTCTGCAGCAATTTCAGAGGCAATTGCCGCATCATAATTACCATCGTTTAAACCTTTAGCTGCGGCGGCGGTCGATGACATTTCAATTATTTCTGCCTGCGGATAATTTTTTGCCACATAAGACCGACACTGCGCTTCGGCATGTGGATGAGTTGCAATCTTTGTAATTGGCTTACCGGTGTTCTCTGGCAAAATCATTAAGGAGAATGAGACTGGAAGCGTTGTTTCTGCTGTGACAACTAGAGGTGTACCAACAGCGAGTTCATCAAGCGTCCTTGAGACAACCCCTTCGACTGAATTTTCAATTGGTACTAATACTTTTTCGGCTTTGCCTTCACGCACTGCATCAAGCGCAGCGGTGACATTTGAATATGGAACCAAAACATCTTCGGCCTTTGAAATCCGGCGCAACGCCGCCTCCGTGAAAGTCCCTGCAGGACCCAAGTATGCGTAGGTTGTCATGAGATAAGAGTAACCGAGGCTTCATACTGCTTGTTAACGATATTTTTTAAAGAACTCACTTAATAGCGCGCCGCATTCACTTTCATATACACCGGAAATTACTTCAACAAGATGCGGCGCCCTTGGATCGCGCAATACATCCCAAACTGAACCTACCGCTCCTGCTTTCTCGTCCCATGCTCCAAAAACTAAGGTTTTAATCCGAGCTTGTGCAATAGCACCAGCGCACATTGCGCAGGGTTCAAGGGTTACAACAATCGTGTGGTCATCCAAGCGCCAAGAGTTATTTGCAAGTGCAGCGGCGCGAAGGGCGATAATTTCAGCATGCGCACTTGGATCTTTATCAACTTCACGACGGTTGCTTCCAGTGCCAACTAAGTTTCCAAGTGCGTTGAATACAAGTGCTCCTACTGGCACATCGCCAGTTGCGAGCGCAGATTTAGCAACTTCAATCGCTTGCTGCATTTCTTCTTCGTAAGAGTTAGAAAATAAAGACAATCTTTATTGACCTTCATAAAATTGCGCAAATTGATTTCCAAAACCTAACTTTGAAGCAATTGCATCTAACTGTTCATCAGGAAAAAGTTCTGGGTCATCACAGAGCGCTTCAAGTTCCATTGCACTCATGCCTAAATCAGAGAGTAAATCAATATCTCCACCTGGTTGTGAATCATCGTCCTCTTCGGGAAAAGGTAAATCTAGAGCTTCAATCAAATCAGAAGCGAGATCGGATTCGAGCGCGTATGTAACATCACTAATCATCATCTGCATATGTGAACCAAGAGCTCGTACAACTAAGAAAAAATCTTCTCCAATTGCGATCAGAGCAATTGCGCCACCATTGGTCGCCTGCGAATTAAGTTGATCCATGATTGAACCAAGATCTCTGGCGTGCGTTAATTCCGCCACATTCCAGCGACCCTCTTCGTGCCACGCAATCATTCCAAAATCTTCAGCCATTGCGCTCACCTCCAGAATCCTAAGTTTCCTAAGTTTCCTAAGTTTTGAAGGCTTCATACTGACACTAAAGCGGGCAAGCGACAAGCCCACTGTGCGCGAGTAAGGTATGAGTCGTGAAGATTCTTGTTGCGGACCATCCATTACTTGCACATAAGTTGACCGTACTTCGGGATGAAAAAACTAACTCGCCGACCTTTCGCCAACTGACTGAGGAAATTGTTACCTTGCTCGCCTATGAAGCGACTCGAGAAGTGCGGACAACCCCGATAAAAGTTAAAACTCCAGTTGCGATTGCAGAAGGTGTGGCACTCACAAAACCAAGGCCAGTTGTTGTCCCAATTTTGCGCGCGGGGCTTGGCATGCTTGAAGGAATGACGCGGCTAATGCCGACGGCTGAAGTTGGTTTTCTTGGCATGATTCGCGATCACGAAACTCTTCAACCATCTACATATGCAAACCGATTGCCTGATGATTTAACTGGACGTCAGTGCTACATCCTTGACCCAATGCTTGCCACAGGTGGAACTCTTGTCGCTGCTATTAACTATCTACTTGAACGTGGTGCGAGAGATATCACCGCAATAACAATCTTGGCTGCCCCTGAAGGAATTGCACTATTGGAGCGAGAGTTTGGCGGAAAGAATTTCCCAATCACAATTGTTACTGGCGCACTCGATGAAAAATTAAATGAAAAGGGATATATCGTGCCTGGTCTCGGCGATGCCGGAGACCGACTTTACGGAGTTGTATAAACTATGGCATCAACTAGCCCTGGTTACGGAATAACAATTCGTGTTGAAGGCCCACCATCTGCCCAACCTGTTGCTGAAGTTACAACAGCAATAACTGCAGCCGGGGCAGCGATAACTGCGCTTGATGTTGTCGAATCTTTCTTGGATCACGTAGTAATTGATGTGACTTGTGATGCAATGGATGCCGAGCATGCTGAGGCAATTACCGCTTCGATTGCGAGACATCCTGATCTAATTGTTCGCAAAGTTAGTGATAGAACATTTTTATTGCACTTAGGTGGAAAAATTGAAATTCAATCTAAGGTTCCGTTAAAAACTCGCGATGACTTATCTCGCGCATACACGCCTGGTGTTGCCAGAATTTCACAGGCAATTGCCGCTGATAAATCTGATGCGCGGCGCTTAACGATTAAGCGAAATACAGTTGCTGTTGTTACAGATGGTTCAGCCGTTTTAGGACTTGGAAACATTGGGCCTGAAGCGGCACTTCCCGTTATGGAGGGAAAGGCTGCGCTATTTAAGCGCTTTGCCGATGTTGATGCTTGGCCCGTCTGTTTAGATACCCAAGATGTTGATGAGATTGTTCGAACTGTACAAATTATTGCCCCAGTTTATGGCGGTATAAATCTTGAAGATATCTCGGCGCCAAGGTGTTTTGAAATAGAACGTCGACTCCGTGATTTGTTAGACATTCCAGTCTTTCATGATGACCAACATGGAACTGCGATTGTTGTCTTGGCAGCGCTGACAAATGCCCTTAAGTTTGTTAAGAAAGATCTCGCTAACACGAAGATAGTTATGAGTGGGGCTGGAGCAGCAGGTACTGCGATTGCTCGTTTACTTGTTGCAAGTGGCGCAAAGAACATTATTGGATACGATAAAGATGGTTTGGTATCCGAACATAAAGCTGGCGATGAAGAGATGCGCAATTGGTTCGTTGACAATTGTTCCCCTGGAGATTTCAGTGGGAGTATTTCCCAAGCACTTGTGGGGGCTGATATTTTTATCGGCGTAAGTGCGCCTAATGTTTTAAAAGAATCTGATATCGCTGCGATGGCTCCCGGAGCTATAGTCTTTGCACTTGCCAATCCAGATCCAGAAATTGACCCAACTATTGCTAGAAAATATGCGGCGGTAGTCGCAACTGGCAGAAGCGATCAGCCAAATCAAATAAATAATGTGCTGGCATTTCCGGGAATCTTCCGTGGGCTCTTAGATGGTCGAATTTCAAAGATCACCGATTCAATGCTAGTTGCAGCGGCTGATGCGATCTCGTCTTGCGTTAACTCTGAACAACTGAATGCAAACTTCATCGTTCCAAGTGTTTTTGATGTACAAGTTGTTTCAAAGGTTGCTGAGGCGGTAAAGCTTGCCGGGAAAACTACCGCTTAAATATTCGAGATTGGCCACCAATAATCACGCCTAAGTAAGTCATAACAATTCCGGTAACTAAGTACCAGGAAACGGTATTGCTATTTGTTGGTGAGAAAATATCAATCAATAGCGAACCAATTAACGTTCCACCAACGCTAAATAGTGTGAATGTAAGAACGCCGAGGTGTTGAACTATCGTTGAAGTGAATGCAATGTACAAGACGCCAATTGTGCCGCCGGTATAGACCCACCATGGTCCGCTCGGTAATGGCACGATGGCATTACCTTTAAGAATAAGAAGTGCAAATAGTAAAATCACAAGAGTTGAAGTTCCCATTACAAAATTCAAAAGTGATGTAGTGAAGCTCGCTTTCGAATGCTCATTGATCTGACCATTTAGCGCTCGTTGCACTCCAACTAACGCTCCTGCAAGAACCGCAAGCAGAACTGCAATTAGTGAGAATGAGGCAATTGAAATCCGATCTAAAACTGAAATAAGCACCGCAAAAACCGTTATGAGGGCCGCGGTAACCCGACGTTTGGAAATTAGTTTTTTGCCGCCACCAGTTAGTCCGATTCGATCGACCACTAAAGACATTGCTGTTTGCCCCGCGATTGAAGCGACGGAATAAAGAGCGACTCCTATAAGCGGAACGACTTGGGTTTGAAGTACTACGAAACTTCCACCTATAACGCCGGCAAATAACCGCCACTTTGGAATTTTCTTCGCTATGACCGCGCCTCGAAGATTGCGAATTCCATTCTTGATTGCGCTATTAAATGGCGTAATCAATGTGATAACTATTAGCCCAGAACCAAAAGAGACCAGCGCAGCTTCAGTACTATTCCCAAGTAAATGTGAAAGTTCACCATTAGCTCTAGATTGCAGAGCGATCATTACTCCGGAGATTGCGGCGAGCAATTCTAGTTTGGCAATATTTGAGTGCGCGCTATTAATTTTCGAGCCCTTCTAACTTATCGGTTGCTTCAAGCCAATACTCTTCTACTTCGCTCTTCTTTTCTATACTTGCTGCTAATTCGTCCATGGTACTCCTGAGCTTCTCATGGTCAAAAGCCAACTCTTCCTGCTTCTTCTCTAGCCCAAGAATTTCAATATCAATTTTTGAAATGTGCCTCTCGTATTTTGCAATCTCTTTTTTTAACTCTTTAATCTCGATGATATTTGATGTCTTGCTTTTTGGAGCCGATGAATTATTGAGTTGCCCGCTATCTGCACGGAGCTTCAAATACTCATCGATTCCACCAGGTAGATCGCGAAGTTTTGCATCACCCAGCAGTCCAACAAAGCGATCACAGACGCGTTCTAGAAAGTATCTATCGTGTGAAATAACTAAGAGCGTGCCACCAAAAGAATCTAATAAGTCTTCTAACGCTGTCAAAGTTTCGACATCAAAATCATTTGTTGGTTCATCTAGTAGTAAAACATTTGGGCTATCCATCAGAAGCCTAGTTAGTTGCAATCTACGGCGTTCACCGCCAGATAAATCCCCGACTGGAGTCCATTGTGAATTAGTATTGAAACCTAGCCGTTCGCATAATTGGCTTGCTGAAAGTTCTTTGCCATTTCCAAGTTGCACTTGGTTTGCAACCTTCTCTACCGCCTCCAAAACCCGCCAAGTAGGATCTAACTCTTCTAAGTGCTGTGACAAGAAGGCTGCTTTAACTGTTATTCCGGTTGTTATCTTTCCGGCAACCGCTGTTATCTGACCTAATAACGCACGAATCAGCGTTGTCTTGCCGGCGCCATTTACACCCACAACCCCAATTCGGTCTCCTGGTCCAACGTTCCAGTAAAGGTCTTCGAGAATAAGTTTTTCGCCAGCTTTAATTGTTGCATGGTGAATTTCAAAAACAGTATTACCTAATCTATTTGCAGCAAAATTTAAGAGCTCGGATTCATTTCTTGGTGGTGGTTCATTTGCAATTAGCGTATTTGCAGCTTCGATTCGGAACTTTGGTTTCGCAGTTCGGGCCGGCGCACCGCGACGCAACCAAGCCAACTCTTTGCGAATTAACATATTCCGCTTGCCATCTTCAACGGTTATTTGGCGGGCTCGCTCTGCCTTTGAAAGTACATATGCTGAATATCCACCTTCGTAAGCTAAAACTTTCCCATCAACAACTTCCCAAATTTGTTCTGATACTTCATCCAAGAACCATCGATCGTGGGTAATAACTACTACGGCTAACTTGGTATTTCGCTTTATGTATTCTGCAAGCCAGGCAACTCCTTCGACATCCAAGTGATTTGTTGGCTCATCTAGTAAAACTAAATCAAAGTCTGCAATTAATAACTTTGCAAGATGCACTCGGCGCCGTTCGCCACCTGAAAGATTTGAAATTTTTCGGTTTAAGAGTTCTGCGCTAAATCCACCAAATAGACCAGTTAATACTTCACGGACTTTTGCATCACGAGCCCATTCATGTGTCTTTGAATCCCCAAGGACTACATCTCTTACTAATGAGGTTTCACTCAAATCATCTACTTGACTCAAGATCCCGATATTTACCGAGCCAGCTTTCGCAATTCGCCCTTCATCAGGTGGTTCAATTCCAGCCATGACTTTCAAGAGCGTGCTCTTGCCGCCGCCATTTCGACCAACAACTCCAATGCGTTCGGCTTCATTAACGCCAAGTGAGACGCTATCTAGAAGTGCACGGATATCAAATGCCTTTGAAACTGATTCAAGATTTAATAAGTTTCGGCTGGCCATTGCCCAAGAGTATTTGACGATTGCTAGAGTACGTAAATGGACGTTACAGATAGAACTTATGCGCTGGAATTAGATGCAAATGATCCACTTGGAAAGTATCGCGCCGAGTTTGTAATACCCGATTCCAATATCTGTTATTTAGATGGTAATTCATTAGGCCGCCTGCCCCATAAGACGATTAAAGCAATCAATGATTTCTTGATTAATGGTTGGGGCGCAAAAGTGGTCGAAGGTTGGGGTGAATGGATCGAGGAGCCTTTCACAACCGGAGATTTAATCGGACGAGCAACACTCGGTTCCGCACCTGGCCAAGTTATTGCAACTGACACGACTTCGGTAAATTTTTATCAATTAGTTGGCGCTGCTCTTGCTGCAAGACCAGGGCGCAAAACCATAATTATTGATGAGGCAAACTTTCCAACAGACCGATACATCTTGCAGGGCTATGCCAAAGAGCGTGGCTTGAATTTAATTACTATAAATAATGAAGACCCCACCATTTCAAAGCATGAGCAGATAACTTCAGAAATTCTGGAAAAATATCTTAGTGATGATGTTGCACTTGTCTCCTTTGAAGTAATCCAGTATCGCTCTGGCGCTAGAAATAACGTAAAAGAGATAACAGATCTGGCTCGCAAATTTGGTGCATTCACTATTTGGGATTGCAGCCACGCCGTAGGCGCCTTAGATTTACAATTTGATAAAGATGGTGTTGATCTTGCCGTTGGTTGCACTTACAAATATGGAAGCTCTGGACCAGGTGCACCAGCATGGATGTATGTTTCTAAGCGGGTTCAAAGTGAGTTGCAAGTTCCGATTCAAGGATGGCACGCCCAAGAGAATATGTTCGCAATGGGTTCAACATTCAATAAGGCAGAAGGGTTAGCTGGTTTTCAAATTGCAACACCATCAATAATTGCACTTCGATCAATCCAAACATCATTTGGAATTATTGAAGAAGCCGGCATAAAAAATATCGAAGCGAAGTGCGCAAAAGGAACTGAAATGATGGTTGCCCTTTTTGATGCTTGGTTAGTTGAATTGGGTTTTACGCTAAATACCCCACGCGACGCTAAAGAGCGTGGTGGGCATCTTTCATTGGTGCATCCAGAGGCAAAGCGGATTGCTTTTGCACTTCGAGAATTTGCTGACGTTATTCCAGATTACCGAGCACCGAACTCGGTCCGGCTCGCAATTTCACCGTTGCAAAATTCCTATGTTGAAATTTGGGATGGCTTCCAGCGCTTGCGTGATTTAGTTTCAACGCGTCAGTACGAGAAAGTGCAGAACACCAACTCTAAAGTTACTTAATTTCATCCAACCAGTTTTGTAATAATTTGTGGCCATGCTCAGTCAAAATTGATTCCGGATGGAATTGCACCCCTTGAATTGGCAGAGATTTATGCCGAACACCCATAATCACGCCTGACTCTGAACGTGCTGTAATTTCCAACACTTCTGGAAAATTCACTTCTTTGATTGCGAGTGAGTGATATCTGGTCGCAATATAATTTTGTGGAATATCTTTAAAAATTCCAGCTTCGGTGTGGTGAATATGTGAAATCTTGCCATGCAGAAGTTCCGGTGCGCGGTCTACGGTTCCACCGAAAACTTCACCGATTGCTTGATGACCTAAGCAGATTCCAAGTAAAGGCATACTTTTCTCAGTTGCATACGCGATTGCATCAAGGGTGCCCGCGGCCTCACTTGGGTGCCCTGGCCCAGGGGAGATTAAAATTCCATCAAAATCTGAGAAATTAATACTCTTTAGCTCATCGTTGCGGACGACAGTTGTCTTTGCACCAAGCTCATTCAAATAATTTACTAAGTTGAAGACAAATGAATCAAAGTTATCTACGACGAGAATATTGGGTGCGCTCATGCTTTGCTACCTACTTCTTGGGTATAGCTTCCCCAGTCATTTAATAATTTAAGTGCGCTTCCAGAATCGATTGCATCGATTGCACTTTCGATCCCAACCTTTATCTGCTCATGAATATCTTTTTCATGTTTTCCGTTATAAGAGGCAATTGTTAAACCTGAATTCAATAAAAGCGCATCTCTGATTGGACCTTGCTTGCCAGCTAGATAATCGCGAATAATTACGGCATTTTCTGCCGGCAATCCACCACGCAAGGTATCAACTGAAGCTCTTTTGAATCCAAAATCCTCTGGTGAAATTTCAAAATCTTTCTGCTTACCATCAAATATTTCTCTTACCTTTGTTGATGTCGCGATGGTTATTTCATCCATTCCATCATTACCACGAACAATAAAACCGTCAGCGCCCCGATTACGCATAACTTCGCTCATCAAATCAAAACGATTTAGCGGTGCAATCCCAAGTGCGAAAGCTTTTGGTTTACTGGGATTCGAAAGTGGTCCGAGCACATTAAATACTGTTGGCTTTCCAATTGCGCGACGTGCGGGCGCTGCATATCGAAGCGAGCTGTGATATTTAGTTGCCTTCATAAAAGCAATCCCGAATTTACTTATTGAATCCTCATTGGTCTTGCCATCTAAATCGATGTTTACCCCAAGTTCAATAAGTACATCTGCAGAGCCCGACTTAGAGGTCGCAGCAACAGATCCATGTTTTGCAACTATGCTGCCTGCGGCGGCGGCGATAATCGCAGAAGTTGTTGAAATGTTTATTGTATTGAAGCCATCACCTCCAGTGCCAACAGGGTCTACTGCACGTTGTGAAATATTAATTGGAAGGGCATATCGATACATAATGTTGATAAAGAATTCGATTTCTTCTGGCGTCTCACCCTTAGCGCTGAGCGCTGTTACCCAATTCGCAATTTGTTCATCAGTGAGCTTGCCTTGAAGAATCTCGTTCATAATCCAGTCAGCAGATTCGGCGGAATGATCACGACCAATTTTTAAATCGCTTATCAAGGATTCAATACTTATGGACATGTTCCTCCTTTTTGAACTTTTTGAACTTATTAATTCCCCGCTAGCAAGAATAGGTGTCAGTGTAGACTGTCCAAATGCTCGTCTGCCTCCCCCTTTTGCGAAGCTCAATCGGAGCGCGCTGATGTCGTTATTTGATCAGGTTATGTCGCTCGAGCAATTTCGCGAGCATGCCAAAAAGAACAACATAATCCCACTTCATGTAAAGGTTTTCGCTAATTCTGAAACTCCGCTAACAATTTATAAGAAATTGGCGATGGGTAAAGAGGGAACTTTTCTTCTTGAATCCGCTGAGAATGATGGCAAGTGGTCGAGATACTCTTTTATTGGTTTACCAGCGGTTGCAACGCTTCGTGAAGAGAACGGCATTGGAATCTGGTCTGGCAGCGTTCCAGAAGGTGCGCCTAAGGGCGAGAAGAATTTGGATGCAATTAGAAAAACTTCAACGCAGTTGCGTTCACCTCGGATTGAAGGATTGCCCCCACTAACAAGTGGCTTAGTTGGATATTTAGGTTATGACGCAGTGCGAATTTTAGAGCGCATAGATAACCTGGCAAAAGATGATCTTGGTCTTCCGATGTATGAATTTTTATTGTGCAGTGATCTCGCGGTTTTTGACCATATAAATAATTCGTTAATTTTAATTGCAAATGCAATTAATTGGGATGGCTCGGATAATCGAATTGAAGAGAGTTACAACGAAACACTTGAGCGGTTAAAGGGAATTGTTAAATTACTTGAGAAGCCTGTCGATGTAGATATCCACTATCTGGAAACCGTAGCCGACCTGTCAATAGTTCGACGAACTGAAAAAGCAGATTTTATAACTTCGGTAAATGAGATTAAAGAAGATATTTTCTCTGGCAATGCATTCCAAGTGGTTTTATCGCAAAGATTTGAGATTGAAACTTCAGTTGAACCATTCCTTATTTATCAAGCACTACGCTCTACTAATCCAAGTCCATATATGTATTTCATCAAACTTAGCTCTGGAATAACCATTGTGGGTTCTAGCCCTGAAGCCATGATTAAAGTTGATGACCGCAATGCAATGGTTCACCCAATCGCTGGAACTAGGCCGCGCTCTTCTAGCGCTGAGATTGATGCCCAGCTTGAAGCTGAATTATTAAGCGATCCTAAAGAGCGGGCTGAACACGTGATGCTCATAGATTTAGGCCGAAATGATCTAGCTCGGGTAAGTGAGAGCGGTTCGGTCGAAGTAATTGAATTAATGAAAATCGAGAAGTATTCGCATGTCATGCATATGGTTTCAACTGTAACAAGCAAGTTGAGAAAGGGTGTTTCCTCACTTGATGCGCTTCTAAGTGTCTTTCCTGCAGGAACGCTATCTGGCGCACCAAAACCTAGCGCCATGAATATTATTGAAAAACATGAATCAACAAGACGTGGGCTCTACGGTGGCGTAATTGCATATATGGATTTCCATGGAAATCTAGATTCATGTATCGCAATTAGAACCGCCCTTATAAAGGATGGTCGCGCATATGTTCAAGCGGGTGCGGGCATTGTTGCTGACTCAGTTCCTGAACTCGAAGAAGAAGAGACGGTTAGCAAAGCGGCGGCAGTCATTCGCGCCATAAATTTGGCACACCAAATGCGAGACATAAAATGACGGTACTAGATGACATCATTTTGGGCGTCAAAGAAGATTTGAATTCACGCAAAGCGCTACTCCCTAATCTGGAAGATGCGGTGGCAAGAACTCCAAAACCTATTGACGCACTTACTAAATTCATACCAGGTCCACTTCATGTAATTGCTGAAGTTAAACGAGCTTCACCAAGTAAAGGAAATCTGGCAGAAATTATTGATCCTGTTGCGCTCGCTAAAAATTATGTAGCGGGCGGTGCCACCGCTATCAGTGTTCTAACCGAAGAACGTCGCTTTAAGGGTTCTATGGCTGATTTCAAATCAGTTAGATCCGCGGTTGACGTTCCAATGTTGCAGAAAGATTTCGTTGTCGACCGATACCAAATCGAAGAGGGTTTTATAAATGGTGGCAATCTCTTCCTATTAATTGTTGCCGCCTTAAATGATGAGCAATTGTGCGGGCTCTTTGAATATGGCCAGGGGCTAGGAATGCGCGCCCTCGTTGAAGTCCATGACCAGGAGGAGCTCGAGCGGGCCAAGGCCTTGAACCCCAGTTTCATCGGGGTGAACTCACGTAACCTCAAGGATCTCTCTGTTGATTTTCAAACCTTCGAAAAACTCATCCCTCAAATAGACTCCTCCACTATCGCGGTCGCTGAATCTGGCATCGCAAGCAGGGTCGAGACCAAGCGGTTAGAAGAGATCGGCGCAAAAGCAATTTTAGTTGGTGAAACTTTAGTTAGATCGAAAGATCCAATTGAAATGATTCGAGAGTTGAGAGGAATTTAAATTGTTAGCAGAAGAGGATATTGCTGGAAAGTTTGGGCAATTTGGTGGACGTTTCGTCCCTGAAGCTCTTATTGGTGCGCTGGATGAATTGGAACGCACTCATAACGAAGCGATGTCGGATCCTGTTTTTCTTGCTGAGTTAGCGCATCTCAATGCCACCTATGTTGGTCGCCCAAGTATTTTGACTGATGCGAAGAATTTTTCCAAGCATTGTGGTGGTGCACAAATATTATTGAAGCGTGAAGATTTAAATCACACTGGCTCGCATAAAATTAACAATGTTATTGGTCAAGCACTTCTAACAAAGCGTATGGGTAAGAAGCGAGTTATAGCTGAGACTGGAGCAGGACAACATGGTGTTGCAACTGCAACAGCCGCAGCTCTTATGGGATTCGAATGCGTTGTTTATATGGGCGAAGAAGATGTTCGCCGCCAATCACTAAATGTTGCAAGAATGAAATTGCTAGGCGCCCAGGTTGTCCCAGTGACTTCAGGATCACGAACTTTAAAAGATGCAATCAACGAAGCGATGCGTGATTGGGTTACAAATGTTGCTGATACTCATTACTTACTCGGAACTGTTGCTGGACCGCATCCCTTCCCAACAATCGTTCGTGATTTTCATTCCGTAATTGGAAATGAAGCACGTGAACAAGTACTCGCACTAAATGGAAAACTTCCTGATGCCGTTCTTGCTTGTATTGGTGGCGGTTCAAATGCAATTGGAATATTTAATAGATTTATTGGTGATGCCGGTGTTCGCTTAATTGGCCTTGAAGCTGGCGGCGATGGAATCGAAACTGGACGCCATGCTTCAACGATTTCAGGTGGAACTGTTGGAGTTCTACATGGAACTCGTACTTATGTTCTTCAAGACGAGAACGGTCAAACTGTTGAATCTCACTCAATTTCCGCTGGACTTGATTACCCGGGCGTTGGACCAGAGCATGCATACTTACATGATCTTGGTCGTGCAGAATATCGCTCCGTTACCGATGCCCAAGCAATGGAAGCCTTTGCCCTGCTTTCGAGAGAAGAAGGAATCATTCCTGCAATTGAAACTGCTCACGCTTTGTATGGTGCAATGGTACTTGGCAAAGAGTTGGGTAAAGATGCAACCATATTAATTAATCTCTCAGGACGTGGCGATAAAGATGTCCAGACTGCGGCTGCTTGGTTTGGTATTGAGCTTTGATAGCTAGCCAATCGAAGCTTTCAAAGTTATTTATTAAATGTAAGTCGGAGAATAGGGCAGCGCTTATTGGTTATCTTCCAGCTGGTTTTCCAAATCAGAGCGATTCAATAAAGATTATTAAGGCCATGATTGAAGGTGGTGTAGATGCCGTTGAAATCGGGTTTCCTTACAGCGATCCAGTTATGGATGGACCAGTGATCCAAGAAGCGGCAGAAGTTGCTCGCAAAAATGGAATTACAATGGCGAAAACTCTCGATATTGTTAAAGAAATTTCAGCAACTGGTGTCCCAACGCTTTTAATGACTTACTGGAATCCAATCGAGAGATATGGTCCTGAGAAATTTGCCCATGATTTCTCGGTCGAGGGCATGGAAGGCGTAATCACACCAGATTTGCCGATTGAAGAAGCTGGTGTGTGGCTTGCAACAGCAAAAGAGAATTCAATTCACTCCATTTTTGTCATTGCGCCAAGTACTGGTGACGGGCGATTAAAAGATGTAACTTCTAACTGCAGTGGTTTTATTTATGCCGCAAGTTCAATGGGTGTAACCGGAACCCAAACTAGCGTTGCAAACACCGCAAGCGCTCTCGTTGAACGAGTTCGAAAGATTTCAGGTACGCCGGTTGCGGTTGGACTAGGAGTATCAAATAGAGTTCAGGCAAGTGAGGTTGCCAAGTTCGCAGATGGGGTAATCGTTGGATCTGCATTTGTAAAAGCAGTTCTGCAGAACCCAAGTGACCCAGCCACCGCAGTCCGTAAGGTTGCCGAAGAACTTTCACTTGGAGTTCGTGAGCGTTAATTAACTTGAAAGTGCGCTTCCTAAAGTAACTGTGTAACTCTTACTTCCACCCGAAGGCAAAGTAACAACTACCGTAACTTTTACTCCTGGTGCGTATGATCTGATTCGAACAATCGCTGAGACATAATCAGTAATACGAACTCCATCAATTGAAATAACAATCGCGCCCACTGGAATACCTGCCTTCTCTGCGGCATCACCCGGAGTAAGGCTAGATATTTTCGCACCCTTGCCCGCAGCGAAAGTTTGATCAAAGAAGACTCCAAGAACTGGCCTTGTGGCCTTACCTGTATCAATAATTTCATTCATAACTCGGAGCGCTTGGTTCATCGGGATTGCAAACCCGAGACCAATAGAACCACTTTGGCCGGAAGTTGAACCGAGCGTTGCGGTCGCTGCATTGATTCCAACCATACGACCAAGTGAATCTGTGAGTGGACCGCCAGAGTTTCCAGGATTTATCGCTGCATCAGTTTGAATTGCATCAACATACGATCCACTCGAATTTGCGTCGTCACCTGTTACTACAGGTCGATTTAGCGATGAGACGATTCCACTTGTAACAGTGTGATCCAGACCAAGTGGAGAACCAAAAGCAATTACTTGATCCCCGATCTTGATTGAAGCTGAATCCCCTATAGCAATTATTGGCAGATTTCCTATAGAAATTTTAAGAACTGCTAAATCATAATTAGGATCGCGCCCAACAATTGTGGCGGCATATGAATCACCATTATCCAGCTCCACTTTTATTGTTCCTGTGGCAATTGCAGCAGACTCAATGACGTGATTATTTGTCACAACATAACTTGTTGTTGCTGAAGTTTTGAAAATTGATCCAGATCCGGTTCCACCTCCATTAGTAGTTGTAACATTAATTGTTACAACTGTTGGGAAAACTTTTTTAACAATAGAGTTTATGCTTCCAGCAACAGATCCCGCGCTGCCTAGAGTTACTGCGTTTCGGGTTGTTGGGCATATATTGTCGACAGCCGCATAAATAGCTTGGGTTCTCTTGTCCACACATGCATTAACAACCGATGTACTAAATACTCCAGCAGCGGTCGCAACACCACCAACCGCAGTGGCGCCAATTAGAAAACCGGCTAGGACTTTTGATGTTGTGTGGCTCATGTAATTTTTCATACTCGTACTTTAGTTAATCTACCCTGAGAAAAATTGCCCCAAAAGGTCAAAAATTTCTGAGAATTTAACGCTAACCCTCGCCCTCAGATATCTGCATATTTCTCATTGTTGGTGTGGCCAACATACCCAGAATTAATATGGCACTGAAAATTGCCAGGGCGTAAAGGGTGTTTGAAAGCCCAATCGCCATGGAAAGCGGACCGGCTATTGCGAGACCAACTGGACGTAACAACATGGTTCCCATTGCATCAAAAGATGAAACTCTAGAGAGCGCTTCACGTGGAACTTCTCGGGCCATCGCCGTTGACCAGATAGTTGTCCACAGATCAATTGTTATTCCCCAAAGTAGCGCACAAAATGCAATAAACCAGATTGATTGCGGTCTTGCCATCGACCACATGTAGAGCGAGATAGAGAAACTAATAATTAGCAAGAAGCGAAGGGGGTATTTAATTTTTATCCGCATTCCAATTAAAGATCCAATTAATAAACCAATTCCTTCAAAAGTTAATACCAGTGACCAGGACTTAGCACCATTAAATTCTTCAAGTGCGATTAATGGTCCCAAAATGTTCTCACCAGCGGCCCAAGCTAAAATTACAAAAGAGAAGCCAAAGACCCCTATAACAATCCAACGATACGAAATGAAAATCTTCCAGCCATGAATTAAATCATCAAACATGGAGTTCTCATTTGGTGCACTCTTTGCAGATACGTGGCGGAAACTAAAAAGTAGAACTCCTCCTACAACAAAGGTTGCGGCATCTATTGCAAGTGCCCAGGCGCTTCCCCAGCCAGCAACAATAATTCCACCTACAGCAGCGCCCAAAATAATTGCCCCATTGGAGAATAAATTATTTACTGAATTAGTCTTCTGTAAGTGCTCATCTGGAACTAGCGCGGGCAAGACTCCAGACATCGCAGGCCAAAAGATTCCCCACATCAAACCAAAATTTATATTGACAAGAAGCAGAACAATTATTGGAACGTTTCCGGTGGCAAAATAGGCAACTTGAACAAAGAGCCCAGTAGCAGCTACTAAATCGGCCAATGCGACTGCACGAATTCGACCAAATTTATCTGCTAAAACTCCGCCAAATGGGCTCATCACAAGCATCGCAACAGTTGTTGCACCTAAAACTAGCCCCAATAGATTCGCATCTCCATTTGGGAGATGCAAGATTCCAAAAGCTAAGGCTATGGGAGACATACCATTCCCAAAGTTGCTGATAAAGCGCGCAAAATAAAAGCGCTTGATGTAGCGATAACCGAATAATCCAGTGAAACTCACCTGCATATGATACTTGTAAGTTAATTAAAAGTTATTAGTTCGCCCGCTTCAAATCTTCCAATTCGTGCACCACTTAAAATATGTACGCTCGCACTCCCATGCACTTGCCAAATATTTTCAGCGAATGAAGTTCCTTCATCTAGCCCTGTTACTAACGAAGTGTTCTCATCTATCCCAATAATTACAGTTCCTTCTGGCGCCTTCATCACAATTTTTGCAGCGCTATCTGGGATCCACCCAAAGAATTTGTTGTAATGCGGAATAGGGCGAATGTTAGGAATCAAATTCAAACCTGGAATTCCAACGCTCTTCATTCTAAAGAAATTTGGAACATCACCACTTAGCGCCATCGCCCCTGCGCTGCATCCTGCAAGTGAAGCCCCTAACCGCCAGTTACTTTCGATCTCTTGCCAAAGTGGTGTTCCATATAAAGTATTTGCCAAATAACCAGGATCGCCGCCAGAAAAATAAATCAAACCTGCCCCACTTATGCGTGAAATAAACTTTGGATCATAAGCATCTTCTCGATTTAAAATTGGAAGAAAATCTTGAACAGTCCCAATGCGACGGGCTTGTTCTGCCCCAAGTTGCTCCCAGAATTGCAATCGCTCGGCGCTTTCTTGACCAGCCGCTGTCGGAATTTGTAGAAATCTATTTGGTTTTCCATTGGAAATTCCTAAGTGAAGTAGCGCCGTTTCAAGCTCTTGCATTACCGGTAAATATTCTCCAGATCCAACAAGTGCGAGTGCACCAATTTTTGTCATGTGATTACTTTATCTGTAGGGATTCAATTCCTTATTAGGTAGGATACGCGTTATGCGTAAATGGGCCCGAAAGATTGCGGTGGCTCTCTCCATAGCCGTAGTCGTTTCATCCGGTGGATTTTATTTCTTTAGTAAAGCCGCATCCAATGCAATCCCTAGATCCAAAGTCCTACAGGGCGCCAAGCAATCTTTAAATGGTGATACAAATATTTTATTGCTCGGGCTAGATAGCCGTCGGGATAATGATGGCAATCCAATTCCGGCTGAAATATCAAAACTCTTGCATGTTGGTCCTGCCTCTGTCGGTGGTTACAACACGAACACAATAATTCTGATACATCTTCCTGCTGGTGGAAAGAGAGCGGTTGCTATTTCAATCCCGCGAGATAATTATGTAAGCGTTCCGGGATATGGAATGAAGAAGATCAAGGAAGCTTACGGATACGCAAAATATGCGGAAGATTCAAAGTTGTATAAAGAGGGTATCCAACAACCCGCTCGCGAACACTTGGCCCGAGATGCTGGTCGCGCGGCGGCAATTGCAACAGTTTCGCAATTCCTGGGTGTTCCTATTGATCATTTTGCTGAGGTAAATCTAATTGGTTTTTATGATTTAGCCAATGCACTTGGTGGGATCCAAGTTTGTTTAAATAAAGCGGTCAACGACAGCAAATATTCTGGCGCCATCTTTCCTGCTGGTTTGCAAACTATCACAGGGGCCGATGCTCTTAAGTTTGTACGCCAACGACATGGTCTGCCCAACGGAGATTTGGATCGTACACACCGCCAACAAGCATTTATTGCTGGTGTTATCACGAAATTTAGAACTCAAGGAATCTTTTCTGACATTGGTAAGATTTCTAGTTTATTGGATGTTGCGAAAAAAGATGTAGTAATTGATTCAGGATTTGATGTACTTGGCTTCCTGCCACAAGCAAAGGCACTCACCAGCGGCAATATTAAGTTTCACACCTTGCCAATTGAAGAATATGTATTGCGCAATGGCCAGAGCGTTAATTTAGTTGATGAGGTAAAAATTAAAAAATTTGTCCAGGAGCTATTTAATCCACAGCCAAAGGATCCAAGCGCGGTTCCTTCGCCAAAACCAACCAAGATCAACTATGCCAACCTGGCAAATGGTAAATCTGTCGATGGCGGAAATATTCCCTGTGTTAATTAAGTTTAGAGGGTAAATGTTTCCGATTTTTGCAGTATTAATAGGCGCTGTTGTAGCTATCCAATCACGCGTAAATGGCCAACTCTCAGTCGATCTAAATAGTGGTTTAGCCGCTGCACTTATCTCGTTCTTAACTGGCTGGTCCGTGTTATTTATTCTTGTCTTTGGAATTAAGAGAGAGCGGGCTGGGCTCTTTCTAATTTTTCAGAGTATTAAAGAAAAGCAATTAACTTGGTGGGAAGTGACTGGTGGAATATTAGGTGGCTGTTTTGTTGCTGTTCAGAGCATTACCGTTCCACAAATTGGGGTAGCTCTCTTTACAATTAGCGTTGTTGCGGGACAGATGGTTTCATCACTATTCGTTGATAAAGCGGGACTTTCACCCAGTGGCAAGCAGAAAATAACGATGGCGAGGACTTTAGGTGCTCTTGCAACTTTGATTGCGGTATTTGTTGCCGTCTATCCGGATTTAACTGATTCAGAATTTAGATTCCTCCCTCTTTCAATGGCGCTTACTGTCGGTGTATTTGCATCAATCCAACAGGGTTTAAATGGCAGAGTTAATGCCGTTGCTAAGCGCCCACTTGCGACTGCTTGGTTGAATTTTGCTACTGGTGCTGTAGTAATTGGTATCGCCCTTGCAATTAATTTAGCATCGGGCGCAGAGGTTGCCCCACTTCCAAATAATTTCTGGGTCTATACCGGTGGAAGTCTAGGTTTAATATTCGTAGCGGTATCCGCCTACATTATTCAACATCTAGGAGTCTTAAATTTTGTTATTCTAAATATCGCAGGCCAACTTGTTGGCGCCGTTGCTATTGATTGGATTGCACCAGCAAAAGCGGGATCGTTAAATGGCTATTTAATATTTGGTACGGTCATAACAATTGCTTCAATCACAGTTTCAAGAATTCTTGAAGCCCGCAACGTTAATAATTAGTCGTCGCCTCCACCAGAAATACTTGGCTTAGAACTAGCCGACAACAAGCGCTGAGGATTTGCTGAGAATTATTTAGTGCGAGGTTTGGACTTTCCAACGCTCTTTTTCGGTCCTGCCTTTTTAAATGTTCCTTTTGCAACAGGCTCTCGCTTAGCTGGTGCCTTCTTTGCAAACTTCTTAGGACCTGAAGCTTTTTTAAATGCTGGGCGCTTGCCTTCAAATTTTTCACCGCGCTCAACTTTTTCAGAATCGGCGCGCCAGGTAGATGTCGAAGGTCGGGAATCAGATTTGTAACTCTTCTTTGCTGGCTTTGGAGTATTAAAACGATCTACCTTTGCTGGCCGATCAGATTTTTCAAATCGTTCCGCTTTTGGGTGGCGATCTGCACGAAATGTGCGCTCGGTGCGAACCGGACGCTCTGTTCTTTCGGGGCGATCGTTACGAACTGGGCGATCTTCATATTTTGGTTTTGTTGGTTCAGTGCCACGGAATGAGCGAACTGGCTTTTCGTTTTCGCTTTCTCCTACGCGCCCGCCGCCTTCACTACGCTTCTTAAAATTACTGGCATGCCCACGACGGAAACCACCGCGATCACCACGGTCTCTACTTCCGCGATCGTTGCGACCAGGTCTTTCAGCTTCAACAATTACTGGAATGCCTGATGGCTCTTGGGAACCAGTTACGCGAATTAGCTCTGGATCTGATGGGCGAACATAAACTTCGTTTAACTTAACTTTTGCTTGATTTGTAATTCCAAATATTCCTCGCTTCTGTTTGTGGGTTGCGAGAGTTACAACAACTCCGGTTGCACCTGCGCGAGCGGTACGACCTGCGCGGTGTAAATAATCCTTGTGATCCGCTGGTGCATCAACGTGAACTACTAGTGAAACATCATCTACGTGGATTCCGCGGGCAGCAACATCTGTCGCTACAAGCGCCGAAGCTCGACCATCTTTAAATGCTGCGAGAACTCGTGTTCGTTGGCCCTGTGATTTTCCGCCATGGAGAACTCCCACTGGTACGCCAGAACGGAGCATCTTCTCAGCAAGTTTGTCGGCGCCATGTTTGGTTCGTACGAAGAAAATTGTGCGGCCTTCGCGCGCTGCAATTTGAGTTGCGACTAAATCCTTATGTCCTTGATCCATAATTAAAACGTGGTGCAGCATATCTGCAGCACGAGATTTCTCATTTTCTAATGAATGTGTAATTGGGTTCTTAAGGAAGCGCTTTACAAGTGAATCAACGTCGCGATCAAGAGTGGCTGAGAAAAGTAGGCGTTGGCCATCATCTTTTGTCTGACCTAATAAATCTTTTACTACAGGTAAGAATCCCATGTCGGCCATCTGATCTGCTTCATCTAGAACAGTTATAACAACATCATCTAGAACAACATGTTTTTTCTCGATTAAATCAATAAGGCGACCAGGTGTTGCAACAAGAATTGTCACACCACTGCGAAGCGCTTTAATCTGACCAACATAGGAAAGTCCGCCAGCAACAACTTGAGTACTAAGGCCAACTTTGCGAGAGAGTGGTCCAACTACATCAGAAATTTGAACAGCGAGTTCGCGAGTTGGGGAGAGAATTAATCCAAGTGGACGATGTGGCTTTGCAATGCGACCTTCAAGGCGAGTCAACATAGCAAGACCGAATGCAAGAGTCTTTCCAGATCCCGTCTGACCGCGACCTAAAACGTCACGCCCTTTAATCGCATCTGGAATTGTCGCAGTTTGAATTGGGAAAGGTGAAGTGATTCCTTGTGCGTCCAGTGCTTCTACGAGCGCAGGAGCAATACCTAAATCATTAAATGACATAAAAATACCAATCGAGACATCAAGCGTGTCTCGTGGTGCCAAAGAATAAGACTCGCAAGTGAACCTTGATTCTTATCAGAGGGTTCTATGAGGAGTGCTGCGGTTGCAACGACTGGCTAATTGTAACCTACTTAATTACCTTGCGACGCCACGTCGCATATTTCAAAGCCAGTGGATCAGTTATTTGTGCATATTTGCGCCCAGTTGCACGTGTCAATAATAAATCTGCAAGCTCAGGATTACGCGCAAGTATTGGACCATGCATATACGTTCCAAATATATTTCCGAAGATTGCGCCATCAAATTTACCGTCGCCATTTCCGTTTCCTGTTATGACTTTCCCAAAGGCTTGAGCCGTTGGGCCCAAAATTGTGCGGCCCATATGATTTTCAAATCCAGTCAGTTCAAAGCCAAGAACTGTTGAAATAGTTTTGATATCTCCTACTAACCGCTTATCTCCAGGAACGCTATGGACATCTAACAACCTAAGGCCACCAACTTCTTTACCGTTAGCCCAGAACTTATTTCCGATGATTTGGAAACCAGCACAGACAGCAAGAATTACGGCGCCACGTTCGATTGCAAAGTGGAGAATATTTAAATTATCACCTCGTTGTAACGCCTCTAAACTCAGAAGCTGGGCTGCATCTTCGGCGCCACCCAATAAATAAATATCGCCATTAGTTGGAAGTGGATCGTTGTAACCAACATCGGTAATTGTTGTTGTAATGCCATGAAACTTTGCGCGAAATGCCAATACTTCAGCATTCCCTTGATCGCCATAAGTTCCGAGCAGCTCATTATGAATTCGAATAATTCTTATCTGGCTCATGCGCTCACCAACTCATGGAATGCAGTGTAGGCAGCCAGGACATGAACAAATGAACCTTCTGCAAACTTTGAAATTGCACCGTCAAAGTTTGATGTTATTTCAGCCTCAATACCTTCGACATGTAAGCGATAAGCGATATCTAAAGCGCGTTCCCCGCAAACAATTATGCGCTTCCCCGAAAGTTGGGTGAAAGAGATATCCCAAAGCCACGAGGTATCTATCCCATCAACCTCACGTGAATTAACGATCAAAATAACGTTTTCGCCAGTAACCGAATGAAGTGCTTCAGCCCATGATGCTGGATTCTTGGTAAGTCGTAGGTTTGCTTTCACCCCGTTGTAATCTCGATCAACACTTCGCTCTAACGCTTGTTCGTTAATAGCAATCGCCTTGCCACCAAGTAATTTACCTGTGACATTCGCAAGTGTTGCATTGCGATAAGCGGCGGTACCGGCTTCAAATAGTTCATCTGGGTTTGAGTTTGTTAAACCACATGGACACTTATAATTATTTCGGCTCCATTTTAAATAGACCCCACAACTTGGACAAACGGCACCATCTAAATGTTTTCGGCCACCAAATGAAACTCGAAGTGATTGGGCCGCTGAATTTAAGGTGAGCGCTACGAATGGATCATCTACATCCCCAACAAATATTGTCTCTGGTGCATTTCGTGCTGCGACGGCCCATTTATCAGCTACTCGCTTTACTTCATGCATTCTGTGAAGTTGATCGCGAGTTAAATTAAGAAGTAAAACTGCGGTGGGTTTTGCTTCACTAATTATGCGAGGAAGGTGTAGTTCATCTACTTCTAGTACGGCATATTCAGATTTCTTCATAAGCGCGGTAGCGACTCCACGATCTAGGTTTGATCCAGATGGACTTGTTGTAACACTTCCAAGTTTGGAAATGATTTCTACAATCGCCTTAGTGGTTGATGTTTTCCCGTTGGTGCCCGAGACACAAATTATTTTGCGGTTCTGGGAAAGAATAGTTATTGCGCGCGAATATAGCGACAATAAAACTCGGCCCGGGATAGTTTCACCGGATTTGCGAAGAAGGCGTTTTGATAGAGTCCCAGCTAATTTAGCGATGAGGATTGAAAGTTTAAGTCTCACAACCAACCTCTCAATCTAATTACTACACCTTAGTATGGAGCCCCTGGTCGGGATTGAACCGACGATCTGCTCGTTACGAATGAGCTGCTCTACCACTGAGCCACAGAGGCGAACTTTAACCAACTGCAATGTTAGCCGATTAAAGCCATGGATTAATTACCACTTTCCCAGATTCTGGAGACATAGATTTTTGCATTGCTTTATCGGCATCGGCTAACGAATATTCATGAGTTACCAGATCGGCAAATGGATATTGATCTGCATATTTTTCAAATAATTTAAGTGATGGCCCATAAGAAGTTATTGGATGATTTGTCAGGCCAATCATGCGTAAATTCTTACTGCAAACATGTTTGTGGATGTTAATTGCAACTTCGCCGGTATCGGCAAAATTTCCCATTTCTAATAGGGTGCCACCTCGGCGAAGCATCTCAATGCCCTCGATAACCGGCTCTGGTCGATTGGTCATATGTAAAACCACATCTGCACCGATGCCATTAGTTAGTGCGTGGATTAGTTCCAACCGTTGCGCTTTGGAGGTATTGCCAACATTTATCGTTATATCTGCGCCGAATTTCTTTGCGAGCTCTAATCGGTAATCAGATTTATCAATGCAGATAACTTTACCCGCGCCCATAATCCCAAGTTTCGCAACATGCAATAAACCTAGCGGTCCGACTCCGAAAACAATTACCGTGTCACCGGTTTTGAAACCTTCGATTGAATAAGAACTGAAATCCTGTAATTTATCTAAAGACGCGGCACAAGCCATTAGTTCAGCCAAGACTGCAACTTTTGGTGACACTGCTTCTGGAACTTTATAAAAGAAGGTGCCTGGCTTTAAATACAAATACTCGGCCCAGCCTCCTAATAAGTGGGGCCATTGGCTTGATGAGAAACTATTTCCATACCCTTGGGATTTCGAACACCAGGTGTATCCCATTACATGAGTGCAATAAAAACACTTGCCGCAGACCATGTCCGGGCACATAACAACCCGATCACCGACCTTAACTTTCTGCTGATAAAAATCACCGGAATCTGCAATTAAGGGCGATATTTCATCAACTATTCCTACATTTTCATGACCTTGAATTATGGGGAATGGCGTGTCGGTCTCCGATTCGGTCCCGACATATTGTTTAGTTTCGCCTTGGTAGGTGTGTTTATCGGTTCCACAAATACCTGAAAGCTCCATGCGCATTAGTAGCGCGCCATTTTCTAATTTAGGGCGTTCGAATTCTTGAAGTTCATATTTCCCAGGTGCAACTAGAACTGCAGCTCTAATTTTACTCATACTAAAACCCTAGCACCGGCAAAGTTTGAAGAGAATAGCTAACTCGAATTTATTGAAGTTAAAGCAAATTAATCTAGTCGGATTACTCCTGTCGGAGTTTGTAGATGTACTGCCCTAATTCCAGAATCGCCATCGTTTTGTGCTGGATCGATCCATTCAATAGTTATGTCATCACCAATTGCACTCTGCAAATCCGATCCAAGCCAATCAGTAATTGTTTTTTCATCACCAGCAATTTCAATTTTCTCAATTGCAGAAACCGAATCACCTGAAGTCGAAGGGTGATGATTTTCTAGCCATTCAATAAAGAAGGGAAGTTGGCGATCTACGAGAGTACCTAGTACTCCAATTTGCTTCCATCGTAAATTTTTTCCATCTGGCTTTGTGCGATGCCCCTCAACTGCTGGGCGACCAAGACGAGTTTCAATTGGTGAAATATCATCACTAGCAAGAACCCAAGTTAACCAACCGCCACCTTCAGCAGCGCGCTTTGATACGGCTTTGCCAAATGGTGATGAATCCGCGGCTGGATGATCTAATGGACAAACAACTTCTAGGTAATGACCGTTTTGTAGCGGCAATGTGAAATTTCGAGTACCAAATCTTGGATGTACTCCGCCATCTACAAAGGTACTTCCCAGGCGAGAGCCAAGTCGTTGAACCGTATCGGCTAGTTGGTCATGTGAAGTTACATATGAAACGTGGTCTAAGCGCATCAGTTAATAATGCCGTATGACAGATGGTGCTAATTACCACTTTAGGCACAAATTAGACTCTTTGAAGGAATTTTTCCAGTTAAAAAGTAGGAATCCACCACCGAGTCGACACATTTATTGCCTCGGTTGTGGCCGGTATGACCCTCGCCCTTTAAGGTCAATAACTCTGCGTTATGAAAAGACTTTGAAAGCGTTTGAGCCCATTTATATGGGGTCGCTGGATCTTCTGTTACGCCAATTATCAAAATTGGTTTTGTAATAGTTTTACTTAAATCAAACGTTAGCAATTTTGGTTTAGCTTTCCAATACCTACAAGGAAGAGCGGCGAAACTTAAGTACGGACCAAATACTGAAGATTTACTCTTAAAGATTGCTTGCTCAGAAACCATTTGATCTACTGTTCGATTTTCTTTCCAATCCAGACAAGTAATCATTATCGAAATGTCATTTTGGTTGCTGTAATAATTTCCAGAAGAATCGCGATTATTGTATCTATCCGCTAGTTCAAGAATTCCTGTTGGATCACCCTTCCCAATGGCAAGTTCTAAAGAATTTGTTAAATCTCTCCAACCAGATTTTGAATCGTACAAAGATTGAGCTACCGCTGTAATAACTAAGGATTCGGTTACCAATCGACCACTCTTACTCTTCATTGGATCTGTAGAAGCTTTATCTAATAGCTTAGTAATGTCCTTAATCTTGAATTTCTTCTGTGACATTAAATAATTTTCAAGTGCTTTATCAAAGCCCACCGCCTGTGCAAGCTCTTGTTCTTGAGGCGAAATATTTGGCGCAACCGCACCATCCAAAACCATTCTGCCAACAGATTTAGGATAAAGCGCCGCATATAGCGTACCTAGATATGTCCCGTAACTCTTGCCTAAGTAATTTAGGCTCTTCTCCTTAAGTAAATTGCGGAGCACTTCCATATCTTTCGCAGCATCCAGGGTGCTGTAGTGTCCAAGCTTTGCGCCCGCAGCCTTTTTACATTTAGCGGCAAAAGCCTTGGAAATGGCTATTAATTCCCTGACTTTGCTAGCTTCGCCACCACTTGCATCGGCGCTTAGAAATTCATCTTCTTCGCTATTCGTAAGACAGCGAATTGGTTCTGAACTATTAATTCCCCGCGGATCGAAGCCAATAATGTCGAATTTGCTGATGATTTCAGGCGAAACTATTGACTCGGCGTTATATGCATAATTTGTTGCCGATCCACCTGGGCCACCTGGATTAACAAGTATTGCACCTAATCTATCCCGTTTATCCGATGCGCTATGGCGCAGAACTTTTAAAGTAAAGGTGTTCTTAGATATTTTCTCATAATCAACTGGAACCTCGAAGGTAGAACATTCAAAGCCGCCATAACAATCTCGCCAATCGAGTCTTTGGGAATTGAATTTGGCTAAGGTCCAACTCTTATCGCTTGTGATTTTCAAATAGGAGAGCGAAATAGCCACAAGAACCACAACTAGCAAAAGAGCAAAATAGAAATTTTTGCGAGACATTATTTCAAATTGACCATTAGCGCTTCAATGGTCAAAAGTGGCGCAGCGCTATGCGCAAGATTTGTTCGTGATGTCATTATTGCTTCTAATTTTCTTAGCGTTGATTCTGGCGTGCTACTTATGGCAATTTTATTTATTTCTGTCATTAGATCTGTATTAATTATCGAATCAATGGAATTGGATTGTACTAAAAGTACATCACGAAAAAGTGTAGCGATATCGAGTAAAGCGCGGTCTAAATAATCTCGCACCGCTCTTGTGGTCCGCGATTTCTGTTCTTTCTCTAGCTCTTTAACTGCCTTGGACCCACCTTGCGTTAACTTTGAACCTTGCTGACCCCAAGCCTCTTTAAGTGAAGTTAACTCTGGGCCATCGCGCCTTTCTGCCTCTTCTTCTGCTTCGGCCTTAGCAGCCTCAACTAATACTTGCGCGGCCTTAAATGCAGAGGCCACATCAGTTATTAATAGTGAAATTTTAAGAATTGCTTCGCGGCGAGAGCGCGCATCTTCACTCTTGGCTAAATAACGTGCCCGGCCAATATGTCCTTGTGAGGCCCGGGCTGCAAAATCAGCCATCGCCGGAGAAATTTTCTCCCTTTCTAAAAGCGCCGCTACCGCTGATGTTGAAGGTGTTCTTAAAACTAAGCCCCGAGTTCGGGAGCGAATGGTTGGGAGTACATCTGTTGCACTAGGTGCGCAGAGCAACCAAACCGTTCGAAGCCCTGGCTCCTCAATTGCTTTTAGAAGTGCATTCGCAGCAGATTCGGTCAGCCGATCCGCATCTTCAATTACAACCACGCGATAATTCCCAACAGAAGGGTTCCAAGAGGCTCTAGTAATTAACTCTCTGACCTCGTCAATCTTGATAGAAAGCCCTTCAGTCTTTATCAATTCAACATCTGCATGGCTTCCGATTAGTGAAGTTTTGCAGTCAATACATTCATTACAACCACTGGTCTTGCAAACGAGTGCCGCAGCAAATGCAAGTGCCGCATTACTTCTACCAGATCCTGGAGGACCGGTAAATAACCAAGCATGTGTCATTTCTTGTGATTGATTACCGCCATCAGCGGCCGCAGTAACCGCGTCGAGCAATATTGAGACTACGTGTTCTTGGTCAATTAGAAGATCGAAGACTGACATTTGGTTTCCCTGTTATTTTCTAAAACGTTTTTTTGCGCTTTGGTTAATAACTAATAGCGGTAGTTTTGAAACTCGCTCCACAATTTCTTCATGAATGGCTTCTTTCGATTGCGTCGCGTCAACTACAAAATATCGCTCAGGATCTGACTTAGCGATATTCAAATATTCTTGACGAATCCGCTTATGAAAAGCTAGTGGTTCTGCTTCTAAGCGATCCCTGGATTGCAATCTGGCAAGACCGGTTTCGGCTGGTATATCCATAATGATCGTCAAGATTGGCGAGAGATTTTCAGTTGCCCATCTAGAAATTCTTGCCACTTCAGTTGGTTGCAAAATACGACCTGCACCTTGGTATGCCACCGATGAATCCAAATAGCGATCGGTAATTACAACTTGACCAGCGGCAAGGGCGGGTTGAATTAAAGAATAAACATGGTTTGCACGATCAGCCGCATACATAAGCGCTTCGGCTCTAGGTGAAATATTCCCAGTCTGGTTGTCGAGAAGAATTTCGCGAAGTTTCTTTCCTAGTGGCGTACCACCTGGCTCGCGAGATAATAAAACTTTCTCACCAATTAACTCTAGATAAGTTTTCAAGAGTTGCGTTTGTGTTGATTTACCAGATCCTTCACCACCTTCAAAAGAGATGAAGGTCCCAGCATGTGTAGCACCTGTTATCCCACTGAGTTCGCCCCTGCTCGCAGCAAGAATATCTGACCAGAGTGAAACTGTAGGCCGATCCCGCATGGTTCGATAAGAAACAATTCCCACAATTACGCCAATGATGCCAGCAGCGAACATGGTAAATGCTGCGCCATTGTAGGTAACTTCAAAATTTTCAAACTTAAATGTATGTCGCCCAATTGCAGCAGCAACTACTGGTGAAATAGCGAGGACTAATACGAGTGAGACACGAATTAGCGATTGAACGAAAGCAAATGTTCGCCCGCGAACCTCATCTGCAACTTCCAACCCAAGCATTGTGAATCCTGAAACCCAAGATACGCCAGCAAATGCTCCTAAAATGATTGTTACAAGAATTGCAAGAACCAGGTTTGTAATTAGTGCCAATAGGATTAAAAAGAAGGAGGAAATTGTTAGCGCCACTCCAAAAATTCGGCGCCGAGAAAATTGTGCGAATACTTTTGGTCCAAGTGAAATTCCGAGTGCCAGACCAGCAAAAACCGCACCGAAGAGAATTCCATAAGCAGCATCTCCAGCGTTTAGATCGCCGACAAAAGTTCTAGCTAAACCAATAACCGCACCTGCTGCAAAGAATGCACCAAGCATACCAAAAATTAAACCACGAATAATTTTTGAGCCGCTTACATATTTAAATCCTTCGAATAGCGATTTTCCAATATTTTGATTTACAGCTGCCTTACTTGCAGAGCCCTTTGGAATTTCGCGGAGTTGATAAACAATCCATGCGGTGTATAAGAAAGAAATCGCATCAATGTAAAGCGCTAAATCAGCGGTAGAAGAATATCCCGTCGGTAAGAATTTTGATATTGCGGTAGAAATAAGTGCGAGTAGTGCGAAGACAATAGCTGCGATTGGCGCAGTCCCATATGCTGCTAATAATGAAACTTGATTGGCGCTCTCTAATTTATTCTTAGGAACCATATTTGGAACTGTTGCTTCTTTAGCGGGCGACCAGAAGAGCGTAAAACACTCCACTAAAATAGTCGCGGTATAAAGCCAGAAATAATTACCGACAATTGGGATGGATAAATAGAGGCCAAAGCGGAAGATGTCACAAAAAACCATTAACCTTCTGCGATCAAAGCGATCTGCGATTACACCAGCGATTGGTCCAAGAAATACCGCCGGTAAGAGGCGAACTATAAACACCCCTGCAATCGCAAAGTTTGCTTTGGAGTAATCTCCATTTGAAAGTTCTTGCGCCATTGCTGTTGTGGCGAGTAACCCGAGCCAGTCACCGAAAGATGAGAATGCCATCGAATTCCATAATTTTCGAAAAGCCGGAATTGCTAAAACGCTTCGACTATCGGATCCCGCAGGTGCTCCAGGATATGGAAGTGAATTAGACATGGGCTAAGCCTACTTATGCCGTCGGCGCTGCGGCTTTGCCCTTACCTGTAGCCGCTTTTTTCTTGGTTTTAACCTTACCTGTAGCTTTTACTGTGTTCTTTGTTAGCGAAGGTGCCGCCTTCTTAGCGCGCTTGCCGCTCTTCTTAACTCGGCTTGCACCGCCATTTTCTACTTCCCATGCTCTACGCCCAGCGAGTAATTCTAATCCGCGTTCTAGCGTTAAGAATTCAACTGCATCACCTCTGCGAAGTGTTGCATTAGTTTCGCCATCAGTTATGTAGATTCCAAATCTTCCATCTTTTACCAATACTGGTTTTTGGCTTGCGGGATCGACTCCAAGATCTTTAAGTGGGGGTTTTGCTACACCGCGGCGACGAACTTTTGGTTGCTTATAAAGTTCAATTGCTTGATCCAAAGTGATACCAAATAATTGCTCCTCTGAAGTAAGTGTTCTAGAATCTGTTCCGTGTGTCATGTACGGGCCGTATCGGCCATTTTGCACGGTTATTGGAAGATCTTCATAGGCACCAAGAGTTCTTGGTAATGACATCAACTTAAGTGCATCATCAATTGTGATGGTATCTAACGACATTGTTGAAAGTAGGGATGCAGTCTTTGGTTTAGGTGCATCCCTCTTTTTGCGGGGTTTCTTAAGTTCGCCAGTTTTCTTATCGACAACCATTCCAGGTTCTAGAAATACTTCAGTTACGTAAGGTCCGAAACGACCAGACTTTGCAAGAAGTGGAAAGTTGCTTTCGGGATGGATACCTAGTTCTCGTTCGCCAGATGGTTGGGCTAATAAATCAATTGCAACTTGTAACGTTAATTCATCGGGCGCCATAGTTTCTGGAATGTTGGCGAACTTTCGATCATCACCAACTCCCTTTTGAATATATGCACCGAAGCGGCCGACACGAATTTCTATATCTTCGCCCATTTTCATGGTGTTGATTTGTTGGGCATCAATAGCGCCAAGATCCGCCGCAAGCGCTTCTAGGCCAGGATTGCCTTCAGTGCCGAAGAAGAATTTCGTCAGCCAAGCAACACGATCTTCTTCACCATTTGCAATGCGATCTAGATCCTCTTCCATCGAAGCGGTGAATTCGTAATCAACTAATTTTCCAAAATGTTGTTCTAATAAACCGGTTACGGAGAAGGCAAGAAATGTTGGTACAAGTGCGCGTCCACGCTTTGAAACATAACCACGATCTTGAATTGTGCTCATGATTGATGCGAAAGTTGAAGGGCGCCCGATTCCAAGTTCCTCCAACTTCTTAACTAGGGTCGGCTCGGTATACCTAGCAGGAGGCTTTGTTTCATGACCTTCGCAGATGTAATTCGAAACTTTTATTGAATCACCAACATCCATGGGCGGTAAGCGTTTATCGGTATCTGCGGTTTCATCATCTCCGGCTTTATCTTCGACGATATCTTCATACGCCGCCAAGAAGCCGGGGAATGTTATGACCGAACCATTTGCACGAAAGATTGCCGCGCTTCCAGTTTTAGTTTCAACGCCAAAATCAACGCGCATCTGCATCTTTTTGGCATCAGACATCTGTGAAGCGATTGTGCGCTTCCAAATCAAATCGTATAACCCAAACTCATCGCGCGATAGTTCTGGTGCTAGTTCACCAGGTGTTCGAAAAGTTTCGCCGGCAGGGCGAATCGCTTCATGTGCTTCTTGTGCGTTCTTGGATCTACCTTCATAAACTCTTGGTGTGGTCGGAATATATTCAGCGCCGTATAAAGATTTTGCAGAAGCTCTTGCTGATTCAATCGCACTTTGAGAGAGCGTTACTGAATCTGTACGCATATAAGTTATATACCCGTTTTCATATAATCGTTGCGCCACTCGCATTGTTAACTGTGCGCCCCAACCAAGTCTTGATCCGGCATCTTGCTGCATTGTTGAAGTTGTAAAGGGCGCCTTAGGTCGTTCGGTGCGCGGTGACTCTTCGGTTGATTTAACGGTGAGGGGTTTTCCGGTAAGGCCTTGGACCAGCTCGGTTGCTCCAGCCTCGTCGAGCAAGAGAATGTTTGCAACGGATCTCTCTTTTAACCCACCATTCGCATCAAAGTCATTTGTTGCAGCAACGCGTTTTCCATCTAAAGATAATAAGCGCGCACTAAATCCTGCATCACATTGGGCAGTTAGATCCCACCACTTTGAAGAGATAAAAGCCATACGTTCACGTTCACGTTCCACGATTAGCCTTGTTGCCACTGATTGCACTCGGCCAGCGGAAATTCGTGGCATTACCTTCTTCCATAAAACAGGTGAGAGCCGGTAACCAAATAGGCGATCCAAAACTCTTCTAGTTTCTTGGGCATCAACCAATCGATAATCTAAATCACGAGTTTCATTAGCCGCTTTTTGAATCGCTTCTTTTGTGATCTCATGAAAGACCATTCGACGGATTGGAATCTTGGGACGTAAAACTTCAATCAAGTGCCAGGCAATTGCTTCGCCTTCGCGGTCCTCGTCAGTTGCGAGAATTAATTCATCCGCATCTTTCATTAAGGCCTTTAACTCTGAAACTTTCGCCTTCTTATCTGGATTAATTACATAAAGCGGCTCGAAGCCCTCTTCGATATTCACACCCTCTTTTGCCCAGGCGATTTTCTTGTATTCCTTTGGGATGTCAGCTGCACGTTGTGGCAGATCGCGGATATGCCCTACAGATGCTTCGACAACGTAATCGTCTCCCAGGAAGCCGCCAATTTTGCGCGCCTTCGCGGGAGACTCAACGATTACAAGTTTTATGCCCAACTTGAGTTAAATAATGTTGGTTGACCCACGATGACCGCGGATCAGTGCGATAACAATTACCAACGTTGCGAATATCGCGATGGACGCTGAATAAACCCCTCGGCCATTTAGTGCAAACTCCACAATTGCTGGAGTTACAAGTAATCCAACCAAGTTCATAACTTTAATTAGTGGGTTAATTGCAGGACCAGCAGTGTCCTTAAATGGATCTCCAACTGTGTCACCGACGATTGTTGCGTGGTGGGCATCAGAGCCTTTGCCGCCGTGATTTCCATCTTCAACCATCTTCTTTGCGTTATCCCACGCACCACCTGAGTTTGAAAGGAATACCGCCATAAGTGTTCCGGTACCAATTGCACCAGCAAGGTAAGCACCGAGCGCACCAACACCTAAACCAAAACCAACAGCGATTGGCGCCATTACGGCTAACAGCCCTGGTGTTACAAGTTCGCGCAATGAATCACGTGTGCAAATATCAACTACGCGACCATATTCTGGTTTTTCAGTACCTTTCATAATTCCTGGGTGCAATCTAAATTGCTCACGAACTTCATATACAACTGCGCTGGCTGCGCGTGAAACTGCGTTGATAGCAAGACCAGAGAACATAAATACAACCGCTGCTCCGATTATTAGGCCAACCAAGTTGCGTGGATCAGCTACATCCAAAATTCCTTGGTATTGAAGTGCTAACGCACCGTCACCAACAACTTTATGTGCGGCTTCTTTAATCGCATCAGTGAATGCACCGAAGAGAGCTGTCGCAGCAAGAACTGCTGTTGCAATTGCGATTCCTTTGGTAATTGCTTTTGTTGTATTTCCAACCGCATCAAGTGAGGTAAGTATTTGTGCGCCTTCACCTTTGACATCACCAGACATTTCCGCAATTCCTTGCGCGTTATCTGAGATAGGTCCGAAGGTATCCATTGCAACAATTACGCCAACTGTTGTGAGTAAACCTGTTCCCGCCAATGACACCGCGAATAGTGAAAGAACAACTGATCCACCACCGAGTAAGAAGGCCCCAAATACTGATGCTGCAATAAGCAGTGCAGAGTAAACGGCTGATTCAAATCCGATTGAAATACCAGCAAGAATTACTGTTGCAGCGCCGGTTTTGGAAGAAGCAGCAACATCGTTTACTGGACGTCGACCAACTTCTGTGAAGAATCCTGTTAGCAATTGGATTGCAGCGGCCAAAATAATTCCGATTAATACTGCGCCGATAGCAAGGACGCGAGGATTAATATCAACAGCTGCGGCTTCACTTGATAGGCCAGACATTTGTTTAAGAGATGCAGGAAGATAGGTATAAGTTGCAAATGCAACAAGTACCGCGGAAATTATTGCAGATAAAAAGAACGATCGGTTAATAGCCTGCATTGCTGACTTATCTGTTGGGCGAAGTCGAGTAATAAAGATTCCGATTATCGCTGTAACAATCCCAATTGCAGGAACAATTAGTGGAAAAATTAGACCAGCATCACCAAAACCAGCTTTACCAAGAATTAAAGCAGCGACAAGTGTTACTGCATATGATTCAAATAAGTCTGCGGCCATTCCTGCGCAGTCACCAACGTTGTCTCCTACGTTATCTGCAATTGTTGCTGGGTTACGAGGATCATCTTCTGGAATACCTTGTTCAACTTTTCCAACAAGGTCAGCGCCGACATCCGCTGCCTTAGTAAAGATTCCGCCACCAACGCGCATAAACATCGCAAGCATTGCGGCCCCAAATCCAAATCCTTCAAGAACTGCTGGGGCGCTCTCGCGATAAATCGCAACAACGAGTGAAGCGCCAAGTAGCCCAAGACCAACTGTTGTCATGCCCACAACGCCACCGGTACGGAATGCGATACGAACTGCTTTCTCAGCAGATTTTTGACGAGCAGCTTCTGCAACACGAACGTTTGCGCGAACTGCGAGCCACATTCCGTTGTATCCAACAGCGGCAGAAAATAGTGCACCTAATAGGAAGAAGATTGATCGCCCAAGGCGGATATCAAATTCTCCTGGAAGCGCGAATAGAAGAAAGAAAACAATTCCAACAAACCAAGAGAGCGTCGTAAATTGACGATTAAGATAGGCGGCTGCGCCTTCTTGTACAGCGGCGGCAATCTCCTTCATCTTCTCGGTTCCCTCATCCGCGGCTAATACTTGGGCGCGCAGTGCGTAGGCGATAGCGAGAGCTAATAACGAAATGCCTAGAACTATATAAACGTAAGTCAGGTTGGAACCAGTTACATGGACCAGATTTTCCACGAAGATCTCCTATAAGTGTGCGTCGATGAACTTGTCGGTAAATTTTGAATCCCAGCCTTGGGACCCATGAGGCTGAAAGGTTACACATAGAACTGCTAGTAGATGCAAATAAATAGGTATATCGGGAAATAGAGGGCTGTTAACTGGGTATATTTCGCCGCCTATGGACATACTCCACGCCTTTAATGCCGAGTCCGCAATCAACTCATTTGGCCTAGCCGGGATATTCCTAATCCTCTTTATCGAGACAGGGCTGCCGATCGTGATCGGACTTCCTGGCGACTCGCTTCTATTTATGGCTGGCCTTGCAGCTTCCGGTACTGGCGCCGTTATAAAGATTCATCTTTCACTGCGCGAGCTTGCTATCGGGGCCCCGTTATTTGCAATTGCTGGATCCCAGTTCGGTCATTGGTTGGGATATGCCTATGGAAGTAAATTGTTTGGTCGAGAAGATTCTAAATATTTCAATCCTAAGAAATTAAAGACGCTGCAGAAATGGATTGATAAGTACGGGATTGGAAAGATGATCTTTCTTGGAAGGTTTATTCCAGTTGTACGACACTTAGTTAATCCTGCCGCGGGTATCGCAAGAATGTCATACAAGAAATTCTTTCTTTGGAATGCAACCAGTGCTGTAGTTTGGACACAAGGGTTTATCTGGGGCGGATATGTTTTAGGTGAAAAATTAAAGGGTTCTGTAGATAAGTATGTACTCCCGATTGTTGCAATAATCGTAATTATCTCGATAGCACCAATCTTTTGGGAGATTTTTAAAGAGTGGCGAAGCCGTAAACATTTAAGTTAAGTTACAAACCCAAATCCGAGAGTTGATAAGCCGCAAAATAAGCTAATCCATTCTCTGCAATTAGTGGCGCCGCTCCACGCTCGACGATAACTGCAACGCCAACAACAATTGCGCCAGCCTCTTTAAGTGCTTCTACCGCTGTCATAACCGAGCCACCTGTTGTTGACGTATCTTCAACTGCAAGAACTCGACGCCCCTTTACATCAGGTCCTTCAATCCGTCGTTGCAAACCATGTGCCTTCTCGGCTTTACGAACTACAAAAGAATCTAAGTTGCGGCCTTTACTAGCAGCGACATGCATCATTGCAGTTGCAACTGGATCTGCGCCCAGAGTTAAACCACCGACTGCATCAAAATCTAAATCTTTGGTTAAATCCAGCATAACTTCGCCAACAAGTGGCGCCGCAACAGCATCTAGAGTTACGCGACGAAGATCTACGTAGTAGTCGGCTTCTTTGCCCGAGGACAAAATTACTTTCCCGTGAACAACTGCCTTTTTTAAGATCTCTTCTCTTAATTTTTCGCGTGAATTCATGCGTGAACCTTAGCCCTCTTCCTTATAAACCATGATTGTTTGTCTGCCTTTTCGCACTAGTGATTTTGGTGGGTTAGCCTCAATAAGTGCATCAACTTCCCTTCGTAATTTCGCCACTTCAATCGCCATAGAAGCAACAGCAGATTCCAATTCCATAATGCGTTTAATGCCGGCAAGGTTTATGCCCTCACCAACTAAGCGTTGAATATTTCGAAGGGATGCAATATCGAGAAGTGAATAACGCCGGCCGCGACCCGAAGCGCGCCCCGGCGAAACTAGCCCCATCCGATCATATTGTCGCAAAGTTTGCGGATGCATTCCTGAAAGTTGGGATGCAATTGAAATTACATATACGGCTTCATCATCTGAATGTTCATCGTTACTCATTCCTACGCCCTCGCCTTCTGTGCTAAATCTATCCGGGGATCAAATTCTTTGGTTGCTTGCGCAAATGCTTCAAGTGCCTCTTTGGCTTTTCCATCAACTCGTTGTGGGACTTGAATTTCAACAGTGATTAGTAAATCTCCAGAACCGCGAGCAGTTTTTACCCCTCGAGATTTAATCCGTAGCGTCCGACCATTTGGAGTCCCTGGTGCTATCCGAACTGTTACTTCATCGCCATCTAGCGTTGGAACTTTTATATCCGCACCAAGAGTCGCTTCAGAAAATGTGACTGGAAGTGTTAATAATAAATTGGATTCGTTGCGTGAAAAAATTGGATGCTTTACAACGTTAACAGTGACATATAAATCTCCTGGCCCGGCAGGACCTTGTCCGCCGCGACCTTTTAATTTAACCTTCGCGCCATCGTTAATCCCTGCTGGAATTCTTGTTGTTACCGCATTGGCTTTCCCGCCTTGTGGGGCTAATTTTAGATCAAGTTCAGTCCCATAAATTGAATCTCTAAAGGAAATTGTTGTCGTTGCCGCTAAATCTTGGCCTCGCCTTGACCCACGACCTGCACCAAAAATAGTTCCAAAAATATCTTGTGAACCACCGCTACCAAATAGATCTGAGAAATCCGCACCTTGGAATCCACCACCGCTAAAATTTCCACCGCCTTGTGGAATCCGACCACCTTTATAGGCTTCGCGCATCTCATCATATTCAGCGCGTTTCTTCTCATCCGATAGAACTTCATACGCTTCAGAGACAGATTTAAATTTCTCCTCGAGCTTCTTGTCGCCTTTAGTTTTATCTGGGTGAAGCTCTCTGGCGAGTTTGCGGTACTGCTTTTTAACAGCAGCGGCGTCATCACTCTTTTTGACGCCGAGGATTAAATACAAATCTTTCTCATATAAATCCTTGGCTGCCATAGCTATATCCTTTAATTACTTCTCAGGATCGGTTACTGCAACTCGGGCGGGACGAATAACTCGTTCCTTAAATTTATATCCTGGTTGTAAAACTTGAGTGACTAGGGTTTCGGTTACATCTGGAGATGTCGCATGCATAAGTGCTTCATGAATATTGGGATTGAATGCAACATTGACTTCAGCAAATTGTGAAAGACCGAGCTTGGTTGTAATTGCAATCATTTGATCAGCAACTGCCTTAAAGCCACCAGATAATTCACCGTGCTCTTCTGCTCGAGAAATATCATCAAGAACTGGAAGCAGCTCTGACAGAACGATGGCAGTAGTAATTTCATTTGCGGTAATTCGGTCGCGATCTACACGTTTGCGATAATTTGAGTATTCGGCCTGAACTCGTTGAAGATCAGAAGTTAAAACTGCAACCTCATCTACTTCAACTTCGGCTAGCGCTTCATTTACCGCATCAGAGAGCTCCTTATCGGAACTCTCTGGCTCAGTGTTTTCAGATTCGTCGGTCACTTATTTTCTTCAACAATCTCGGCATCTTGAACGCCATCATCAGCTTGTGGTTCTTCTGTTGATGCCGCATTTGCTGCATAAAGGGCCGCACCTAATTGTTGTGAAAGTTCACTGGTTTTTTCAGTCGAACTTTTAATAGCGGCAAGATCAGTTCCTTCTAGCGCCTGCTTCAATTCCGCTACCGCGGTTTCCACTTCAGCGCGCTTTTCAGCG
>Ga0163199_1000211_pt1 | contig 38210 bp, 35 predicted proteins | sample PL_2010_150m_FD_113537 | JGI IMG/M metagenome (GOLD analysis project Ga0163199, IMG submission 113537) | Freshwater microbial communities from Powell Lake, British Columbia, Canada to study Microbial Dark Matter (Phase II) - PL_2010_150m | ecosystem: Environmental > Aquatic > Freshwater > Lake ...
GGCGTCAGCGTTTTGGCTATGTCGAGCACCGGAGCGAAGGCGGTGACAATCAGCGACAACGGCGCGGTCACGGTTTTTTGGCCGGCGTTATCCTGCCACACGGTTTTCATCGACAACGAATCTTTACCTACCGGTATCGCAATGCCCAGCGCCGGGCACAAGTCCATGCCTACCGCCTTGACGGTATCGAACAGCGCGGCATCTTCGCCGGGAAAACCTGCCGCCGCCATCCAGTTGGCCGACAATTTGATGTCCTGCAATGAATCGATGCGCGCGGCGGCCAGATTGGTGATCGCTTCGGCTATCGCGATACGGCCGGATGCCGGCGCATCAATCAGCGCAAGCGGCGTACGCTCGCCCATCGCCATCGCTTCGCCGGTATGCGCGTAAAACCCCGATGCGGTGACAGCTACATCGGCGACGGGGACTTGCCAGGGGCCGACCATTTGGTCGCGCGCGACAAGGCCCGTGACGGAGCGGTCGCCGATATGGATCAAAAAGCTTTTATCGGCGACTGCCGGAAATGACAAAACACGTTTGACGGCATCCGCAATTGTAATGCCGCTGATATCCAGCCCCTGGCAATCAGGCTTAATGCGTTCAACGTTGCGGTGCATTTTCGGCGGCTTGCCGAATAACACCGACATAGGAATATCAACCGGCTTGTCGCCCAGCAAGGCGTCATTAAGCATTAGATGCTCCGCTTCGGTGGCCTCGCCGATGACGGCATATAAACAATGTTCGCGTTCGCAAAAAGCCGCGAACAGCGGCAATGACTCCGGCTTAATCGCAACGACATAACGCTCCTGCGCTTCGTTGCACCAGATCTGCATCGGTGACATACCCATGTCGGCACACTGTACGTTGCGCAGTTCAAAACGTCCGCCGCGATTACAGTCGTGGATGATTTCCGGCACCGCATTCGACAAACCGCCTGCGCCAATATCGTGGATGGAAATAATCGGCGTATCATCGCCCAAGGCATTGCAATGGTTGATGACTTCCTGGCAACGCCGCTCCATTTCCGGGTTTTCCCGCTGCACCGACGCAAAATCGAGTGCTTCGGAGCCGGAGCCTGATGCCTGCGATGACGCCGCACCGCCGCCCAGCCCGATTAACATCGCCGGGCCGCCGAGGATAATAATCAGGCTACCTGCCGGAATAGGCTGTTTTGCTGTCAGCATCGGGCGAATATTGCCCATACCGCCCGCTATCATGATGGGTTTGTGATAACCCCTGAATTCATGGTCGCGGCCGGGTACGGCCTGCTCAAAGCTGCGAAAATAACCTGCTATATTGGGGCGGCCGAATTCATTATTAAACGCCGCCCCGCCCAACGGGCCTTCGAGCATAATATCCAGCGCCGAAGCGATGCGTTCCGGTTTGCCGTTATCGCTTTCCCAGGGCTGGGGGAAGCCTGGAATTTTTAAATGCGACACCGAAAAACCGGTTAATCCGGCTTTCGTCGCCGAACCGCGCCCGGTTGCGCCTTCGTCGCGGATTTCACCGCCCGAACCCGTTGCGGCTCCCGGATAGGGTGAAATGGCGGTAGGATGATTATGCGTTTCGACTTTCATCAATATATGCGCATCCTCTTCGACATAACCGTATTCACCGGTTTGGGGGTTGCGGATAAAAACCCGGGCTTTGGAGCCTTCAACAACGGCGGCATTATCGCTGTATGCCGATAAAATACCGCCAGGGCTTTTGTCGGCGGTATTGCGTATCATGCCGAATAAAGAGTGCGCCTGTTCCACGCCGTCGATAGTCCAGGCGGCGTTAAAAATCTTGTGGCGGCAATGTTCCGAGTTGGCTTGCGCAAACATCATCAATTCAACGTCAGTGGGATTTCTGTCCAGGAATTGAAAGCCCACAGTTAAGTAATCGATTTCATCATCGGATAATGCCAGCCCCAGACCGGTGTTGGCCTGCACCAGCGCATCGCGGCCCTGTTCAATAATCGCTACGGTCTGTAGCGGTTTAGGTTCGTGCTGCATGAATAAATCGGGCATGGCATCGCCCCGTATAACCGTTTGAGTCATACGGTCATGCAGCAATGCCGTTGCCGCAGCCGGCAGCGACGCACTGCTTGCAATCCGGTATTCTATACCGCGTTCAACGCGTTTAACCGCTGACAGGCCGCAACGTTGAGCGATTTCCGTGGCTTTGCTCGACCACGGTGAAATCGTCCCGGAGCGAGGCACAACCAGCAGATGCTCGTCGCAATTATTCAAACAGGCATTCAGGCCGGTCGGTTCCGGGCCGTAAGCCAACAGGCGATTCAAGATGTCTGTCTGGCTCTCATCCAGCGTAGAGTCAATATCGACAAAATGAATATAGTGTGCCGATACGTCTGTGATGGCGGGTTCTAAATGTTGCAGCCGCGCCAGCAGATTATTGATGCGAAAACTCGATAAGGCGGCGGTTCCGGGGATTTTTAACATGTGGGCAATCAGTCTGTAGGTCGGGTTTACCCTAAAGGGCGTAAAAGTGTGGCGTAACCCGACAATTAGGGTTTGCCGGGTTACGCTAACCCGACCTACGCGATGTATAGCTTGTTGTATGGGAATGATATTTCAATGACTGGAAATATGAAGTCCGAACAAGGCTACTTGGCAAAATCGGTTTTAATGGTTTCCTGCAAAAGATTCAGCAAATTTAACGCACCGGCATCAGCAGACGGTTGTTGTGCTTTATCGAGAACGACAACATCGGTTTGTTGGCCATTGTCTGTTAATTTAACCAGAAACTCCTTTTCATCTCCCTGAAACCCGCTGAATATAAAAAGCGCTTCGTCCCATAATGAACCGTCTTCGAGTTTTTTTTCATTGGGGTCATAATGGAGGTCAAATGTGCTTTCCTGCTTGTTGCGACCGGTGACTTCAACGGACTTGCGGCTTAAGGCTTTATCAACGGCACGCCAGGCTTTATCGAACGGCACGCCAAGGTGCAACCGGCTGCTGCCGTCAGCCGCTTTAATCAACTCAACGGGAATGAATTCATGCTTCGCCGTTGACGCTTTGGTATCGGGTGCGACCGAGGCGCCGGCATCGTCGACAGGCGTATCAACAACAGCCGGTTCGTTAGCGATTGTGGCCGCAGATGCCGGAGGCTCAACCGGGTGGTTACCGACAGCAGGATTTTCAGCACGTGCGGCAGCGGCATCAACATCGGTATTGCCTGACGGGGAGAGCGGAGCGTCCGGCGGCTTTAAAATGTCCTGCCTGCCCAGATCAACCGGCAAGACCAGTGCCGGGATTTCCGTGGTGTACTGATAATCCTTTTCTTTATCCGGGAACAGGCTTTTGATATAGCCGCAGGACGACAGTACTGCGGCACCCAGCATAGTTATAATCAGGTTGGGTTTTTTCATAGAAATTAAATAACGTCGGCCTGGCGCATCGCATCGCGCACGGCATCAAAACAGTCTTCGGTAAGCCAGGTCAATGGCAGGCGTATGCCTTTGCCCATCAAGCCCATTTCCGCCACAGCCCATTTAACCGGGATGGGATTCGACTGAATAAACAAAGCCTTATGCAAAGCCATTAATTTTTTATCAATTGCGAGCGCCGTTTCATTATCACCGGCGATGGCCGCGCTGATCATGTCATGAACCAGCTTTGGCGCCACATTGCCGGTAACGGTAATCGTACCGTTGCCGCGCAACAAACAAAATTCGCGACTGCTGGCATCGTCACCGGTGTAAATTGCAAAATCGGCGCCGGTTAAGTCACGAATTTGTTTAACCCTGGACAGATCGCCGGTCGCTTCCTTGACGCCAACGATATTTTTCAATTGCGCCAAACGGCCCACGGTTTCCGGCAGCATGTCGCAGGCCGTGCGTCCCGGTACATTGTATAAAATCTGTGGAATCTCAACGGCATCGTTAATAGCTTTATGATGCAGATACAGGCCTTGCTGGGTCGGCTTATTATAATAAGGTGTAACGATTAAACAGGCATCAGCGCCCGCCGCTTTGGCGCGGCGCGTCAAATTAATCGCTTCAGTGGTTGAATTGGCGCCGGTACCGGCAATAACAGGGATTTTGCCGGCGGCATAATCAACAACAGCCTTGATAGCATCGCAGTGCTCCTCTTCATCCAGCGTTGCCGACTCGCCCGTTGTGCCGACGGCAACGAGTGCGTCCGTGCCTTGCTCAATATGAAAACGGACCAGTTTTTTCAGGCTGTCCTTATCCACTGCACCGCTTTCGTCCATCGGTGTTACTAACGCTACGATACTACCTTGAATCATGAAATCTCTCGAACAGAATGAGTACGGTTACAAACTGCAGCATTATAACAAGCAAATACCTAAAAACTCAGCTTGATACGCAATTTTAAAGCTTACCTGTAAATAACCGCCGTAGGGGGAACAAGTCGATTACGCATTTATTTCCCGGATTCACAAGCTTTAACAGCTTCCAGGATAGAGTGTGTCAATCCTGCCGTAAACTAACCAAACCGTTTTTTCTCTGCGTCAACAGCAACGCTTCATAATCTTTCTTTGCTTCAAGCCAGTCCTGTTGATCCCGGTTGGGCGCAAAACCTCTGGCCAAAGCTTTATAATAAGCCGCTTCAGCAATCCATTGATAGTTTTCCGGTATCGCGGCACCGGATAGTTGAGACTCGGAACATGCAGACGAAGGTTTTTCAGCGTTTTTTGGCATTGTATTATCTCTGCTGGGTTAAATGCGCGTTGGAACGGCTGATTCCATAATTAAATAATCAGGCAATTCCAAGGATGAATATACCTGAATGCGCAGGATTTTTGTTTATTTTCAAGGTGTAAACATAGACGGAAAGGCCGGCATGTCGCCGTTGCCACTGATGCTTCACGTAGATATCATATATTTTATCTAAACTGCTCCTTGAAACGGCAACCCAGCCTTTTCAACATCATGCGCCGGATCATCTTGCGCAACGATAAATCAATATTATTTAATAAAGAGAAAAAAATATCCATGTACGTCAAATCACGTTTTCTAAAAAAATTAATTCTTTCAGCTCTGCTATTGAGCAGCGTTTCCGCTGCCCATGCATCGTCCACCGGCTTAATGAATGTCACCGGCTCCATTTTCGTCATCGTGATGGAAAACACCAGTTGGTCGCAAATCAAGGGAAGCAGTAAAGCGCCCTACATAAACGGGTTGCTGACCAATATCCAGGCATCCTATGCCAAGAACTACAACAATCCGCCGGGAAACCATCCCAGCCTGGGGAATTACCTCTGGATAGAGGGCGGCAGTAGATTTGGGATTACCAACGATAACGATCCGACCAATCCCGCCAATCAAATCTGGGGACAGGACCATTTCGTCAAGCAGCTTCAGACTGCAGGAATTAGCTGGAAAACCTACCAGGAAAACATTAGCGGCACCAAATGCCCGCTAAGCAGCAGCTCTCCCTATGCCCCCAAACATAACCCGTTTATTTACTTCGATGATGTCACCAATGGCTTTAGTGCCGCTTCGGCATACTGTATCTCACACGTACGGCCGTTTGGGGAATTAACCAGTGATCTCGCCAATAACACGGTTGCTAAATATGTCTTCATTACTCCGAGTCTGTGCAACGATATGCACGATTCCTGCGCTCCCACCAATGACAGAATCAAACAAGGCGACAATTGGCTGAAAACCGTGGCCCCCATGATCATGGGATCGACCGCTTACAAAAACAACGGCGCATTGATCATTACTTGGGACGAAGCGAGTTCTGGCGACGGCCCGATTGGTTTCATCCTGCTTTCGCCGCAGGCGAAGGGAAGCGGTTATTCGAACAGCATCTATTACAACCATAGCTCCCTGCTGCGTTCGCTCGAAATGAATAAGGGGCTTCCTTATCTCAACGACGCCAACAATCAAACGGATATGTCCGACCTGTTCAAATAAGTCTGTCTCAAGGCGCAACGGGCAAGGCTGAGTGGGAACGCTATCCCGCTCTTAGGATAGTGTAAAAAATAACTTCCCTAAGTTAGCCTATCGTTCCCACGTTCCGCGTCACTGTGTAGTGCCCGCGACATTATTGGCAATGATATGGGAGCTGGACCTGCATCCGACGCGGGCACGGCCCGCTCCTACATCGCCGGCAGCAGTGACTCAGGGCGTGGGAACTATAGTTTCAGGACGTTATTTTTAGCCAAATCCTTCGCCGCTTCAGCACATCCCAGTCGAAGGGACTGACGCATCGTTGATATTGGGAGCCTCTCGCGGTATCCTGAAGCAGGCGGACAGCCGTTATTTCAGCATCTGGTCGCAGCCCCATCCCTTCGAGCCATCGTGGAGGGCGGACATATACTTCGCTTAGGCCTTTAAAATGACAGACTGGACTATAGACCGGGAGGCACAACTTGCCTATTCCTATGAACGCTTCGCGCAAGCCAAGGTCTTTGTATTTCGTAAATGGTGCGAGCAGGCTGCCGAGCGGCGCGCGCCTCCTCCAACCGATCTTTCCGGATCGTGCAAGTATGGAAGCCTGTTCATGAACCGGGTCTTCGGAGGCTCCATCTGCGGACACTATGAACATCAATACAATATCATCGGGGGGCGAATCGTCGATCTCAGCCACGATGCCGTTGATGTCGGCAGAATATCAAACCCCTACCTTCATGAACCCGACTTCTTCGCTATCCCGGAAAAGCTGGCCTCGCTGAACAGCTGCCTGCCGCGCGTCGAACGCTGGGTCACCCAATTCCTGGAAGAGATCGAAGCCCACCAAGCACCCTCTTCACCTGGACATTGACCCACTTATCCGGCTCCAGAAGAGCCGACCAAAGGTAATCGCCGACCTCGGCCGCTTGCAGAATGCAACGCTTTTTAACAAGTATACGCCGCCGGTTATACCTGGCATTAAGCTTTGTTTTTTAGCATTTTTCGCCGAACTAAAACAAGCCGCACGTAAAATTCGGCCTGCCTGTCATGTACTTCCATTCAGCCAAAGCCACCTTGGATGGGATCGAAACGGCCCAGATGATTCGGAAAGGGCAATTGGCCGATAAAAATGCACCGGCTTACAAACAATTCATGGCCTTGGCAGGGTAAGTTTGCCTAAAGGATGCAGAGCCTGCGCTCGGGTCAACTTTGCGACAGAACCCAAACGAATTCATTCGCAGTCTCGTGAGCGTAATTCAACGCCTTATGTTATCAAGGGCGACGCACGCCGATAAAGCGTTTATGCCAGTAATCGTTTTTAAGACTGGATACCAGCACCCTGCCCGTGCGCCGGCTGGGGGCGTGAATGAAATTGTCATTATTGACATAAATGCCGACATGCGAAAACGGCTGGCCGTTCGTGTTAAAAAATACCAGGTCGCCGGAATGCACGGCGTCTTTCGGAATCGGCGGCAATGTCAGCGCCATGTCCTTTGCCGTACGCGGCAATGCGATGCCCTGCTTTTGATAGACATGCCGGACAAAGCCGCTGCAATCAAAACCTTCTTCGGGCGTATCTTTGCCGTAACGATAAGGCGCGCCTTGCAGGCTCAGCGCGTAACTGACAAGGCGCGGCTGCGCAACAGGTTGAGCGACCTGTTTTATCTCGGGTGTAGATGCACAACCGTGGATCATTATGACGGCCAGCGCTAAAAACAGGCGTATCACTAAGTGTCGACGGATTTGAATAACAAAAATTGTTAGTGGCTTGTTCATAAAGCGCATGTAATAACTGATAAAAATACTTAACTGCTGTTCTTTTTTTGATTCATTTATTAAGCGTTATTGTTAGTTTCGGCAATTAACCTACACTTAAAGGGTTTAAAAATAGACTATAAGCTTTTTGCGAAAGTTACATCACAGTATAAATCAGTAATTACCTTTTCAATCTACTCAATCAAGGAAAAAATCATGGCGACATTCAAATTTACATCGGGCGCAGATAACTGGCTGGGCACCAGCGGCAACGACAGTGTAGATGCCTTGGGCGGCGACGATACACTGGACGGCGATTTCGGCAATGACACATTATTGGGCAATATCGGTAACGACCTCATTGCGGGAGGCGGTGGTGCCGATACGCTTAGAGGCGGTGACGGCAATGATGTACTGGATGGCGGCACGGAAAACGACCAGCTCTACGGCGATGCCGGCGATGACTTGGTTTACGGCGGCACCGGTTTCGATACGCTGAACGGCGGATCCGGCAATGATTATCTTTTCGGCGGCGTTGACAGCGATAAACTCTACGGCGGCGCCGGCTCTGATGCACTGGACGGCGGTGGCGGCAATGATACCTTGGCCGACGCCGATAACGCGACAACGTATGGTACGGTGAGCACTGATCACGACGAAATGATCGGCGGCCTGGGCAACGACCTGTTTTACGGCGGCTACGACATCATGTGGGGCGGTGACGGTAACGATACGTTTAATGTCAAAAATCAGGGCACTGTCTATGGCGGCACAGGCAACGACATCATCACCGTCACCAACGCGAATGCTGCCTTAGCCTCCTGGCTGGAAGGCGGCTTCGGTAACGACATGATTACGGCGGGTTCGGGTAATGACACGCTGTTTTCCGGTTACGGCAAGGATACTTTGAAAGGTGGCGCCGGAAACGACAGCTATGTCATCACATTCGACAATTTTTATGATGATACCGGCAAACCAGACACAGGAGCGGACACCATTATCGATACTGCCGGCATGGATACGATCTACTACATTCGTGACTTTAAAGGCGATGGTCGTGACGATGATGTCGATGATGCCGGCAAGGAACTCGATCCGGTTTTGAAGTCGAACGATTACGATGTCATAATGCCCGTCGACATTGAAAATGCTGCACTGGACGATCAAATTTATGTAAACAACCCAAACAGCTTGACCTATATCCCTGCCTGGCTGACAGGAAACAGCAAACCCAATAATATCAAGGGCAGCAATCTGGACGATATACTGGACGGTGCTGCAGGCAATGACAGCATTAATGCCGGAGATGGCGACGACACCGTTTTTGCAGGTGAAGGCAAAGACGTGATAAACGGCGGCGCCGGCAGTGATCTGGTAGCCTCCCGTACTGACTTTAATCTCGCAATCAACAGCACCAGTATTGAAAATATTGATTTGCTCGACTATTCAACGGCTATCTCAGCAACGGGTAATAACGGCAATAACGTTCTTACCGGTAATAAATTCGCCAATAAACTGAATGGCGGAGCCGGTAACGATACACTCGACGGCTGGTTTTCTTCGCCCGGATATGCGCCGGTCTCTGACTCGCTTAAAACCACCGGGAACGATACCTTAACCGGCGGTTCCGGCGATGATCTCTATCGTATAGACTCCACAGAAGACAAGATCATTGAGGCGGCGTCCACCGGCGGTATTGATACGGTCAATTTCGCCGGAACTATCGCAACGGACACCTATGTACTGCCTACCGGCGTAGAAAACCTGATCATGACCAGCAACCTGAAAGAAGGTGACGGTAATAACCTGAATAACAAAATTACCGGCAGTTCAGCCGTCAATATTCTTAACGGCGGCTACGGCGATGATTACCTTGACGGCGGCACCGGCATTGATACGTTTGTCGGCGGCTATGGCGACGATACCTTTGTGGTCGACAGCGTCAATGAAGTCATCACGGAAAAAGAGGGACAAGGTAACGACTGGGTGCAGTCTGCGACCATTAACCTGGATTTAAACACACCCATCTGGAGATATATTGAAAATGCACGGCTCACCGGCACAACGAATCTCAATGTAACAGGCAGCGACGCAAACAATGACCTGATCGGCAACGGAGGCAGTAACGTCTTGGAAGGCAGGCTCGGCAAAGATACGCTGGAAGGCGGCTTGGGCGACGATACTTATTACGTCGATACAATAACGGATACTTTGCTGGAAGTTGCCAATTCAGTCGATACCACAACAGGAAAAATCAAAACGGGCTGGATTGATACCATACAAAGCACCGTTAATTTCACGCTGGCGTCTTTGTTGAACTTTGAAAATCTGTCGCTCTCCGGCTCTACGGCGAAAACCGCAACGGGTAACTCGAATGACAATATCATCACAGGCAACGACCTGGACAATACCTTGTCCGGGCTCGACGGCAATGACACCCTCGATGGTGCCGGCGGTCTCGATACCCTGGTCGGCGGTAAAGGCAATGACACCTATCGTCTTTCCAATGACGGCGATGTCATTACCGAACTTTCAGGCGCGAACGATGGCATTGACACGATTGAAATTCAAAATACGCTTGACCTGAGCGACTACAACAATGTAGAAAATTTAACCTTGATCGGTACACTGACGGCAAATGGTACCGGCACCGGCAGCGCCAATGTCATTACCGGCAACTCGGCTATCAATATACTGACAGGACTGGCCGGCAATGACACGCTGAAAGGCGGCGAAGGGGCGGATACATTGATAGGCGGCGGGGGCGCGGATACGCTGGACCTGACCGAATCACTGGCCAGCAGGGATGTGGTCCAGATTGCCTCAGGCGACAGCACGGACAGCGCCGCTGAAGCAGACAAGGTAATCAAGTTTGCGCTGTCTTATGACGCGCTGGATCTGGCAGGCACACAAATCGCTGCGAACGCATCATCTGTCAACGGTGTTGACTTCGGCAGTATTAAAAGCCACAGCATAAGCAGTGGAATTATAAAATTTGATGATGCCGATACCTATGCCGCCCCGTTATCCATTACCAGCACAAATGTGGCCAGTGTCATTGATTATCTGAAGGCTAATATAACTAACGGCGCAACGGTAGCCTTTTTGGCCAGCCCGGATACATGGGTATTTCAGGACAACGGCAGTAGCGATACTCTGGTTGACCTGGTGGGCATTACGACGGCAACAGGTATTTCCACTGGCTTTAGCAGTACGACAATACATATCGCATAAACGGGTGTTTTGTTTTTGCCGGCAATGCCATCCGTTTACGCTGTGTCATATCGATAGAATCTTGCAAATAAAGCCACGAGGCCCGCTTTAATCTCGTGAGTTTCGTGGCTTTATTTGTCCTGTGGGTGCTGATGTCAATCGCCGATGAGACGTAGAACCAACATGACCAAGAAATCATTTCCCCTATCTAAAGTCTATGGCTTACTCGAGCCGGGGCCGGTCGTCATGGTCACGACCGCCGGCGATGGGCGTCCAGACATTATGACGATGTCGTGGCACACGATGCTTGAGTTTGAGCCGCCGCTCGTGGGTTGCGTCATCAGTAATCGCAACCATTCCTTCGACCTGTTGAAGGAAACCAACGAATGTGTCATTAACATTCCTACCGTAGAGATAGCTGAAAAAGTTGTGGGTTGCGGCAATACGTCGGGCGCTGACATAAACAAGTTCGAGACGTTTTGCCTCACGCCCAGGCCTGCTGCGCGGGTTGGTGCACCGCTCATCGAAGAGTGCTTCGCAAATCTCGAGTGCCGCGTGGTCGATACAACGATGGTGTCCAAGTATTGCCTGTTTGTTGTTGAAGTCATCAAGGCATGGATTGACCCGACTGTGAAAAACCCTCGGACGATTCATCATCTTGGCAGCGGCAACTTCATGGTTGCCGGTGAAAAAATCACGCTAAAGTCAAAAATGAAATAACGCAGTAAGATGCTGACAGGGCAGATGAGGCAATCAGGTTTTCAGGCATCTTTAAGGTATGGCGTTTTAATTACGATGAAACAGTTGAATCACAATAAAATAAAGGAACCGGCTTTATGTCCGACTTTTTATCACAGTCCTCCAGCACGAAAGCACGGCGTTCGCGTACAAAATCAGCGGCAATGAAAACCATCCGAAGATATTGTCTTTATCCGGTATTGATACTTTCAGGTTTGCTGGTTGCCGGTATCGGTGCGGTTTTTTTCATACTGCAGCAATCATTGCCGCAACAGGATGGGGTGATCGGATTCAAGCAATTGTCGGCGTCTGTCACTCTCCGTTCCGATTCGCACGGCATCCCTGTGATCAATGCCGGTGACCGCCTTGATGCGGTGCGTGCTTTAGGGTATCTCACTGCACGCGACCGCCTGTTCCAGATGGATTTGATGCGCCGTAAAAATGCCGGGCGCCTGGCCGAGATATTCGGGCAAATTGCCGTTAACAGCGATATAAAAACGAGGACTTACGGTTTTTACCGGGTTGCAAAAGCGGTGATCGGCAAACTGCCGCAGGCACATCGGCGCTATCTTGACGCTTATGCGGAAGGCGTGAACCGCTATATTGACAAATCGGTAACGCTGCCTTTTGAATTTACCCTGCTGCATTACCGGCCGGAGCATTGGCGGCCTGAAGACAGCATGCTCGTGGCGCTGGGTATGTACGATACGCTTACCGCCTGGTCAGAGCGCGAGGAGCGTATGCTGAGCGTGATGGATAAAACCTTGCCGCCGGAAATAGCGGCTTTTCTTACGCCGGATACCGACCATTTTACCGACAGCCTGCGGGGTGCTGCCGCATCGTTCCGTCCTGCCCGGCCTGTTCCGGTTGCTGTGCTTGAAACGGCGCTCGCGCGACGCGCGCCGGATACGCTGAAACTGGCGGCAGCGGTGCAAGTACAGGATTTTACAGCGGGTTCCAACGCCTGGGTGGTCAGCGGCGTAAAAACACAGGATGGCCGCGCCATTCTCGCTAACGATATGCATCTGGACATATTCGCGCCTAATCTCTGGTACCGGGCTGAAATGAATTACGGCGCCGTTCATAGCGCCGGTGTGGTGCTGCCGGGTACGCCGTTATTGGTGGCAGGTAGCAACGGTTTTATCGCCTGGGGCAGCACCAGTTTGTCGGGCGATTTTCTGGACCTGGTCAGCCTGGAGCTGAATCCTGAAAACAGCGATGAGTACAGGGTTAACAATCGCTGGCAAGGTTTTGAGCACACCACGGAAATAATCCGCGTCAAGGATGCCGATGCCCAGCAGGTCGATGTCAGGCGCACCCTGTGGGGGCCGGTTGCCACAGAGCCGTTACTGGATAAGCCGGTTGCGATTCACTGGACGGCGCTTGATGACAATGTCGTCAATTTCGGTTTGCTGGATCTGGAGCGGGCTGAAACGCTGACAGAAGCGATGCAAATCGTTAATCATACCGGCGGCCCACAGCTCAATTTTTTATTGGCCGATCATGGCGGAGGGATAGCCTGGACGATTATGGGCAAGATTCCCAGGCGCGTTGGCGGCGATGGCTCGGTCAGCCGTTCCTGGGCGGACGGAACCGTCGGCTGGGATGGTTATGTCGATGCTGCGGATTTGCCCAGGCAAATAAATCCGCCGGAAGGGCTGCTGGTATCGGCAAATGATCGCCGCCTGGGAAAACAATATCCCTATATTATCGGGCACCAGTTTGCCAACGGTTACCGCGCGTACCGCATCACGCAACGGCTTAAACAAATGCAGGCCGTCAATGAATGGTCGCTGTTCGAGTTGCAGCTCGATACTGAAAATGAATTTTATGCGTTTTATCAACAACTGGCATTAACGGCCCTGTCGCCGAAAATCATCGGCGAACAAGCCGAATTGCGGGAGTTGCGCGACTATCTGCTGGCCTGGAACGGCAGGGCGGATGCAGACAGCCTGGGGTTTCCTCTGCTGGTACAGTTCCGAACGCAGTTGGCGGAATCTGTTTTTACGCCTTTTTTGGCAGCATGCCGGCAAGTCGATAAAGACTTCAGTTATTCCTGGACGTATATCGATACGCCGCTACAGGCCATGCTGACGGAAAAACACCCGCAACTGCTTCCTGACCCGGTTAATTATCAAACCTGGGATGCTTTTATCCTGGGCCAGTTAAAGCAAAGCGCGCAGCAACTGAAGGCAACATATCCGGGCCTGAAACTGGCCGAACTGACCTGGGGCCGGGTTAACAAGGCAAAAATCTCGCATGCGTTTTCCAATGTTGTGCCGTTACTGGGATGGTTGCTGGATATGCCGGAAGATGAATTGGCGGGTTGCAGTGCTTGTGTGCGTGTCGTCGGCCCGAAATTTGGCGCCAGCGAACGTCTGGTTGTTTCTCCCGCGCATCCCGATGAAGGCATTTTACACATGCCGGGCGGCCAGTCCGCCCACCCGCTGTCGCCTTATTATAGCGACCAGCAGCGTTATTGGGTTAAAGGCTTGGCTTTGGGATTGTTGGCCGGAAAAACCGAACATGAGCTGATACTAAGCCCCGATATTGATTAACCGGTTAACAATCGTGCACGGGTTGCAATTTGTCAACGCATTGTGCAAAAGATGATTGCAAATTAAATATCTTTAATGGTAAGAAATAATATAGAATTCACGGTTTTGAATAGGAAGGCCGATTCTTTGCGGCATCCAAAAACAGGGGCTTAAGTCTTATGCGATGTCCGTTTTGTGCGGCACACGATACGCGGGTTCTTGATTCCAGATTGGCTAATGACGGAGATCAGGTTCGCCGTCGGCGTGAATGTACTGCCTGTAAAGAAAGATTCACTACGTTTGAAGTGGCAGAGTTAACCATGCCGCGCGTTGTTAAACGTGACGGTATTCGCGAGCCTTTTGATGAAAACAAGCTGCGCTCGGGTATGCTCAAGGCCCTGGAAAAAAGGCCTGTGGACAGCGATGCGATTGAGACGGCGCTTAACAGGATAAAAAAAGAATTGCGGGCGTTGGGCGAGAGGGAAATCACGGCGCAGGAATTGGGCGAAAAAGTCATGAAAGAATTAAGCGTCCTGGATCATGTCGCTTTTGTGCGTTTCGCGTCCGTTTATCGCAGTTTTCAGGATGTCAGCGAGTTCACTGACATGATCGCGCATTTGCAAAACAAATGAGTTCGGATATTTTTTATATGGCGCGAGCGCTCCAGCTCGCCAAAAACGGCCGCTATACGACCGATCCCAATCCGCGTGTAGGCTGTGTGCTGGTCAGGGATGATGTCATTATCGGCGAAGGCTGGCATGTCAGGGCTGGGCTGGGTCATGCCGAAGTCGAAGCGTTAAAAACCGTGCAGGATGCTAAAGGTGCAACCGCTTATGTCACATTAGAACCCTGTAGTCATTACGGCAAAACGCCGCCGTGCTGCGATGCGCTGATAGCAGCCGGCGTCAGCCGCGTCGTTGCGGCGATGCAGGATCCCAATCCCCTGGTTTCAGGTCGCGGCCTGGACAAGCTTAAAGCGGCCGGTTGCGAGGTTGTCGTCGGCGTGCTGGAAGAGGATGCTCGCCTGCTCAACAGGGGCTTTATTAAAAGGATGACCGAAAACCGCCCGTTTGTGCGCAGCAAATTGGCGATGAGCCTGGATGGCCGCACCGCCCTGGCGTCCGGCGAAAGTAAATGGATTACGTCAAAACACGCTCGCGCCGATGTGCAGTGCTTGAGAGCGGAGAGTTCGGCGATTTTAACCGGCATTAACACGGTATTGGCTGACGATCCCGCTTTGAATGCACGGGTGGATTTCGATGTCGTGCAGCCGGTGCGCGTTGTTCTGGATACGCATTTACAAATGACGCCTCACTCGCAAATGGCTAAACTGCCGGGGCGGACATTAATCCTGACTTGCTCGGACGATGAGCCCAGGCAACAGCGATTGCAGCAGGCGGGATTTGAAGTCCACCACTTGCCCGATAAAAACGGACGCCTGGATTTGCATGAGGTCATGCGTTTTTTAGCCGATCAAAAAATTAACGAGGTTTTGGTTGAAGCCGGCGCGGTGCTTAATGGCGCGTTACTGGCGGCGGATTTGCTCGATGAGCTAATCGTTTACATGGCGCCTTCTGTCTTGGGCGATCAGGGGAGAGGCCTGTTTCACCTGCCGGGTGTGACGACAATGGCGGATAAAAAAGAGTTGAAATTGTTGGATGTCAGGCAGGTTGGCGGGGATTTGCGGTTGATATTAGAACCACAAGCTGGAAACGGTTAAGAAGGTAAATCATGGCTATTCTGTTGCAATAGATTTAGCACAGCTTAAAACGGTTATTGAGCAATGTAATCTGGATGAAAAACTTGAATTGTTAGAGTTGCTGGAAAAAGAAACTTTTGCCTTGCGGTTTAAGAAATTTTTGAGCTAACTAAAAACCTATGAGCTGAGTTTGGAAGACATTAAAAAGAAATATTTTTTAAGCGAAATGTGCAGAAGAAAAGGTACATCTCCAGTTCATTAAACTTCGCATGAAATATGTTGCACATTATGAAGAGGATTTACTTGGCTCCGAGGGTATGCGTAAGTTTGTGGCTGCCTGCCTAATACAAATACCCCATGCTACCGTTTCAAATAATCGCTATCGGTAAATAACATGAACACAGCAGAACAAATTTATCAGGATGTGCAAGATTTTCCAGAACCGCTGGCGTTGGAAGTTTTGCATTTTGTCGAGTTTTTGAAAATCAAGCATCAATCCGTAAGCAATCTGGAATTGGATCAGAAGATTCAGCAGGGCATTGAGCAAGCTGAAGATGGTTTGGGAGGTGCGCTTGATGATGCTTATGTTGATAACTTGAACCAAAGAGTCCAACAACGACTTGCAGCTCTCCAGAAAAACTAATGGAAGCCTACAAAATAAAAATAATGCCCCAGGCTGATAAAGAGCTTGAGGATTTAGCTTATTTCATTGCGTTGGATAGTCCGCAGGCAAGCCGGCGATTTGTCGCTGACTTGGTTGGCGCGTTTATAAAAATACTCGAAAGCTTTCCTGAAAGCGGGTTGGTTTATAAAGGTGACGTTAGGCAGTTTTCTCATCAAGGTTACACCGCTTTTTATCGGGTCAGCGCGCTAAAAAAGCAGGTTGAAATTTTGCATATTGTTAACTTAACCAAGCTCTTATCCGCCCGAAATATTAAGTTTTAAACGATTTGACCTCATTTAATAAATTAAACAAAAAGCCATGTTCACAGGCATCATCCTAGCCATAGGCAAAATCTCAGTAATCGAGCGCAAGGCCGGTGATTTTCGCTTGAAAATAGACACCGGAAAATTAGCGCTTCGCGATGCGCAACTGGGCGACAGCATTGCCGTCAACGGCGTCTGCCTGACGGCAGTGGAACTGGGCGCGCATTATTTTTGCGCCGATGTGTCGAATGAAACCTGGTCCAGGACGACGCTCAGTGCAGCAACAACAGGCGCGCCGGTCAACCTGGAATTGGCATTAACGCCGACGACGCGCATGGGCGGGCATATCGTCAGCGGGCATGTCGACGGCATCGGCAAGGTGACGGAAAAAAAGCCGGACGGACGCTCCGTGCGTTTTAACATTAAAGCGCCGGACAGCTTGGCTAAATATATCGCCGAAAAAGGCTCTATCTGCATCAACGGTATCAGCCTGACCGTCAACGAGGTCAATGGCGCCGTCTTCGGCGTTAATGTCGTCCCGCATACGCTTAAGGAAACGACGCTGGGCGATGCGGTCGTCGGCACGCCGGTGAACCTGGAAGTAGATATACTGGCGCGGTATATGGAACGCTTGATGAAAGGCGAGGCGGCCGCTAAACCGTGCGGCGGTATTACCGAAGAATTATTGCAAAACAGCGGATTTTTTAACTGACCCTGAGGACATAAGTGAACACCATTGAAGAAATCATAGACGATTTACGCCAGGGTAAAATGGTCATCATTATGGATGATGAAGACCGTGAAAATGAGGGCGACTTGGTCATGGCCGCTGCTTTCACGCGTCCGGAAGATATTAATTTCATGGCACGTTACGGCCGCGGCCTGATTTGCCTGACCTTGACCAGTGAACGTTGCCAGCAGTTACGTTTGCCATTGATGACCAATGAAAACAAGACGACGCATTCAACCAATTTTACCGTCTCCATCGAGGCGGCAACCGGCGTAACGACCGGCATTTCGGCGGCGGACAGGGCGCGCACCGTGCAATGCGCCGTAGCAGCGGATGCTAAAGCCGACGATTTAGTTCAGCCGGGGCATATCTTCCCGTTAATGGCGAAGTCAGGCGGCGTTTTAAGCCGTTCCGGGCATACCGAAGCGGGTTGCGATCTGGCCCGGTTGGCGGGTGTCGAACCTGCGGCCGTCATCGTTGAAATACTTAATGAAGACGGCTCGATGGCTAGACGGCCTGATCTGGAAGTCTTTGCCGAGCAGCACAACCTTAAAATCGGCACGATTGCCGATTTGATCCATTACCGTATTCAGCATGAAAACACGCTGGAGCGTGTCAGCGAATGCGTCTATCCGACGGAGTTCGGTGATTTTCGTCTTTATGCGTACCAGGATAAGCATGACAATAATCTGCATCTGGCGCTGGTGATGGGTCAGGTCTCCGGCGATGAGCCGATTCTGGTCAGGGTTCATGCGCGGAATTTGTTGGATGATCTTTTTGCATCAAAGCGCAGTGACAGCACGGTTTCAATACGCGAAGCCATGCAGAAAATCGCCGAGGAAGGCCGCGGTGTGCTGGTGGTCGTTAGGCAAACGGAAAGCAACAAGTCGCTCGTGGAATTAATCCATCGCTATCAGTTGGAAGATAACGGCATCAAGAGTTCAGTGCCGGCGGTTAATGCAGCGGATTGGCGCATGACCGGTACCGGAGCCAGAATATTGGCTGATCTTGGCGTGCATAAATTGAAAGTGCTGGGTACGCAGAAAAAATATGTGGGCTTGTCCGGATTTGATCTGGAAGTTGCCGAGCATGTGGGTTGAGATTTATATCAATAATGTCTGTAGAGAAACATAATGTCGAAAGTAAAAACCTTTGAAGGAAATTTATCGGCCCAGGGCGGTAAATTTTGTCTTGTAGCCTCACGCTTTAACAGCTTTATCGTCGAGCAGTTGGAATCCGGCGCGATTGACGCCCTGGTGCGTCACGGCGCAGAAAAAGACGATATTCATCTGGTCAAGGCTCCGGGCGCGTTTGAATTACCGATGGTGGTACAGCGCATCGCAGCAAGCAAAAAATACGATGCGATTATCGCGCTGGGCGCGGTGATTCGCGGTGGTACGCCGCATTTTGAATATGTCGCTGGCGAATGCGTTAAAGGTCTGGCGCATGTGGCTTTGCAATATGATGTGCCGGTCAGTTTCGGTGTGTTAACCGTCGATACGATAGAGCAGGCGATAGAGCGCGCCGGTACTAAAGCCGGCAATAAAGGCGCCGAAGCCGCGCTGTCGGCCATTGAAATGGTCAGCCTGTTTAAAAATCTGGAAATCTGATGAGTATAGCGCGTACCAATGCCAGGAAAGCGGCAGTACAGGCATTGTATCAATGGCAGATGACAGGCCAGAATCTTAATGAGATCGAGCAGCAGTTTTTGGATGAGGACTGGCTTAAAGATGCCCAGAAAAGCTATTTTAATGAGCTGTTTCATGGCGTGCCGGTCAATCTGGATGCCATCGACCAGGCTTTAAGCGAATTTGTTGACAGGCCGGTCGATATTATCGATCCGGTCGAACGGGCAATTTTAAGAATTGGCGCCTATGAATTGCTGTATCGCTTGAATATGCCGTATCGGGTTGTTATTAATGAAAGTATTAATCTAGCCAAATGCTTCGGGGCTGACGGCAGTCATAAATATATCAACGGTATTCTCGATAAAATCGCCCAGCAAAAAAGAACGGTGGAAATTAAAGCGAAAAGAGCGGCTGAGTAATAAGCTTTGGTTTGCGTTTCTCAATGTTGAGTGTCTGGTTCTATGCCTCTTTCTGAATTCGCTCTTATCCAACGGTTTTTTACCCGGCAAACAGTAAAAAATCCGTCAACCCGATTAGGCATAGGTGACGACTGTGCGTTATTGGTTATTCCCGATGGTTTTGAACTGGCTGTAACTACCGATACGATGGTTGAAAACGTGCATTTTTTTGCCGGAACCGATCCGGAGCAATTAGGGCATAAACTGCTGGCCGTTAATTTGAGCGATCTTGCCGGCATGGGCGCAAAACCTGTTTCAGTCACGCTGGCATTAACGATGCCTAGCGTTGATGAATACTGGCTGACAGCATTTGCCAAAGGGTTTTTGGCCTTGGCTGAGCGCTATTCCGTCGATTTAATCGGTGGCGATACGACCTCAGGTGCATTGACCTTAACCGTTCAGGCGATGGGTTTGGTTCCTCGCGGCAAGGCATTGCTGCGTTCAACGGCAAAGCCCGGTGATTTTATTTATCTGAGCGGCAATCTGGGTGATGCCGGCTTGGGATTAAAAATAAAACAGGGTTATTGCTGTGCCGATCCTGATGCGGCTTTGGCGCGATTTAACGCGCCGATGCCGCGTATTGAAACCGGTTTGGCCTTAAGCGGTGTTGCTCACGCTTGTATTGACATATCGGACGGTCTCGCGAGCGATTTGGGACATATACTTGAACAAAGCCGGGTAGGTGCATGTATTGACTGGGACGCCTTGCCGCTATCGGATGCCGTGCTGGCCTATATCGAAGAGACTGACGATTGGTCTATGCCGCTGGTAGCCGGAGATGATTATGAGTTGTGCTTTACCGTAAGTCCTGAAAATACAACACGGCTGCCTGCCGGATGCCGGAAAATCGGCGTGATTGAAGCGATTCCCGGTTTGCGCCTGAATAAATCAGGCATTATTCAACTTTTGAAGGTCAAAGGCTATGAGCATTTTTCTTGATGCGGCGGGTAAAAACAGACTTACGCCTAAGCAGATTCTAGGCGACCCGGTGCTATTTCTGGCCTTCGGTTTTGGTTCTGGATTAGCCAAAAAAGCGCCCGGTACGTTTGGTACGGCAGCGGCAATTCCGCTTTATGCACTGCTTGTACAGGCCGATATGCTTATTTACAGCCTGCTGACGATAAGCGTGACGTTAGCCGGCGTGTGGATATGCGGCGTGGCGGCGGAAAAGCTTGGCGAACATGATTTTGGCGGCATCGTCTGGGATGAAATCGCCGGATTCCTGATAACGATGTGGCTGGTCCCTTTTACCTGGCAGGCGTTTATGTCGGGGTTTATCTTGTTCAGGTTATTCGATATTCTCAAACCCTGGCCGATCAAGGCGATAGATCGGCATGTGCAGGGCGGCTTGGGTATTATGCTGGACGATGTATTAGCGGGTGTTTTTGCAGCGGGATTACTGCGTCTGGCATTTCAATGGGGCTGGTTGTGATGGTTGCCGATGCCGACCGAACGACTTGCTCTCACTATACTCAAATGGTAAAGGCGTTCCGTGTTTCAGTATATCCTTATTCAGGATTCAGCGGCTACTCCATCATTTCTTATCTTTATTTCAATAATTTAGGTTGCAAAATATTGAAAACTCACTATAATGCATTGAATCAATCGCGGGGTGGAGCAGCTTGGTAGCTCGTCGGGCTCATAACCCGAAGGTCGTAGGTTCAAATCCTGCCCCCGCTACCAGACAAAGAAACCCCTTTATGGGGTTTTTTATTTTATGGGCTTCAGTCATTCATGGGAAGCTGACAACTGATTGTTAATGGAAGAGCCTTTGGCTCTTTTTTTTTGTGTGGAAGTAAGTGAGGAAAAAATGAAGCAGGCGCCTGAGCATTTGATCAACTTGATCGAGCCGGTTGTTGAAGGTTTAGGGTATGAGTGCGTCGGCATTGACTATAATCCGCACCCCAAACATGGTCTGTTAAGAATTTATATCGATAGTGAAAACGGCATTCTGGTTGACGACTGCTCCAAGGTCAGTCATCAAATCAGCGGCGTGCTGGATGTCGAGGACCCTATTCCGGGCAACTATCAGTTGGAAGTATCTTCGCCTGGTGAAGATCGGCCGTTTTTTAAGATAAGTCAGTTTGAACGTTTTATTGGTAGTACGGTATTGGTTAATTTATTTATGCCGATAGCAGGTCGTAGAAAAATTAAAGGACTGATTGAAAAAGTTGTTGGAGAAATTATTACGCTCAAAGACGCAGATCAGATTTATCAGGTGCCGTTTAGCGCGATGAGTAAAGCGCGTTTGGTGCCCGATTTCACAATTAATCAAAGCATCGAAAAAGGAGCTCGAAGTGGCAAATAAAGAAATTCTGTTGGTAGTGGAAGTTTTTTCCAATGAAAAAGAAATTGACAAGGAAATAGTTTTTCAGGCGATAGAGTCTGCACTGGAAGCGGCTACTGTCAAGCGCCACATTAATCAAATCAAGGCGCGTGTTGCGATTAACAGGAAAACCGGTGACTATACAACTTACCGGCAATGGGAGGTTGTTGCGCCTAATCCGGCCTGTGACGGTGATGTTGAGTTTCCAACGACGCAAGTGCTTTTGGAAGTTGCCCAGCTTGATAATCCTGATGTAAAAGTCGGTGATGTTATAGAAGAAGAGATTGAATCGGTTGATTTCGGGCGCATTGCGGCGCAGCATGCCAAACAGGCCATTATCCAAAAAGTCAGGGAAGCCGAGCGTAAAAAAATCGTTGATGCTTATAAGTCGCGTGTTGGTGAATTGGTCACAGGCATTGTAAAACGTATTGAAAAAGGCAGTGTGTACCTGGACTTAGGCGGCCATGTCGAAGCGTATATCGCCAGGGAAGATATGATCCCGCGCGAGGCTATCCGCATAGGCGACCGGATTCGAGGCTATTTGAAAGACGTGCGTCTGGAGCCTCGCGGCCCGCAGTTATTTGTCAGCCGCACTGCGCCGGAATTACTGATTGCGCTGTTTCGTCTTGAAGTGCCTGAAGTTGGAGAGGGCCTGATTTCAGTGATGGCGGCGGCGCGCGATCCCGGTTCCAGGGCAAAGCTCGCGGTAAAGAGCAATGACCCAAGGCTCGATCCGGTCGGCTCTTGCGTCGGCATGAGGGGGGCGAGAGTACAGTCAGTGACTAATGAATTGGCCGGAGAGCGTGTCGATATCATTCTTTGGCATACTAGCGAGGCGCAATTCGTCATTAATGCGATGTCGCCGGCGGAAATCCAGTCGATTATCGTCGATGAAGATCGGCACAGCATGGATCTGGCGGTTAATTCAGAGAATTTATCCCAGGCGATTGGCCGCGGCGGGCAAAACGTGCGTTTGGCATCACAGCTGACCGGTTGGGAATTGAATGTTATCGATGCGTCAAAAGCGTCGCTTAACAGTGAAGCCGAAACCTTGAAAATAAAGCAGATGTTTATTGATCAGCTCGATGTCGATGAAGATATTGCGTTAATCCTGGCCGAAGTGGGTTTTAATACCGTCGAAGAAATTGCTTATGTGCCGGTCAGTGAAATGCTGGAAATCGAGGGTTTTGATGAAGAGCTGGTTCATGAGCTGAGAAGCCGGGCTAAAGACGCGTTGCTGATTAGCGCTATTGCTGCGGAAGAAAAAATGGAAACGGTGCATCCGGCACAGGATTTATTGGACATGGAAGGCATGGATGATGATTTGGCATACAATCTGGCGAATCACGGGATTGTCACGATGGATGATTTGGCAGAGCAGGCGGTGGATGATTTGTTGAGTCTTCCGGGCATGAATGAAGACAGAGCGGCAAAGTTGATTATGAAGGCGCGTGAGCCTTGGTTTGCTTAAGGCACATAGCGATAGAAGGGGGTAGGATATGAGTGATAAAACAGTACGGCAGTTGGCTGAAGTGGTGAGAATACCACTGGAACGATTATTGGAGCAGCTGAAAGAAGCAGGATTATCTGCCAGCACCGCTGATGATGTGATTAGTGAAGACGAAAAAATGCAATTGTTGGGGCACTTGCGTAAACGTCACGGCAAAACGGAAAGTGAATCCGGCAACGCGCCGAGGCGGGTGACGCTGGAGCGCAGAAAAGTGATGGAAATCAAGCAGGCGAGTGTGCCGGGCAGTTCCACGAAAACAATCAGTGTTGAAGTGCGCAAAAAAAAGACGTATATCAAGCGCGCCGATACCGCCGAAGCGGATGAGCAAAAAGTGCTGGAGCCGGTTAAATCCGCCCTGCCCGAGCAGCAAAAGGCGGTGCCGGTAAGCGAACCTGCCAAGCCGGTTGAAATTTCGGCTCCCGTTGAGGCTAAGCATGTTGAGCCAATACCCGCAATCGAACCGGAAGTGGTTGAAACCCAGGCGGAACCCGTTGCGGCAGGTATCGAGTCGGTAGAAAAAATCAAACCCGTCCGTGATGTCGAGGCTGAACTGGAGCTGGAGCCTGAAGAAAAGTTTGCAGCGATAATCGTTAAGGAAGACAAGAAAATAAAGCAGGATAAGCCGATTAAAACTAAAGAGGCGGAAGAAGTCAGAAAAAAACAGCAGGAAAAAGAGCGTCGTCTTGAAGAGTCGATCAAGAAAAATGCTGACAAGGTAAGGCAGCAGGCCGCCGTCAAGCAGGAGCAAGTGCACAGAAAAAAGCAGGAAGAGGGTACGCAACGGGTTCAAGGCAAAGATGCCAAGAAAGGCAAGAAAAAAGGCAAGCAAACCCAACGTGCCGCAGTGCAGTCTGACAGCAGGCATCAATTTGAAATGCCGGTTGCGCCTATTGTTTATGATGTCGCTATTCCCGAAATGATCATTGTCTCTGATCTGGCGCAAAAAATGAATGTTAAAGCCGCCCTGGTCATTAAGCACTTGATGAAACTCGGTATTATGGCAACCATCAATCAGGCGATAGATCAGGAGACAGCGGCTATCCTGGTTGAAGAGATGGGTCACAAAGTTGTTATGCAGAGTGATGATGATCTTGAACAGGAAATGCTCGCCGAAGCGATGGAAGAACAGAGTTATGCCGCTCTGCCGCGCGCGCCGATTGTCACCATCATGGGTCATGTCGATCACGGCAAGACCTCGTTACTGGATTATATCCGCAAGACCCGGGTTGCCGCCGGCGAAGCGGGCGGCATTACCCAGCATATCGGCGCTTATCAGGTAAAAACCGATCATGGCTCGGTGACGTTTTTAGATACTCCGGGACACGCGGCGTTTACTGCAATGCGCGCCCGTGGTGCAGACGTTACCGATGTCGTGATTGTTGTCGTCGCTGCCGATGACGGCGTCATGCCGCAAACCAAGGAAGCGGTCGAGCACGCAAGGGCGGCGAATGTGCCGATTATTGTCGCCATGAATAAAATCGATAAGCCCGATGCGAATCCTGACAAGGTGATGCAGGAACTGTCGGCGATTAATGTGCTGGCCGAAGAATGGGGCGGCGATGTCCAGTTCCTTAAAATTTCAGCAAAAACCGGTGAAGGCATTGATGATTTAATCGAAGCGTTGATTGTGCAGACCGAGATTCTGGAATTGAAGGCGCCAATCCAGGGTGCGGCTTCGGGTATTGTCATTGAATCGAGGCTGGATAAGGGGCGTGGGGCTGTCGCAACGGTGTTGATCCAGAAAGGTACACTGGAAAGCGGACAAATGGTTTTATGTGGTCATGAATATGGCCGTGTCCGGGCGATGTTCAATGAAAACGGCAAAGTGATTAAAGAAGCGGGTCCCAGTGTTCCGGTAGAGATTCTTGGACTTTCAGGCACGCCGAATGCCGGAGATGAGTTCCTGGTGGTACAAAATGAGCGTATCGCCAAAGAGCTGGCCAAGCATCGAGAAGAACGCAAAAAATTCAGCCGACATGCGGCCCAGCAGGCTTCCAAGCTGGATGAAGTCTTCTCTAAAATGACCAGTGGTGAGCTGGCTTGCGTTAACCTGGTTATCAAAACCGATGTGCAGGGTAGTTTGGAAGCTTTGCGCAGTTCTTTGATTGCGTTATCGAATGATGAAGTCGAAGTGAAGGTTATTTTTGGCGGTGTAGGCGGTATCAATGAAGGTGATGCCAATCTGTCGCTGGCATCAAACGCTATCCTGATGGGCTTTAATGTCAGAGCAGATGCTACCGCGCGTAAAATGATCGAAGAAAAAGGCATAGATTTACATTATTACAGTGTTATTTATGATGCCATCGACGAGGTCAAGAAATCCATCAGCGGGATGCTGGCGCCTGAAATTAAAGAACATATTGTCGGGCTCGCCGAAGTGCGTGATGTCTTCCGTTCGCCAAAATTTGGTGCGATCGCCGGTTGTATGGTGATTGACGGGTATGTCAAAAGAAACCTGCCGATACGCGTGTTGCGTGAGAATGTGGTTATTTTTGAAGGGCAGCTGGAATCCTTGCGCCGCTTCAAAGATGATGCCGCTGAAGTCAAAATGGGTATGGAATGCGGGATCGGTGTTAAAAATTACAACGATGTTCAGGCAGGCGATCAAATCGAAGTATTTGAACGCACAGAAGTTAAACGGGTACTGTAAGTTTTATGGCAAAAGAATTTGGTCGAAATGCTCGCGTGTCATCGCAAATGCAAAAAGAACTGTCGTTAATTTTGCAGCGGGATATTGATGATTCCAGGCTGGGCTTTGTGACCATCAATGAGGTTGAGGTGTCAAAAGATCTTGCGGTGGCAAAAATCTATATCACCGTCTTGAATGCCGATGACGACTGCAAGGATGCAGGAGGTAGGGCAATGCATGGAGCGATTGCCGAACAAGGCAAACGGGCCAATGTGAAAGTCTTAAATGAATTGGCGCCGGTCATCCGGCATGAATTGGCCAAACGGATGCGTTTACGGCATATTTCCGAGTTGCGTTTTTATTATGATGATTCTTTCGATAAAGGGATGCGTGTCGCCGAGCTTTTAAGCGATATAGACACGCGCGACGAAGGCTAGGCTCGATGGGCAAACGTAAATCGGGGCGCAATGTGCACGGCATATTGCTGCTGGACAAGCGCTTGGGTATTTCGTCAAACAAGGCATTACAGGAAGTCCGGCGCTTGTTTAATGCCAATAAGGCGGGACATACCGGCAGTCTGGATCCCTTAGCGACAGGCTTGCTGCCGTTGTGCTTTGGCGAAGCGACTAAAGTATCCGCGTTGATGCTGGACGATGACAAGCGTTATCAGGTTGTGGTTAAGCTGGGCGTGATGACGGATACCGGCGATGCCGAAGGCGCTGTTATCGAGACCCTGCCTGTGCCTGAATTATCGCTTGCCGAAATAGACGCCTGTTTGTGCCGGTTTACCGGGACAATCGATCAGGTTCCGCCGATGTATTCCGCGTTAAAGCACCGGGGTAAAAAGCTGTAGGAATTGGCAAGGGAAGGCAAAACCGTATCGAGAAAGGCCAGGCGTATCACGATATTTGCGCTGAAATTACTGGATTTTTCAGGCGATCAATTGACTCTGGATGTGGGTTGTTCAAAAGGCACTTATATCAGGTCATTAGCGGAAGATATTGGATTCGCACTGGGCTGCTGCGCAACGGTTACCGCATTGCGGCGGCTGGAAGCAGGCCGGTTCAGCATTGCCGATGCAAGGTGCATCGAAGAGCTTGCCGAAATGGATGAGCATAATTTATTGAACAGCTTGATTGCCGTTGACCAGCCGTTGGTTGCGATACCGGCGGTACAATTATCTGATGAACAGACTAAGTGCATAAGCTGCGGACAATCTGTCCAGTTCCAGGAAGCCTTGCCGGGCATGGTCAGAATGTACCATGAGGCGGTTTTTTTGGGTTTGGGAGAAAGGCTGTTGGATGGTAGAATAGCACCCAAAAAGTTGTTCAATATGAATGACGTGTAAAGATGCAATGCTCTGGAAACTATGAGTATTATACGTCTCTGCACACATCCTGCTCTACACCCTATCGTGGAGCAGGATTCTTTATGAGTCGTCTTTTGACGGCTTCTTTTTTACTTTTAATCTTAATAGGGATTAACAATGCCATTTACAGCAGAACAAAAAAAAACGGTCGTTGAAGCGTACCGTTTGTCAGAAACGGATACCGGCTCGCCTGAAGTACAGGTTGCGTTATTAACAGCGCACATCACCCATTTGACGCCGCATTTTGCCGCACACAAAAAAGACAATCATTCACGTCGCGGCTTATTGCGCATGGTTAATCAGCGCCGCAAGTTACTGGATTATTTAAAAAATAAAGACGGCAACCGCTATCGTTCGTTGATTGAGCGTCTTGGTTTACGTAAGTAAACGTTATCAGAAAACGGCACGAACCTCGTGCCGTTTTTGCTGTAGATCGGGTTTACCATCGAGGTCATGAGCGATAAACGCTCGTATCCGGCGGGTATAGCCCGACACCACTCTTTAACCAACCTACGCAAAGGAACCCCCATAGTGAATCCTATTAGGAAAGAATTTCAGTACGGCGATCAAAAAGTTACGCTAGAAACGGGTGAAATAGCACGTCAGGCCGACGGTGCTGTCATGATTGATGTTGATGGTACCAGCTTACTGGTTACTGTCGTCGGTAAAAAAGAAGCCAATGGCGGCGACTTTTTCCCATTAACAGTAAATTATCAAGAAAAAGCTTATGCAGCCGGAAAAATACCGGGCGGCTTTTTCAAGAGAGAAGGACGTCCTTCCGAACAAGAGACGTTAACGTCCCGGTTAATAGATAGACCTATACGCCCGCTTTTTCCTGAAGGCTACACTAACGAAGTTCAAATCGTTGCGACGGTCATCTCGCTGAATCCCGGCGTTGACCCGGAAATCCCGGCTTTGTTGGGTGCGTCTGCCGCTTTGGCCGTATCAGGATTGCCTTTTAACGGACCGATCGGCGCAAGCTGTGTAGGCTATAAAGACGGCGCTTATTTATTGAATCCATCGCCTGCCACGCTAAAGGAGTCTGAACTGACGCTGGTTGTTGCCGGTACTGCTCATGCCGTATTAATGGTGGAATCCGAAGCCAAAGGTTTATCGGAAGAAATCATGCTGGGCGCAGTATTGTTCGGGCATGAGCAGATGCAGGTCGCTATTAATGCCATCAATGAATTTGCCAATGCCGCAGGCAAGGGCGTTGTCGAGTGGATAGCGCCGGAAGCGAATGCTGAATTGGTTAATCTGGTTACCGCAGAGGTAGAGGCGGGCATAACGGCCGCCTATCAGGTGCCTGAAAAACTGATCAGACAAGAGCAGTTAAAGGCCATCAGAAATGCCGTTGTCGAAAAACTGACGACAGACAGCGATTATGCAGCCAATGATATACGCGGCATTATCGAGCACCTGGAATCGAAAATAGTTCGCAACGCCATTCTTGATGACGGCAAGCGTATCGATGGACGTGCGCTGGATTCGATCCGGCCGATTACCGTCAGAACCGGCGTATTGCCGAGGACTCACGGTTCTGCGTTGTTTACTCGCGGCGAAACGCAGGCATTGGTAGTCGCTACCTTGGGTACTCAGCGCGACGCACAAATTATTGATGCACTGGCGGGTGAATACAAAGAACCCTTTATGCTGCATTACAACTTCCCTCCTTACAGCGTAGGAGAAACCGGACAGGTGGGTTCGCCTAAACGCCGTGAGATTGGTCATGGCCGTTTAGCAAAGCGCGGCGTAACTGCCGTGTTGCCTAATATGGATGAATTTCCTTATACGATACGTGTCGTTTCTGAAATTACCGAATCCAACGGTTCCAGCTCAATGGCGTCGGTTTGCGGCAGCAGTTTGGCATTAATGGACGCGGGTGTGCCGATTACTGCGCCTGTCGCCGGTATTGCGATGGGCTTGATCAAAGAAGGCGATCGCTTTGCCGTATTGTCCGACATCATGGGCGACGAAGATCATTTGGGCGATATGGACTTTAAAGTCGCCGGTTCTGAAAGCGGCATTACCGCGCTGCAAATGGACATCAAAATAGACGGCATTACCGCAGAAATCATGAAAACGGCGCTGGAACAAGCCAAGCACGGCCGCTTGCATATTCTGGGCGAAATGAATAAAGCCTTGTCGACTACACGCGAAGAGATGTCCGATTTCGCGCCGCGCATTATTACTTTCAAAATTGACCCGAGCAAAATTCGTGAAGTTATCGGTAAAGGCGGTGCAACGATACGCGGCATTACCGAAATAACCGGCGCCAGCGTTGATTTAACCGATGACGGCATTGTTAAAGTGGCTTCGGTTGATAAAGCCGCAGGCGAAGAGGCCCGTCGTCTGATTGAAGAAATCACTGAAGAAGTCGAAGTCGGCAAGGTTTATGAAGGCAAGGTTGTCAGGTTAATGGATTTCGGCGCTTTCGTAACGATACTTCCCGGCAAGGATGGCCTGGTTCATATCTCGCAAATTTCTGATGAACATGTTGATAAAGTCAGTGACAAACTGAATGAAGGCGATATGGTTAAGGTCAAGGTATTGGAAATCGACCGTCAAGGCAGAGTCAGGCTCAGCATGAAAGAAGTGGAAAAAGAATAAGACGGCTAGTCACGCAAATAAAAAAGGGCCTAACGGCCCTTTTTTTATGATGAGCTCTTGGCCTTAATTCCGACGTCTGCCGGAATTAAGGCCGCAAACGGCTAATTAAACCTTGTGGTAAATATCCGCGCCTTCTTCTAAAAATTGGCGTGATTTTTCATCCATACCTTTAAGAAGCGCCTCTTCTTCTTTAAGTCCTTTTGCCGCTGCATAATCGCGGACATCCTGGCTGATTTTCATCGAGCAAAAATGCGGTCCGCACATCGAACAGAAATGCGCGACTTTTGCAGACTCTTTAGGCAAGGTTTCATCGTGAAATTCACGGGCTTTTTCAGGGTCGAGGCCTATATTGAATTGATCTTCCCAGCGAAACTCAAAACGCGCTTTGGACATTGCATTATCGCGCGCCTGCGCGCCGGGATGGCCTTTTGCCAGATCAGCGGCATGCGCGGCGATTTTATAGGTTACGATGCCCTCCCGGACGTCTTGCTTGTTCGGCAAACCCAGGTGCTCTTTTTGCGTGACATAACACAGCATGGCGCAGCCGTACCAGCCGATATTGGCGGCGCCGATCGCCGACGTGATATGGTCGTAGCCGGGCGCAATATCGGTAGTCAGCGGCCCCAGGGTATAGAAAGGCGCTTCGCCGCATTCTTCCAGCTGCTTTTCCATATTGACTTTAATCATGTGCAGCGGCACATGGCCGGGACCTTCGATCATCGTCTGCACATCGTGTTTCCACGCGATTTTGGTCAATTCACCCAAGGTTTCCAGCTCGCCGAACTGGGCGGCGTCATTGGCGTCATAAATCGAGCCGGGACGCAGTCCGTCGCCCAGCGAGAAAGAGACGTCGTATGCTTTCATGATCTCGCAGATGTCTTCAAAATGCGTGTACAAAAAGCTCTCGGTATGGTGCGCCAGACACCATTTGGCCATGATCGAACCGCCGCGCGAGACGATTCCCGTCATGCGCTTTGCCGTCAATGGGACGTGATGCAGGCGCACACCGGCATGGATAGTGAAGTAATCAACACCTTGTTCGGCTTGCTCTATCAGGGTGTCGCGGAAAATTTCCCAGCTCAGGTCTTCGGCTTTGCCGTTGACTTTCTCCAAAGCCTGATAAATCGGTACCGTGCCTATAGGCACGGGAGAGTTGCGTAAAATCCACTCGCGGGTTTCATGGATGTTTTTGCCGGTGGACAAGTCCATAATGGTATCGCCGCCCCAGCGTATGCCCCAGAGCATTTTTTCCACTTCTTCATCAATAGAAGACGTTACCGCCGAATTGCCGAGATTGCCGTTGATTTTCACCAGGAAGTTACGGCCGATAATCATCGGTTCCAATTCGGGATGATTGATATTGGCGGGAATAATGGCGCGGCCTCTGGCGACTTCCGAGCGTACAAATTCAGCCGTGATAACATCGGAAATAGCCGCGCCGAATGAATCGCCTTTGTGTTGGTCTTTCCACAAATCGCGCATTTTATCCATTTTCTGGTTTTCACGAATCGCGATAAATTCCATTTCAGGGGTAATAATGCCTTTGCGCGCATAATGCATTTGGCTGACATTATGTCCGGCTTTAGCGCGACGCGGCTTGAGTATGTGTTCAAAGCGGAGGCTCGCGGTAGCAGGGTCTGCCAAGCGTTGACGGCCAAAATCAGAGCTGGGGCCTGCCAATTCCTCGGTATCATTTCTTTCGGCTATCCAGGCTGCGCGGACTGAGCCCAAGCCTTTTTTCAAATCAATTTCTACGTCAGGATCGGTATAAACGCCGGAAGTGTCATAAACATAAAGCGGGGGATTTTTTTCCGCACCGAAATGTGCGGGCGTATCGGATAATGTAATTTTACGCATGGGAACACGTATGTCAGGGCGACTGCCTTGTACATAAATTTTTTCTGATGCAGGATAGGAATCGATTTTTACAGTACTGGAATGCGCGGGGGGCACTTCTTTAAGAATGGCGCTCATGTTTATTTATCTCCATCAACAAAACAACAGGGCGCAGGGAAGTCATGGCTTTCCTACGCCGGTATTAACCGGAGTCAGGTTCAAAGGGTTTCTCTCAGCCTCACGGTAGCTCGTGAAGCACCCCTAGCCTTTACGGATGTCGAGCTAAGGTAAAGGAAAATATCGCAGATTGCAAGTTAAGTCAGTGCTATCATACCAATATTAGTATGTAATAATGAATTGTCATTAAAGATAAGAAGTGATTGAGAAAACAATTAAAAATCAATTTATTATGGTTTGCGCCGGATATTTCAAACGCTTTAAGTGTGCTTCAATTAGGTTTTTTGTAAGCGCTGCCATTGATTTCTGGTCAATAAAAAATGCTAAAATGCGGCATTTGCCGTTTTCGGGCACTGTAAGCACACTATAAATTATATAAAAAACGTCTGTGAAAATTTCCATTGTTGTTCCTGTTTATAATGAAGCTGATAATATTGTTCCTTTGCTAGACGAAATCGTTGATGTAATGCGTTCGTTCGAAGCTTACGAAATCATTTATGTTGATGATGGCAGTAATGACCGGACATCTGCCGTCCTGTCGCAGGCTCTTCAAGACATCAGTGTATTGAGGTTTATTCAGCACCAGTTCAGTTGCGGGCAAAGCACCGCAATTTATACAGGCATTAAGGCTGCAAATTACCCGTTAATTGCTACGCTTGATGGCGATGGGCAAAATGATCCGGCGGATATTCCGCGTTTGTGCGAGATATTTGTGCAGCAAAGAAAAAGCCAGGCTAATTTATGGATGGTGGCGGGTTGGCGAAATAAACGCCATGATTCGGCTTGGCGGCTGTTTTCGTCCAAAGTAGCCAATACGGTCAGGGCGGCCCTGCTGGGAGACAATACGCCTGATAGCGGTTGCGGTTTGAAAGTATTTTTGAGGGATGAGTTTTTGGCGTTGCCTTATTTTGACCACATGCATCGCTTTTTACCTGCATTGATATTGCGCGCAGGCGGTCAGGTGATTTCAAAGCCGGTCAATCATCGATCCAGAGCCAACGGTTATTCAAAATACGGTACCTTGGACAGGCTTGGCGTGGGCATTACTGATTTATTAGGCGTAATCTGGTTACAGAAACGCGCAAAAATTGCAGAGGTAAAAGAAATTGAACGTAGATAAAGAAACGATTTGGCTGGTCATCGGATTTATCGGCCAGGCCTTATTCTCCGCCCGATTTATCGTGCAATGGCTAAAAAGCGAACGCGAGAAAAAAAGCGTTTTTCCTATAGCGTTCTGGTATTTCAGTATTTTTGGCGGCATTACTTTGCTGACTTATGCCATTTATCGGCAGGACCCGGTTTTCATTGTCGGACAATTAACCGGCCTGTTTATTTATTTTCGTAATCTGTATTTTGTTATCTACGAGCGAAAGCTTTTGCGTGCTGGCTAATTGACAGATCAGCAATTTCGGGTACATTTCCAAAAACCAGAAGCAACACTGGTTTCATATCATGCTCCGTTGGGCGTTGCCCGGTGCCCTGCTTCCGTCTTGGGCAAGCGGGTTGCTTGTCTTCGTTTCGCCATTGCTGAAGCACGTTTTGCCAAAGTCTTACAGTTTTTTCCTAAGTCCCTGTTTCGTACTAATTGTTTTGTTGCTTTTGCCTGCGGCAATATTCAGTATATCTGAGCGTGTCGTTTTAATTATCCGTGATGGCTGCTATGGGATTACAGCGGTCGATTGTTTTTTGTTTAATCGAGTAAAGTTTTTGCTGAAGATGCCGCTATAAATCGACGAGTTTTTCAGGTGGAACCACGCGTTAAATAACAAATGAGGATAGTCATGAATGCTGTATCAGCTATGAAACAATATCAACAAGTCAGTATTCACAGCGGAATAATGGACGCATCGCCCCATCGTCTGGTACAAATGTTGATGGAAGGGTTTTTAGAAAGAATTGCTTTTGCGAAAGGCAATATAGCCCGCAAGGAAATCGCCAAGAAAGGCGAAAATATCAGTAGGGCGATTACTATAGTTAATGGACTGCAAGCCTCGCTGAACAAAGAAGCCGGCGGTGAACTCGCCGAGAATCTGAGCAATCTTTACGACTATATGTCTCTTCGTCTGGTCATTGCAAACAGCAGCAGTGATGAAAGTATTTTGGATGAGGTGGCAAGTCTGATGCTGGAAATTAAAACGGGCTGGGATAATATGCCCGATGAGTATAAAAATTAGCATTGCAGATGCTTTCTCATAACAAAAATATAAATAATCAGTAAGATAGCCGGCCTTACGGCTGGATTTAAATCTAAAGGATCATCGGGTTTTCATGATGACAGACAAGGCTATTGAGCTTCAGCAATTGATATCGATGAGCCGTATTATGCTCGACAAAGCCAGACAGGCATCTTGGGACGAGGTGTTTGCATTGGAAGAGCAACGGCGTGAATTGATAAACGCATTCTTCTTAGAGCCGATTCCGCAGGTGCATGCTAAGATTGTTTCGGATGGAATACAGGCAATAATGGCGATAGACAATAATATTATGACATTGGGTGAGTTAAAAAGGCAGGAGCTTGGGCAGGCGCTGCAAATAATGGATCAGGGAAAAAAAGCGGTTAAAGCTTATACATTGTAGCCTCGTAAAAGCTATCCAGTCAGCCGATAGCATCTGATGCCGTTTAAGCGGCCTGTAGAAAATATGACCAGCTCACGAACATATATCGAAATTTCATTGCGAATTTAAAAATCGATATACTTTTATAAGTATAAAATGCATCTCGCACTTATCGTACATTTGTCCGGCAAAGGATGTCAGTTGTATTGACAACATTCACGATTTATTCATAATCCATCGGCTAAATTATTACCGAACAGTAAACAACAAAAAAGGAAATCCATATGAAAAACTTAAAAATCAGTATTGTTTTTGTAAGCGGCGTCTTACTTTCGGCGTGTGCCAGTCAAACCGGATGGACACCAACTGTCGATTCATACAATGATCCTAATGCTTATCGAATTAATCAGGATATGGCCGAATGCCGACAACTGGCTGAAAGTGCCTCTGGCGGAACGGCAAAAGAAGCGGCTATAGGCGCAGGGGTGGGTGGTCTGGTCGGAGCGGCGGGAGGTGCGGTTGTAGGTGCATTTACAGGAAATCCCGGAGCCGGCGCAGCGATAGGCGCAGCAGCGGGCGGCTTTGGTGGGGCGGCTAAGCAAGGCTTTGGTGCTGAAGATAAGTACAAAAATGCTTATAACAACTGTATGAGTGGTCGCGGTCATCGTGTTGTCAGATAATTTCTGATAAACAGGGTTTAATTGCTAATTATGCTCTGAACTCGACTCGGGCTTTTTGGGCCGGGTCGAGGTGATGAAAAAAAGCAGTTGTAATCTATCGTGCCGTCTCTGCACGGGAGGTTTCTATAAGGATCATCCGGTGCATGAATTCACTGGGATGTTGAATGTTTTGAGTCCCCGCGTCATTTTTATATTCTCCTTCCCTCAAGTCTCTCGGCAGCCGTTGCGCCGCTTTATCTGGGGATTGATTGGCCACAAAACTTCTTATTGAGAATTGTGCCCCTAATCGGAAAAGTTTTTTTGTTTTGCGCTACTATGTAAGGGTTAAACGACAGCGGCTGCTGGTATCGTTTTAACTGATGCAAACCGAAAATACACTGACCGAAAGTGAAAAATAACGCCGAGGAGATTAAGCATGTGTACAGATTTTATTTTGCCTTTTGACGGAGATCAGCCGACCATAATTTCAGGGCGGACGATGGATTTTTCAAAATCCTCCGAACAGAGTTATGTGACGATTGCGGTCAAAGTTCCTGAAGGATTGACTTTTCAAGCCTTTGCCCCGAAAAAAAATACCGGATACCGTTGGGAGAATATCTACGGATTTATAGGATTAACGATGGTGGACGGAGCTACTGATGCGGAAACCGCATCGAGTAATGATGTAACTGAAGACGTTTTTATCGAAGGCTTGAATCAACAGGGGCTATCGGTTGCCGGATTGTGGCTCTCGTATACGGAGTATGCCAAAGACATAGCAGAAAGCGATTATTCGAGGTGCCTGGATGCGGATAAACTGGTCAGTTACCTGCTTGGGACCTGTGCCGGTGTCAATGATGTTCAGGAAAAACTGGATCAGGTTATCGTCTGGCTGTCTGATTCGTGGCAGCGACTGGATCCCATTCATTTATCGATTCATGACCGTAGCGGCAAGAGCCTGGTGGTGGAATTTATCAAAGGCCAGAAAATATATTACAACAATAACGACATCGGCGTATTGACCAATGAACCCACATTCGACTGGCACGCTATACAATACAATTATTTTTATAACGCGCTGACCTGCAGGGATAATAAATCCGATAAGTACGTTGAACTTACTAAAGATGAGCAAGGCCGTTATAACACCGCTTATGGGTCGGGTTACCAGTATGAAGTGTTGTCAGGCGGAATGTTCGGCCTGCCGGGAGACAGCTCTTCGCCGTCGCGCTTTGCCCGCGCAGGTAAACTGAGAAACTGCGTACCGGTCGGTTATGATCTCTGCGCTGGCGTGCAATACGCGCTTCAGGTGTTAAGCAGGGTTGCCGTGTGTGAACAGGAGGTTTTATTGTATTTCAACGCGTCAGGAAAACCGTATCACCCGCGAAATACCTATAATCCCACCTTATGGATGACGGTAAGAGATCATACCAACACTATTTTTTATTACTGTACGGATTTAAACCATAATATTCAGGCAATCAAACTGGATGAGCTGGATTTCAGCCAGGGTAGCGCGGTTTCGCAGACGCCTATCGCCAGCACTGATTGGTATAATGATTCGACTGCAAAGTTGCAATGAAAACTATCCGGCATGATCTAAATGTGTCATGCCGGGTATGCAGGCACTGTCTTTATCTATCTTCTGACGGCGCGCAGGTGTTAAATAAAACCCGCCGTGCCTATTTATAATGATTCCAGAAACTGCGTTCAAGCGACTTTTTCGGCTATTTTTTATATTCATCAGGCGATGACTTTGTTTTGGTAATCGTGTGAAGCTAAGACCTTACCGTCATCTCATGTTTTAACTTCTTGTTTTTATGAAATTTAATCTACTTAATACGGATGGCCATGCACGGCGTGGACGGCTACACTTTGCGCGCGGCGTGGTAGAAACACCTATTTTCATGCCGGTCGGCACTTATGGTGCGGTCAAGTCGCTGACGCCGGAAGATTTAACCGGCATCGGTGCGCAAATTATTCTCGGCAACACGTTCCACTTGATGTTGCGGCCAACGACCGGTGTTATCAACGCTCATGGCGATTTGCATGATTTTATGCGTTGGCAGAAACCCATTTTGACCGATTCCGGCGGCTTTCAGGTGTTCAGCCTGGGTGCGTTAAGAAAAATTACCGAGCAGGGCGTGACCTTTAAATCACCGATTAACGGCAGCGCTATTTTCATGGGGCCGGAAGAATCGATGCAGGTACAGCGTGATCTGGGTTCTGATATCGTCATGATTTTTGATGAATGCACGCCGTATCCGGCAACCGTGCAGGAAGCCGCCGATTCGATGCGGCTGTCGTTGCGCTGGGCCGGGCGCAGTAAAAAAGCGCATGGTGACAATCCGTCCGCCTTGTTCGGTATCGTGCAGGGCGGCATGTATGAACACCTGCGCCAGGAATCGATAGCCGGCCTCGTCGATATTGGCTTTGACGGCTACGCGATAGGCGGATTATCGGTAGGCGAACCCAAAGATGAAATGATGGCGACTCTGGATGTCGTGCATAGCAAAATGCCCGTCGATAAGCCGCGTTATTTAATGGGCGTCGGTACGCCGGAAGACCTGGTCGAAGCGGTCAGGCGCGGCATCGATATGTTCGATTGCGTGATGCCGACGCGCAATGCCCGCAACGGCCACTTGTTTACCCGTTTCGGCGTGATAAAAATCAGGAATAGCCAATACGAATTCGACAATCGGCCGCTAGACGAAGACTGCGGTTGTTACACTTGCCGGAATTATTCCCGCGCTTATCTGAGGCATCTGGACAAATGCAAGGAAATGCTGGGTTCCAGGCTTAACACGATACACAATCTTTATTATTACCTGAGCCTGATGCAGGGCTTGCGGGATGCGATCGAAAAGCAAGAGCTGGGGGCATTTATCAGGCAATTTTACCGGCAACGCGAGAGCGAAAACCGCCCTCTGTAAAGGTTTATGGAACACGACTACCTGCTCCAACTGCGCCAGCATCCGACC
>Ga0163199_1000212_pt1 | contig 38203 bp, 35 predicted proteins | sample PL_2010_150m_FD_113537 | JGI IMG/M metagenome (GOLD analysis project Ga0163199, IMG submission 113537) | Freshwater microbial communities from Powell Lake, British Columbia, Canada to study Microbial Dark Matter (Phase II) - PL_2010_150m | ecosystem: Environmental > Aquatic > Freshwater > Lake ...
CTATTAATACAAGGATTTGGATAGACTGAAATTGAGGAGGATTCCAGATTTTTCCCTTCCGTGGATTGAGAACTGTTGCTTGCGTTGGGTGATGGTGTCCTGAACCATGCCCACCAGGGAGCAGCATCACCAAGGCGTCCATAGGAGACATCCGAAGTCTGGGGAGGATAGGTAATACTGTCGAGGTATTCACTTTGACCGTTAACAACCTGGATGAGTCCGATACTTTCTCCCCCTGCAGCAAGTTTGAAATCCAGATGCCGGACACCATGCTCCGGGTGATTATCCGCCCCAAAAACCATAAACCCTTTGGCAGCAATGGTTGTAGAATCAGGAGAAGTATTTGGAATCCTAAACTTCAATGGATATTGCAATGAATCCGTGATATGCCAGGCCCATTTAGCAAAGGATCCGCCGGAGCAGGCAAAGGAATTCTTTTCACCTTCCGTTTTTTGTCTGGAACACAAATATTTGGTTTACCGGGAGTTGGATGTTTAAACACAATCCATTCATTGTTTCGATCAGGGCATCTTCCAAAGGACTGATCGGGAGATAAAGCACCATACCGCACAGAATCTTCCAAAACCGGGCCATCCTTGGTGGGCCGGAATAAAAACAGATATTCACCTTTCTTTTTCAGGGAGAAACCCAGGTGATCGGGTCCCTGCATAGTATCCTTGTCTGCCCACAAAAGCAAACAGGATCCGGCCAGGATGGTGGTAATTTTCAGATTACTTGCCGGAATGCGCCATTTTAATGGCTTTGCAGGATTGTCTGACAGATACCAACCCGCCAGGTTAACATCAGACTTGGAGCCATTGTAAACCTCGATCCAGTCCTCGAACTCTCCATAATTATCAACCTGTGAATTCGTTACAGATGCTGACAGTTCATTTAGAATGATATTTTGAGCTTGTCCGTCAAAGCCCGGCAGAAGAAAGACAACCAACCATAACCATTTATTCATCTGATATTTTCCAAACTGAATCAATTACTGTACCATCAACCCATTTTATTGCAGCGACAACCTCATCCGAAAATTGTGGTTTTGAAGGTTTACCGCAGATTCTTTCTGCTTCGTCCTTCAGTTCATTAATACGTAAAACGGGTAAACCTGATCCTTGAACCTTTTCAATCAGATCAGTGCGAAGAGGATTGATGCAAATACCTCTTTCAGTTACAATTACATCAATCAGTTCTCCTGGCCCGCATAGGGTGGTTACCTGGTCCACAATAACCGGAATCCGATCCCTGAATAATGGTATCGGGATGATTACTGTTTTCGAGAACAGGCAGTTTTGCCAGCCTCCTATTCCATGCAGTAAATAACCATCCGAATGGGTGACCACGTTACCGTTGAAGTTCAGGTCGATTTCTGTTGCTCCGAGAATCGCTACATCCACTATTCCGGCAAAATTGCCTTTACCGTGATAATTGTAACTGGTAAATGGTGTTGTCATTAAATGATTGGGATTTGTGGCCATTGATCTGACGCCATCCAAATCAAAAGTTTGCCCGTCGAGAATATAATCCAGATATCCCTCCTCGAGCATTTTAACCAGATACAGGTTGCTGCCCCCCCTGGCGAACCGGGCTTTTATACCCTTCTCCTTCATGATTTTGTAGAAATAATCCCCAACAGCCAGGGCGGTCCCCCCCGCTCCGGCCTGAAATGAGAATCCATCGCGAATGATACCGGTAACTTCACAAAACCGGGCGGTCATTTCTGCCAGCAGAAGTCTGTCGGGACTTTTAGTAATCTGAGTGGTACCAGAAACGATCTTCTCGGGTATGCCTACTTTGTCGACCAACACAGTATGATCGACATAGTTTCCCTGAATTTGCCATGGAACGCATGGAAAATCAACCAGATGATCAGTAACCACGATCACCTTACCCGCGTATTGCGAATCTGCCAGAGCAAAACCGAGGCCACCGCTTGCCGAGGTTCCGTTAAGGCCATTAGCATTTCCAAAAGGGTCACAACAGGCAGCACCGATTACTGTAATATCTATTTTAAGGTCACCATCCTGAATGGCCTGGTATCTTCCGCCATGTGACCGGAGAACCGCGAGCCCGGTCATTTTTCCGTTGGATGTAAATTTTCCCAGCGGGCCATTCATACTGCCTTCGATGCGATTAATCGTGCCATCTTCAAGATATTGAATAAGATGCTCATGGCAAGGGAAGGAAGCAGAAGGCGCCCAAACAAGATTTTTAACTCCAAGTTCATGGGCTATATCAAAAATCTGATTGGCAAGAAGGTCGCCATCGCGAAAATGATGATGGGTGGAAATAGTCATTCCATCTTTCAGACCGCTTTTTATCAATGCATCCCTTAGAGAAGGCACCAATTTGTTCCCATCTGCCGGGTAATCTACGCAGCTCGAAATGGATGGTGCAAATTTACGGCCCTCTGGTTTATACTTTCCAAGCCCCAGATAGGGAACTGTTGCCTGTCCATTGATCTCGGTAGGAACAATCCGACCAGCGGCATTGGTAACCAGTTTATCATATTTCTTGATCATAGGGAACGTGTTTCGTACCAGTTATTTTCAATAATGGAAAGTTCAATTGCCTGTGCGATAGTTTTCCGGGCACGTTTTACAACGGGAGGATCAATCATTTTGGAACCCAGGGCAACCACCCCGAGTCCTTTTTGCTGAGCTTCCATAAAAGCAATAACAATCTTTTTAGCCTTATCAATTTCTTCGGCATCAGGAGTATAATTCTCATGAATGACAGGTATCTGACGGGGATGAATACACCCCATTCCATCGAAGCCCATTGCTCTAGATCTTTTTACTGTATTGCGCAACCCTTCCATGTCGTCGACATCAGAGAAAACCGAATCGATAGCCTGAATCCCGGCTGCTTTTGCCGCATTAACCAGCACAGAACGTGCATATAGGGATTCCGCAGCCTCCCCGGTTCGCCTGACACCCAGATCAGCGGTATAATCCTCAAGTCCAATTGCCAGAGCCACAACGTTTTGAGACGCAGATGCAATTTCGTAAGCCTTCACAACTCCTTTGGCACTTTCAATAATCGGCATAATCCAAACTGGTACATCGATAGCTTCCCCTTGCTTAATTTCCTCAATCCGGCCCGTAATACTAAGAACCTGACCGGCGGATTCACATTTCGGGAGCAGTACCAGGTTTACACCATGCGGTATTAACCAATTCAGATCCTCCAGGCCTGCCGGTAACTGATTGATGCGTATCATACGTTCGGCATTGCCGAAATCCAATGCCCGCAAAGCATTTCTGACCAGCACCCGGGCTTCCGGCTTTTTATCCGGAGGTACGGAGTCTTCCAGATCAAGAATCAGTCCGTCAGGACCGTGCAGGAAAGCATTGATCATCAGACTCGGGGAGTTACCGGGCAGATAGAGACGGGAGAACCGCCTTCGGTCCATTACGGTAGGTTGTATGACCTTGGCGTTCCTGGGCAGTAAATATGTCTTTTCAGTGTCTATCAGTTCCCTGACAGCTGCTTCGATTCTGGCGGCTATTACCCATGAAAGAGCCCCGCTGTCGATAAGCGTGACTTTAGCATGAACAAAGCTATAAAAACCGAGTATTTCATGGATCTGTTTGATTATATCAGTCCCGTAAAGAACTTTAACCTTGCTTTTCAGATCGATGACAATCCCGCCAGAATCAGCAGGCTCAATGGTTACCTGGCAATCAGATCTTGTTTTTCCTCCGGAATTGCCCGCTATACCTATAGATTTCTTATAATTCACTGTGGATGTTAATTGGTTATGCACAAAAATACGAAAACTATTTACCGGAGCAGAATTCTGTTAACACTCCCATGGTATTCTTCGGATGCAGAAAACCAATCCGCAAACCCTCTGCACCATTTCTGGGAGTTTGATCAATCAATTTCACTCCTTTGGATTCGGTTTCAGCCAACGCCTGTTCAATATTGTCCACTGCAAAGGCAATATGGTGTATACCTTCACCTTTCTTTTCAATAAATTTTCCAATAGGACCTTCCGGATCTGTTGATTCCAGAAGTTCTATCTTGGTCTCTCCGACTTTAAAGAAAGCGGTTCGCACTTTTTGATCTGCCACTGCTTCAATCGCATAGCAAGTGAGGTTTAAAACTTTCTCATAAAAACGGATGGCTTCGTCGAGGTTGCTTACTGCGATCCCGATGTGTTCAATTCGTTCAATTCTCATAGTAAATCACTGTTTAATGGAATTAACACAAAAGTACATTTTGGAAGTGAATCCGCAGGATGTCGATATGGATCGACTGTATGAGGCCGGATGTGATGACTACCTTCCGAAGCCAATCCGGTTTGAAGATTTGCTTAATTCTATTGGTAAATTAATAAACCGATAACCCTATTTCATACGGATCACCTTCATCCCGGTTCTTCGGTTTAAACCCCTGCCCTCTTCCGTTTCGTTGGTGGCTAATGGATTAGAACGACCGTAACCTTTGGCCTTTAACTGGTCAGGATTTATTCCGTGATTAATGAGATATTTCATAACAGATTCTGCCCGCTTCTGACTCAGAATCAGATTATAGTCATCTGTACCGGTATCATCTGTAAACCCCGATATTTCGATGACGATGCCGGGATTTTGGTTGAATAGAATCAGGATTTCTTCCATATCCTTGTCTGATTCGGGCAGTAATTCATAAGAGTTTAGCGCGAAAAAAATATTCTGCAAAACAATCGCTGCTCCGGGCTGGATAGGCTCTAAATCAATTGTATGCTGAATCTTGCTTTTTTTCGATAATGTGTCATTAATATAATATTGGGAATATGGAAGATATCCGGGATAGGAAGCACCGATCCGGTATGCCGGTCGTTCAGAAATCCCTAAAAGATAGATTCCGGTTACAGGATCAGCTTCAACGCTGCTAATCAATGTATCACCGTGTGGCTGCACCTCAATCCTGGCACCAACCGGTAATCCGGTAATCCGGTCCTTAACGGTACCCCAAAGTGTAAGAGTGGCATTAACCGGGATATACGGACTCATATCTATTTGGTAAATGTCCTTGCCTGTAAGGGAATCCCGGTTAGAAGCGAATAAACCGAGGTTCAAATCTGCGTTTATAGTCAACCCGTCTTCGTTATAACAAGTATTTACCCCATAGCCAAGATTTTCAGGAATATATGATTTCTCCATATTGGTCAAATCAGATTTATACAGATCAAATCCGCCCATTCCAATATGGCCGTTTGAAGCAAAAAACAGAGTTTTTCCATCGACCAAAAGTATGGGAGACATTTCATCGAGGGGTGTGTTGATCGATTGTCCCAGATTCCATGGGGCCGACCAGCTTCGGTCGGGGTTAAGGGTAACCTGCCAGATATCCATCCCCCCAAATCCTCCGGGACGATTACTGGCAAAGAACAATCGTTTTCCATCCTGGGCCAGAAAAGGGGTTGATTCCCAATATCTGGAATTCACCGGATAGCCCAGATTAACAGGATCACTCCAGTTATCTCCCGATCTTACACAGTAATAAAGGTCACATCCTCCCTTGGTGTCGGGCCTGTTGCATGCGGTAAATAACATGATCCGGCCATCCTGCCTCAGGCTTTGTGTTCCTTCATTTCCAGTTGTGTTTATCGGAAAGGGGAAAGCTTCAGGTAGCCGGTATCCGGTGTCCACGAAGGCTACATAAAACAAGTCCTCCTGAGGTGTCTTCTTTACAGTGTTGCCGGGGTCTTTGGTTTGCCGGGTAAATACCAGAACAGATCCATCAACCGACAGGCTCGGAAAATACTCATCATTGTCAGTATTGACAGGCCCGGTAAGCTTTTTGGGCATTTTGACCTCTGTGTTCCATATCTGGTCCATAGCAAACCGGATGCTTGAATCCAGAAGCCTTATCCGGTAAGGCAGTTCTGCAGTATCATGGATCAAACCAAGATACTTACTAAAATTCACAGAGGCATCCGGGTAATCACCTCTTTTAAATGACCATTCTGCTATCCATCGATAAGCTTCAGGATAATCTGTGGAATCCAATTGTACCAAATGCCGTAAAGCCGTCTCACTGATTTCTGAATCCCCAGCCCCCTGATAAACCTCAGCGTAAACCTTCCAGCCTTCCGGCCATCCGGGATATTGTTGTACAACCTGGCCAGACAGATGTTTTGCTTCATTCCAGTCCAGGTTATTCATAGCCTCTTTTACTTTTTTAAGCTTATTCAATGCTGCAGGGGAAGCCGTCTGGACCTGCTGTGCATTCAATAAACCCGAAAAGGCAAAAAAGGCTATTATCACAAAAAATTTCGCCATTATGGAATACCTATGTATTTATGAGCTTGCAGCGACAGACGCCATCGGGGGTTTGATTCAATATACCGGATAATCTTATCCAGCATCTTGCTTTTCTGACTCCATTCCGGTTGAAGAAAAAGATGACAATCCCGGCCAACAAGGACTGCATTTTCTTCGGCCCATTGCAAATCTGATGATTTCTCAATAATTACCTTCAATTCATTAGCCTTAAGGTAATTAACATCAACAGGCGGTGATTGTGGCTTGGGCGACAGGCATACCCAATCCCAGTTTCCCGAAATAGGGTAAGCCCCGGATGTTTCAATAAATGTGTTAATTCCAACCTCCTTAAGTTTATTACCTAGATAATGAAGAGGATATAAAGTTGGCTCTCCACCGGTAACAACCATCGCACGCGCAGGAAATTTCAGTATCCTGTCCACAACATCATCAACTTTTACCAGCGGATAAGCCCCAAATGACCAGCTTGCTTTGCTGTCGCACCAATTGCATCCGATATCACAACCGCCTATTCTCAAAAAATAAGCCGCAGTTCCGGTATGGAAGCCTTCACCCTGCAGGGAATAAAACTCTTCCATAACCGGCAGTAAATGTCCGTCGTTGTATAAATCAGATGTCATAGTTATATTTAGAGGCAAATATAGGCATGCAAATCAAATGTTAGGAGGAAGAATCTGTAACATTAGAAATCCGTTTTCGTCTTACCACTGAAATAACCCAAACCAAAATGGACCGTATCATTGAGAATAAATCTAAAAAAAGAAGAAGAATTATTTGGATTTCCGTTTCTACTGTAATTGTTGGGGTTGTGCTGTACATGCTCTTTTTGGCAGACCATTCCTCAAAGCTGAATGTAGAAAGAGATAAACTGACCATTTCAGAAGTTATCGAAAATGAGTTTCTGGATTATATGACGGCAACAGGGAATGTTGAGCCCCTTACAACCGTTTATCTCGATGCGATTGAGGGCGGTCGGGTTGAACAAATCCTTATTGAGGAAGGTTCCATGGTCACCAAAGGAGATATAATTCTGCGTCTCACCAATCCCGACTTAAACCTGAGAATACTGACCAGCCAGGCCGACCTTGCAGAACAAGAGAATCGTTTGCGTGACACGAAAATCATGATGGAGCAGCAGCGCATCGAACTTCGAAGGCAAATTATCCAATATGAATTTGACCTCATAAAACTCAATAGAACCTATCAATCCAACAAAACCCTGTTTAACCAGGGCCTGATTTCGGAACAGGAATATCTTCTGTCGAAGGAAAATTACGAACTAACTCAGCAAACCATCCAGCTGTTCAGGGAAAAATCCATGCAGGATTCCCTGTTCAGGGCAACCCAGGTTAAAAGCCTCGAAGGTGCCCTCGACAGGATGCAGGATAATATTGAATTGGTTAAAGATAAGCTCGAAAGCCTCAATGTTAAAGCCCCGGTTTCCGGCCAGCTCGGTTCTCTCGAAGCTGAAATCGGACAGAACATTATAAGTGGTTATCGGTTGGGCCAGATTCATATCCTGGATAACTTTAAAGTGACCGCTGAAATCGATGAACACTGGATCGACAGGATTAAGACAGGATTACCGGCTACGCTTGAACGAAACGATCAGAATTTCAATCTCAACATAATTAAGGTTTATCCTGAAGTGAGAAACGGCCGGTTCCAGGTTGATCTGGAGTTCTCCGGAATAAAGCCCGACAATATCCGGACCGGACAAACATACCGGATCAACGTGGAATTGGGCCAACCAATAAAAGCGATACAAGTATTAAAAGGCGGATTCTTCGAATCGACCGGTGGACAATGGATCTACGTGGTCGATCCGTCGGGCCGGTTCGCCTCAAAACGAACCATCAAAACCGGCAGAATGAATCCCAGGTATTATGAAATTCTTGAAGGTTTACAACCAGGTGAAAAGGTTGTTGTCAGCTCATATACAAGTTTCGGCAATAATGATAAACTGATTATTAATTAACAAACCCATGTTTTTCAACTACTTAAAAACATCCATACGTAATCTGTTAAGATACAAAGGCTATACTTTGATTAATATCACTGGAATGACCCTTGGACTGGCTTCATCAATTCTGATTCTGCTGTTTGTCCTTGATGAATTATCCTTTGATCAATTCCATAAGGATTCAGATCGTATTTACAGGGTCTCGGTACAGGGTAAAATACAGGGTCCGGAAATAAGGGCCGCAGTCAGCTGTGTACCGATCGGCCCAACTTTAGTCAAAGAATTACCTGGGGTTGAGCAATATACACGACTTTTTCCTTTTGGCGGCGATCCATTGGTCAGGTATGAAGATAAAAGCTTTGTAGAAGATGGTTTCATATACGCCGATTCAACCTTTTTTGATGTTTTCACAACCCGCTTTATTGCCGGAAATGCCGGCAAAGGTCTGAACCGACCGAACACATTGGTTATCACAAGAAGTGTAGCCATGAAGTACTTCGGATCTACAGACGTCATCGGAAAAACACTTCAGGTATTTGATCCGCCCCAGCAATTCACTGTCGATGGTGTCATTGAGGATTATCCCGCTAACAGCCATATCAGGTTCAGTATTCTGGCTTCCTTCATGTCAAACCCATTGAGTCAAAGTACCATTTGGGTTGGCAATAATGTTTATACCTACATTAAAATAGCAAAAAACACAAACGCCAAAGCTATTGAATCCGGAATGGTAGCCATTGTCGACAAGTATGTTGGACCCCAACTCAAGCAGTTTCTGGGTTTCGATCTTAGTCAGATGCGGGCTGCCGGCAACCGTTACGGTTATGTGCTGACACCTGTGACAGATATTCACCTGAAATCGGATCTCGATTTTGAATTCCGGGCAAACGGTTCCATGTCAACTGTTTACATCTTTTCGATGATCGCTTTATTCCTGATCATCATTGCTTCGATCAACTTCATGAATATGGCAACCGCCAGGGCTTCTTCGAGAGCCAGGGAAGTTGGAATCCGTAAGGTGGTTGGTTCACAGCGGTCTAATCTGATCGGGCAATTCCTGACTGAATCCACTCTTCTTACCCTGATTTCGTTTTTACTGGGTATTCTGATTGTTTTTCTTGCCCTGCCCTACTTCAATGATATTGCAAATAAGGAACTATCTGTTAAACTGATTAACTGGGGCACATTTATCCCAACCTTACTTATTCTTCTAATTTTCATCAGTTTAGCTTCAGGAAGTTATCCTTCATTCTATCTGGCCAGTTTGAATCCGGTATCCGTTCTGAAAGGAAAACTTCAGATGGGAATACGCGGGGGATGGCTGAGAAAATCACTGGTTATTGTCCAGTTCCTTATCACCATCGGACTGATTGTAAGCACCCTGGTTATCTCAAAGCAAAACAATTTTATTCTCAATAAGGATCTGAACTTTGATAAGGAAAACCTGCTGATCGTCAACCGCGCATATGCACTTGGCAATCAGTCCCAGACATTTATCGACCGGATCACAGCCATACCTGGAATTACCGATGCTTCAATTACCTCGCAGGTCCCGGGTGGACAAGGTTCAGGGAATACGGTTTTTCGCAGGGAAGGTGATGCAAGTGAGGGATTGCAGAATTTTAATATCATGATAACCGACCAGAACTTTCAGAAAACGATGAAAATCGAAATGGTACATGGCAGGTATTTTTCCAGGGAATTCGGATCTGACAGCACCGCGGTTGTTATCAATGAGGCTGCTGCAAAGCGTCTCCAGTGGGATAATCCTATTGACAAAATACTTTTTCAGGTGGCTGCCAATCCCAAAGGTGGCGATCTTCCCCTTACTGTTATCGGTGTTATCAAGGATTATAATTATGAATCCCTTCACCAGGAGGTGAAGCCTTTGGTTATCAGGCTGACACCAAATGGAGTCTTCTCTGTTATCCGTTATTCTGGTATTCAGGCAACCGACCTCATGTCGAAGGTCAAACAAATTTGGTCGGAAGTAGTTCCAAACCAGCCTTTTAACTACACATTCATGGAGGATCAATTGTTGGAAAACTACCAAAAGGACCGTCAGATGGGGAAGATTTTTACCATCTTCGCCATTTTAGCGATCATCGTTGCCTGCCTTGGATTGTTGGGATTAGCCTCCTTTACCATTGAGAAACGAAAGAAGGAAATCAGCATCAGAAAGTGCCTCGGAGCACCTTCTGCCTCTATTATGGAACTGCTATTGACTGAAACGATTCTGTTAGTGATTATTGCAACCTTACTGGCTTCTCCATTGTCCTGGTATCTGATGGACCATTGGCTGCAAAATTTTAATTACCACATAAAAATGGGGATTGGCATCTTCATTTTATCAACCTTGATTTCACTTTTTATCGCTGTGGCAACAATCCTGATGCACGTCTATAAAGCATCCGTCAGAAACCCTGTGGATGCTCTAAAAATGGATTAATCAATTAACCAAACAACATGATACAAACAATTGAATTAACTAAAGTTTTCCGTACTGATGAAGTCGAAACAACTGCTTTGAATAAAGTGTCACTGGACATTAAAACCGGCGAATTTGCAGCCATTATGGGGCCATCCGGATGCGGGAAATCAACCTTGCTGACTATTTTGGGGTTATTGGATAACCCGACCTCCGGGCAGTTGCTCTTTAATGGACAGGAGGTATCCAGATACTCTGAAAAACAGAGGACCCTGTTAAGGAAATCCAATATCGGATTTGTGTTTCAGAGTTTTAATCTGATTGATGAGCTGAATGTGTTCGAAAATATCGAGCTGCCGCTTTTATATCAAAAAATTCCGGTTACCAAAAGGAGAAAAATGACAGAAGAGGTTATGGAGCGAATGAGCATTTCACACCGGAGGAAACATTTTCCGCAGCAACTCTCTGGCGGTCAGCAGCAAAGGGTGGCAATTTGCCGGGCCGTTGTGGGAAACCCGCTTCTGATTCTTGCCGACGAACCTACCGGGAATCTCGATTCGGCGAATGGTGAAGATGTTATGAACCTGCTTAAACAATTGAACTCCGATGGTACGAGCATTGTAATGGTAACTCATTCCCCGAAAGATGCTTCCTATGCTAAAAGGATTATCCGCCTGTTTGATGGACACCTGATGACCGAAAATGAATAAAATCGCCACATTTATCCTAAGAAAGATGTCAACGATCTCCAGGTTAAATATTCTGGTCGTTTTTGTTCTTCTCTTTGGGAATCATGCATTTCCACAAAAAGAAATGAAACTCGAAGAGTGCATACAAATAGCTCTGGACAGGAATATCGGAATAAAAAGACAGGGATTGCAGGTTGATCTGGCAAAAGACAACCTGCAAACCTCCCAGGCTACGCGATTGCCTGATATTCAGGGATTCTATTCTCATAACCTGAGTTCAGGAAAGACAGTCAACTATGAGAATTACACCTATATCAACACCAAATATCAGGATGGAAATGTAGGAATACAAGGCACTCTTCCGATTTTTTCAGGGTTTTCAAATTGGTATCTGACAAAATCCGCCAGGTATTCTTTACTATCTGAAACCGATAAAAGAGCGGAATTAGAAAAAGCACTGACCATCGAGGTTACAGCTGCCTATCTTCAGATTCTGTTTGCCGAAGAATTGCTGGGTGTAGCTGAAGCAAAACTGGAATCGAGCAAAGAACAGCTCCGAATGAATGAAGGTTTCTTTGAGACTGGCAGGATGGCTAAGGTTGAAGTGCTTACAATGAGATCCCAGGTGGGTCAGGATAACCTTTCCAAAATCCAGACCGAAAATGATGTCAGAACAGCCTATTTGTCGCTTGCACAACTACTTAATCTGGATAATGAAAATGAACTCAGGATTCAAAAACCAGCAAGTCTGGATGGAACTATCTCTCTTGCCATTAACGATCCTGACAAAATCTGCGAATATGCCCAAATCAACCATCCTGGTATCTCTTCAGCCGAATTCCTGGTGAAAAGCCGTGAATCACAATTGGCTGCAATGAGGGCCAGAATTTCGCCTTCGGTTTCACTCAACGGCCTACTTTACTCAAGATATAGTGAACTGGGAGTCAATCAATTGAATCCAACTGCATCCTACCCCTATTCCGAACAACTCAAAGACAATATGTACAGTCGGGCTGCTATTAATGTCAACATTCCTATTTTCAGCCAGTTCCAAACCAGAAGCCGGATCAGCCAGGCCAGTATCCAGGCCAGGGATGCCAAACTCTCGCTTGATCAAAAGAAATTATCAATACGCCACGATATTCAGTTGGCTTATTCGGCGGCTCTTAATGCCCGGGCTAAGTATGAGGCAACGGCTGAAGCCATTGCCAGCGCCAATGAATCTTTTAATCTGACACAGGAAAAATACAAAGCTGGTATTTCTTCATCCGTTGAATTTAAGGTGGCTCAAAATCAACTTATTCAGGCTCAATTAACCCGGATCCAGTCAAAATATGAATTTATCATCCGATCCAAAATCCTTGATTTATACCTTGATAAACCCATCACTTTGGAATAGGAAGGTCAATTATACCTGGTTTTTCCTGATTTGGGAATGGTATTTGAACATTTTCGGTTACTGGTTCAAAACAAATAATAGGAATAATTAATCCTGTTTTTATCTTTGAGGGTATAGAATCAGGAAGATTATGCGAAAACTTTTTATATTAATAGTCGTAGCCAATGGTTTATGTGGTCCCAACTTTGGCCAGAGATTCATCCCGATGAATTTCACCCAGCCAGCCGTGCTTACTGCCGCAGCTGGTCATGACACACTTGTTTGCAGGGGCCACCCTATTATCCTTGGAGGAAATCCTACTGCCTCCGGCGGAAATAATTCGTACGTTTATTTGTGGTCTCCTCCTGATGGATTGAACGATCCTACCTTGTCAAATCCAATTGCAAATATCAGTGAATCTAAAACTTACATGTTAAGTGTTACGGACGCTCAAGGTTGTCTTGCTGTCAGTTTCATTTCAGTTTATGTAGATCTCTGTCTTGGAATTGATGTTAACAACCTTAATCAAATCCTAACCGTTTTCCCTAACCCGTCTAACGGAGTTTTCACGATACAAGGCATCAGTTCGCTTAACGGCAAGCTGCAGAGAATTGAGGTTATCAATCAGCTTGGGCAAATAGTTTTTAGCAGGAGCTTCAGCATTGGAGATCTTGTGTCTGATATTGAGATAGATACAAAAATCAAGGAACCGGGCATTTATTTCCTGAAAATTTCGCTTTCTGACCGTTTAGTTTCGCAAAGATTGATTGTAAGATAAGGAGAGAGAATAATGAAACGAACAATAATACTGCTAGCCGCATCTTTTATAACGATATCCTCATTCAGTCAGCAATTTGCTTGCAAGCAGGATATCGTTCATTTCTACCAGACCAATTACAGGGGCGAACTTACCTGGCAGATATCGGAGAATGGTACGGATTGGTCACAGCTTCCCGGATCACATAGTGATACACTGATGGTTGTTGCAACCAGCCCCGCTTATTATCGTACTGAGGTAATTGAAGGATTATGTCGGCCCTATTACTCTGATATTATTCACTTAATAATAAATGAATTACCTCCAATTACACTGAATTTAAAAGATTCCGTATGCCTGAATGAGCCCCCTTTTGTGCTTGATGGCGGAGTTCCTTCGGGCGGTTCATATTGGGGAAACGGGGTAATTGACGGAAAGTTTAGTCCTGCCTTTGCCGGAGCTGGTGAGCATGAAGTTTACTACCGCTATACTGATTCCCTGTCAGGGTGTGCTGATACCACCCATGCCTTCATCATAGTATCACCTTTGATAAATCATGCACAGGCCGGCAATGATCTAACATTTGTCCCTGCGGATTCGGTCCTTTTGGATGCTAATATCCCGGAAAATGGGATCGGTACCTGGACATTGATAAATGGTTCCAACGGCCATTTTTCAGAGGTTCATTCTCCAAAAGCCTGGTTTATCAAGGATTCCAATAATCTTGATTTTACTTTAAGATGGTCAATTTCAGGCAAGTGTGGTAATTCTTCAGATGACGTCGCAATTACATTTTTCCCTTTGAGCAAAAATCCGTGCCCTAATGCTCCTACTGTTACTGATGCTGATGGAAATGTTTATCCGACAATACAAATTGGTGATCAATGCTGGATGGCTAAAAACCTGAATGTTGGCCGTTATGTACCCAGCACAGTCAGCAATCTTATACACTCCGACCTTACCAATAACAACATTATTGAGAAGTATTGCTACGAAAATAAAGTAGATAACTGCAAACTATATGGAGGTTTGTATGACTGGGAAGAGGCTATGGGTTATTCTCAAGTGGAAAATGCCCAGGGGATTTGCCCCGTAGGATGGCATATTCCTGGCAACGGTGATTGGGCAGATCTGAACACCTTTTTCAAAACCTTTACTGCCGGCGAAGAATTGAAAGTGGGCAATTCTAGCGGTTTCGACGGTTATTTTGCCGGAGACCGTCATGATATGGGAGAGTTCTTCAGCCTTGATGCCGCTGGTTTCTGGTGGCAATCCGCCTCTTATATTTATGATAATATTAATGAAGGTTACCTGCGTGAAATTGAAGCCTGCAACGGGAATCTCACCCGGACCCATTTCCCGAAAAAAACCGGCCTGAGTGTCAGATGTATTAAAAACAATTAGTTAAAATCTGATTTTAAAGGTTTCTATGGCATGATGGCCAAGCTTTACGGTCATGCCCTTTTCATCTTTAGAAATAATATTTCCGTCTTCTTCAATCAGGTTTGTATGCTCAACCGATGAAGGGTTCATAAACAGATTAATTTTCACCCGTTTATCGCGGCCTTCCTGATCGTATAGTCTGACGATCAAATTATTATCATCCTCTGATTTTTTAACTGTACTCACCAGAGCATTCGGGTCATCAACCGATACGAAAGAGAGTCGGCCCGGCAGAATTGATGTTTTAGAAGCCGGATTGAAAACAGCTGTTAGCTTCTCATTCGCCTGCAATGCCTGGTGGTAACCGTTTTGCCAGCCGGGTTGATGCGTAAACAAGCTGAATTCCATGCTATGGCTGCCTTTCTGATGATAGAGAGGGCCTTCACTATGACAGCTCTGCCTCGAAGCCAAAAGGATCGGCTGGAGCAAAGTTGCATCGGTTGAGAGATTGGTCATATTCACATAATCCCATACGGCTACACTCGAAGAAATGGTTAGACCGATATCGCTGTCGCTGGCACTGATCCAGTTATTTATCCCTCTTGGATGCACATCCTTGCACAATGTGGTATAGCGTTCGCCGGCTGCCTGTGCCAATTCATCCTTCCCGACCCTGACCATACCGAACGGGACCTCGTAGGAAATCTCCGGATTTTGCAGGCCGACCGGAAAAGCAAGTCTGAATTCCCGATAGGCTGTTCCATCCCAGTCAATCAGATCAGCTGTAACATCAATTCGTTTCAGCGTCGGATAAACCGTCCAGGTGACTTTAGCCGTGTTATGTTTCATTTCGGCAGATCCTTCAATCACTATTCTCACCGGACCTGATTCATTAATGTTCCAGACCGGTCCGATCCCGGGCTTCTCAAATCCCTCCATATCAGGTTGCTGAACATCAGAGAACTCACCGGCACCATTTCCGATCGAACGCATCGAGAATAACTCCCCTGCCTTAAACTGATCCGTATTTAGAATTTCCTTCTGCAGATCTTTATCGAACAGTGACTCAATTCCTCCTTTTCCGAATTTTATCTTAAAATACTTGGTGTCGATAATATCAATGCATTGGGCAGAACGGGCCGAATTAGCCTTTTTTTTACCTGAAGCAACGTAGTAGGTCTGATATCCTAGTGATGGGACATTTTCAGCGATAAATGCAACCTCCGCTGATTTCAGATAACCTGAAGGATAATATTCTTCAGGTCCGGTAATTTGAAAACCAACCAACTTCCCCTGCTCATCCAGCAGGCTAATTGCCTTAAAGGTCTTATCGGGGATATTTAACCAAATCTCAATCGGATCAGTTCTTTCCCACGTTAATGAGTTGAAAATCACCAAAGGAATTCCTTTTGGTAAAAATCCGATATTACCCGCGATATCTGTTGTTGACTCTTCAATAATTAATTTTGCGATCTGATCAGCTTTGCGGAATTTGTCGAGAAAGGTTTGATCGGTAATATCGCCATTCTTTCCACCCCATCCATGATCTGGATATATGGCTGATTCCCATGCCTCTGTGAGTTTATCTTGTGGATATCTATCCCAGTCATCCATCACGAGTGATCGAAGACTGGCCATCTTCTCGGCTGCTGGCAGGAGCCGCCCGGCACTTCTTCCGGCTTTCAGTGCTTCGTAATGCGAAGGTCCATGTATGTATAACCATACCGCAGGCCTCTCTCCCTGAATGGTTGGAAAATCAGTCATGGTAGCAACAGCCGCATCCATGAATTTTTCAGCGGTGGAATGAACCAGGTCAGGAAGCTTGAGTGTCGAATCTTTCAGGGAATTCCAGGTATCTATATAATCGAAATAGGAATCCGGAACAGCCATATCTGCGTCCGATAAAACCGGCATCACGGGATTCACAGTGGCTTTGGTATAATACCTCCCCCAGAAATCAGTCAAACCGGAGAAGTGCCGGACCGATTCAAAAAATCCTTTCTTCAGATTCACGTAACTGTTGTAATAATGGTCTGATGAATAGGTCAGAACCTTGGATCCATCCGGAGAAAGCCAGTTAAACAGCCCTTTATCCTGCCGGCTGATGATCATATAATCGACACCGCACTTAGCCAGGATCTGCGGCATCTGCAGGGTTCGGCCCGGAACATCCACATTCCAGTAAATCCGGGCATCGCAACCGGGAAATTCTTTTCTGAACCATTTCCGTCCCAGGTAAAACTGACGGATCAGGGGTTCCCCAAAATACATCTCTTCATAGGGTTGCATATAGGAAGCGCCCCAGGTAAGCCTTCCTTCTTTGGTAAGGTTGTAGATCAGCTCTTTTTTCTCCGGATGCCGGGTCAGATATTCTCTTAACATCAGAATATCCTCCATATCATTATAATACAGAGGATTTTCCTCCAGTTTCTTTAAAGCAGGAGTAATCAGGAGATTATCGCGGTTTTCAACACAGGCTTGCGGTGAATCCATCCAGGCAATATCCTGATGCGACGAAGCCATGATCATTATTTTCCCCCTGGCTATATCAGAATTGGCGATGTTGTGAAGGTCTTTTGAAATTGAGCTCTTAGCAATCTGAACCTCTATGAGTGAACTCTTTGGATCAGTCAGGCTGACCTGATAACTGATAAGCCGATCGGTCTGAATCACGCTTTTGCCTATTGATTTCTTAATCTCAATATCCTTTACCATAAGGCCCCCGGGTCCTCTAACCGAAATGGTAGTTGTTGCCAGCGGCAGAATAAAAGGGACGGTTGCTTCCTTATCATGTCTGGCAAAAATTAATTTTTGAGGTTTTCCGGTATTCCCGGTTATTTCGGCAACCTCACCTGTCCAGGTTTCCGGAGCAACCAGGAGTCCGTTCAATTTCCCATCGACTTGCGTTAATTGCACATCGAACCACCCGTCTATACTGGTCTTTTTAAGGAACCAGTCCAATGCATCCGTGCACTGGAAAATCATCCGGCTGCCGTCAGGCCCGTTGGCTGTCCAATTTTCTCCCATGCTATTTTTAAAATGGAAGTATGGTTTGTTATTGATAAAGACCTGGAATCCGGGATCAACGCCTTTAATATCATAGCCTTGCAAACTCATTCCGGCGATCAGGAAAAGCTGAACCTCCTTAGCACCCAGGTTGGGATTAATCAATGGCGTTTCCCAGGAAATGTTCATTTTTCCGTCTGTCGCCCTTACCAGGAGTGCATTCTGGCAATCCTGACGAGTGCTATGGTATAACAGATCCTCCCCTGATATTTTGCGTCCAAACCCTTCAGCAGGATTGTTCAGATCACCGGCAATCCGGGATTGGCTCTTAACGATATCTTGCAGATTGGGTTGGGAATAAGCCACTGAAAATTGAAGGAAAATTACGACCAGAAAAATTGGAATGCGTTTCATCTCGATTTTGGTTTTGCTACCGGCTCCATTATTTGTTTAACGTCAAATAACTCGGGACACTCAAAGGTATAAAGTTAAGAGATAGATTCTTCATAATAAAGCAAGTTTTCTTTCCAGATAAAGGTCTCTTCGTTGCGGGATGCTGTTGTGCTTTATTAACTCCCTCTGTGCTAGAATTTCCTGGTCACGACCAAAAAAAACATCCGCCGGTGTAAGATTCTGCAGCGATTCATGGAAACGCTGATTGTTGTAATAATCAATAAATTGGGCAATCTGACGCTCCAACTCTTCGGGAAAGTAATAATTCTCAAGCTTAAAGATATGCTTCATTGAGCGGTTGTACCGTTCAATTTTCCCCTGAGTTTGAGGGTGATAAGGCTTTCCATGAATGTGGATAATCTTTTCTTCCCGGACAAAATCCTTCTGATCTTTAGCAATATAACAGGATCCATTGTCCGATAAGAGTTTAGGACGCTGATCCTTTTCAAGACCCGTTATTTCAAGAGCCTTTTGAACCAGATTTTCCACGTCATCCGAACACATGTTCGTGCATAATTCCCAGGCAATGATATAGTATGAAAAATCGTCCAGAATCGATTGCTGATAGTACCAACCCCAGCCAACGATCTTAAAGTAGGTAAAATCCATCTGCCAAAGCGAATGTACTTTGGCAGGCTTATCTTTGAACTGGCTGGATGCCTTCATCACAATATAGTTTGGGCTGGTTATCAACCCCCTGGCCTTTAAGATCCGGTAAACCGAGGACTCGCTGACATACCAATGGTCTTCATCCAAAATACGGACCGATAGTTCACGGGGTGAAAGATCTGGCAATTCCAGTGCCTTTACAACCACTTCCTGACGCTTATCATCCGGAATCAGGTTCCAATAATCTTTGCGGTTCCGACGCTTGGGCTCTAATCCGGCCTATCCTCGATCCAGGTACCCGGTATACCAGGAGTAAAAAGTACTTTTTGAGATGCCGAGCTCCTTAATCGTCCGTCTTACCGGCAGATCTGATCCTTCGACCAGTGTTATGATTTCTAATTTTTCTTGTTTGCTAAAGCGCATCCCCTTGGGTTTTATTCTAAGCCATTCAGGTTTTTTTTATCAACCGGTTTTCTAAAAATACTTCTGCCAGAAGCTTCTTGAGTTCCTCATTTTCTTTCCGAAGCTGTGTACCCTCGTCGGAACTTGCCTCTCTTAGCGTGTCGCCATTTAGACGCCTCTTTCCGGCTTCCATGAAGCTCTTACTCCACCGGTAAAACAAATTGGGATTTATGCCCTCTCTGCGGCAAATCTCGGCAATACTGTCTTCTCCCCGAAGACCATCCAGAACAACCCTGATTTTTTCTTCGGAATTTAACTTCCGACGGGTTCTGCGTTTAATCTCCCGCACGATCTGCTCCGTGCTGGGCTTTTCTTTTTCTTTCATCGTCGTACTCTTTAAAGGGTTAAGTTACACATAAAGTGTCTCTTAACATATCTCTTAAAGTGCCCGGATTGGTTTGACTACGTACAATCTCGACATGGAACCGCCAAGCAACCCGGCACGAAAGCAAGCAGCATCTAACGTAATATTATTTCATTGATTATCAATCTATTAGAAAATACTTTACTATTTGTGGTTAAGGTTTTGGCGAAATCCGACATAATAGTAAATGTAGGTATGTTCTTAAATGAAGATTTCAAAAACGTGAATAAGTATGAAAGGAATTACAGTGTTGCTTTTTACCCTAGTGATTGCTCAATTTAGACCATTCACCTGCGGTCTATTTAATTGTTCGGCTATAGACAGATTACCAATATTTTCATAATCACTTTGTATTGATCCTCTTCATTCTTTTAAGTATCAATTCAATATTCTACTATTTCTTAATTTTGATTAAATTGGCAACATAAAATTCATTTAAAGAAAAACCCCTTGGGATGATCAGATCATAACCAAGGGGCAGAGTTGAAGTCTTCCAATTTTGTTCGCCTCACGGATAGAAGACCTACAGAATCCATCTCCGTCGAAAATGGACTACTCAATTATTTACTAAAATTACGGAAAAAGATGAAATCAACATTTTTCAAACTTGCAATCTGTGCAATCATTCTTAGCTCCTTCTCTTTACAGAGCTTCTCACCGTGTCTGCCGAATGTAACTACGATCAAGATTACAAATCTTTATTGGCTCGACAGTAATAATAATCAACACGATTATTATTCCGCGAAAGTGATCGTTAGTGGGCCTATTGTTACTGATCCAGGGAATATATATGTAACGTATGGCGATCCCGTTTCTCTACCAAGAACGACGGAGTATTTCCCGACAGATTATCAACATTATTATACTCCTTCTTCGTACTATACGAATGTGACCTTATATGTTAAGGAAACATCAACTTCAAGTTGGCAGAATCTTGGAAGCATTTCCAGTCATAGCTACTACACCACGAGATATGTTGTGGACACATATATGTATGTGATGGAGTTTAGTAAGGGTGCTCTTGCAATCGAATAACCGATTAAGAAGTAGTTCTTTATTATGCAGGCTAGGTGAATGCCTAGCCTGCTTTTCCACTATGAAAAGATTTTACATAATCATCATACCAATCATAGTTGCAACCAACTGTCAGCGGGACCAGTTTCCTCCGACAGCTTCCTGTAACAGTTTTCCGATCCTCGGCGATACAACTATATTATTTGAACTGGATGCGGGGAAGTCTGTTAACAGTCAAGGCTTTACTTCCGGACTTACCTTCCGTTGGAATTTCGAAAGCGATTCAACTTGGGATACGGGTTGGGGATCTGAAAGCGCTATTGGTCACCGGTTTACTATTCCGGGAACCTATAAGGTCATTGTAGAGGTATCGGACTTTGAGGGTCTGACTGATACCGCTTCTATTGTTATTGAATCTTTTGGCAGGAATAAAAATCTTGGAATACTTCGTGACCCTCGTGATGGCCAATCCTATGGCATTGCAAAAATAAATGATATGTGGTGGATGAGTGAAAACTTAAGGTATGGAAAGATCATTGATGTCACGCAAAGCCAGACAAACAATGGGATTACTGAGCAATATTTTTACATTCACCTTATGACTTTGGATACAATCTTTGGTTTATATAGTTGGCGGGAATCCCTGAATTACCAATTGAACGAACAACAGGGCATTTGCCCACCCGGTTGGCATATTCCGACAATGGGAGAATGGAATGAGCTATTGAAGGATTTACCAAAATATTACGCGATTTCCTACTATGGCCGGAATGGTCTCTCTGGGTTAAATTTACACGCAGGTCAACATTTTTTGGGTGACAGCGGACCAGATCCAAGTTTTGGGTCTTTGGGCGCTTACAAGGGATTTTGGGCGTCTGATTTTAAGCGAGAAAATAACATACAAATCATTCCAGGGCACTTCTACCTCGACCAAGCATTGGGAATTAGCCAAATAGGTGTTACATTAGTAAAAAGCAAGGACCCAAAATTCGACCCAAGTACCAATCAATTTATGACATTAAGGTGTATCAGAAAAGAATGACCACTCTGAATCCTCTTAGACCGCTGTTCTGCATTTTGGGAATTTTGAGCATGATCTCATGTTCAGAGGACCTTGATATCCTTACCGGCAGTGAGTCGATTCCTGTGGTTTACTGCATCATAAATCCACAAGATTCTGTCTTTAATGTTCTTCTGACCAGAACATTTTCCGGTTACAAGAGTGCGCCGGAGATGGCACAGGATCCAGCATTCATTGCTTATCAAAGGGCTAAAATAACCTTAGAAGCTTGGAGTAAAGGGTTCCGTATCTGGGAAACGGTTTTTTCAGCCATGCCTTACGGACGTGATACCGGTTTTTTTTCTTCAGCCCCGGGTTGTGCGTTTGAAACCCGCAATGTTCTTAGCAGCTTTTTTGGTTATTCCAGTTTGGAAAACCCGGATACATTATTTGATGATTTGCGGCTGGTGATTGACTATCAGGACAACCATGAACCGTCATACGCCCGGATCGCGGCCAACATTGCCAAGCCTAAAATCATTTACCCGATTTATACTTATAAGGAATTTAGGCTTTATGATAGTATCCCCTATTATATTGAGTTCAATACAAGCGATAGGCTTTATTACGATCTCCGATGCAAGATTCATTATCGTGAGGAGGCTAACTCGATAGAAGACAAGACAATTGACTTTTCCGTGCATCCAGATATTGATACTAAAGACGGCCCACAGTTCCTTTTTATTAACCCGGACAAATTTTTCAAGCGTTTGGCCAAGGCTTTTCCCGATTCGAAGGATGTCATTCAGCGAGATTTGATTTCACTCGACCTTGAACTACATGTTGGATCATCTTCCCTACGAACTTTTATGGACACTTATTATTCGGATAATGACCAAGGCTACCAGTTATGGAATAACTTTCATAACGGAATAGGTCTTTTTGCTCTAAAAGCGTATACCTCATTGTCAAAATTGGTAATGGACCAACGCACCAAGGATTCTCTAGCCTGGGGACGGTACACGAAGGATTTGAAATTTAATCGTTGGTAGTTTTATAATGGTAAAAGTTATTAATGAACAAGGGTTTCAAGTAACTAATTTATTGAGTTTTACGTCATGCCAAACACAAAAACCGTCAATATTGGCCGGAATGCGAAGAACGGTCAATTCATTCCCGTCAAGGAGGCTGAAAAAAAGAAGAACACTTCTGTGGTGGAAACCATCAAGAAGCCGACCAAGAAGTAGGTCAGACCTTAATTTCAACCATTTTCCGTATCCATGTTTTGGGGATCTTCTGAAACATGTCATACATCGTTTTGGCATTTTTCTGGGGGCAGTGCCGCTCGGCAAAAACCATATCCTCTCTGGTCTTACAAACCAGCCAGCTTCTTATTCTATTCCGTATCAATCTGAAAGGAGAATCTATGCGTAAAACGAAAAAGAGCATAAGTGAAAACTAATTACTAATTTTAGAAAGGCAACAGATCGCGTTCTTTGTTGAAATGTTGATTTAAAAATTACTGCCCAGTTTGCTTCGGAATGTGGTGCTCACTTTAGACCGGAATATCTATGTATGGTTCATGCAAGTAAAAAGATTCTAAAAAGAAAGGTTTTAGTCAGATAATGAACACTTTATAATGAACACTTTATAAGATAAATTCTAAATCTTAATCTTATGAAAAACAATACCCACACACACATTAAACCCTTTAAAGGGTTATCATGGATCTGCCTGATCTTTGCAATCTTGCCGTCATGTCAAAATTCCCAGGGAGTCGGAAAGAATTTCTCGAAAGTCTTTGAGGGCCGGCTAGAGAACAGACCTGAGATTTGCTTGACAATTAGTTCAACTGAAAGAAAGATTTCGGGCTCGTATTTCTACAAATCAGACCCCGACAAAATTACCATAAGCGGCGAATTATATCGTTCGGATAGTCTGATTCTTAATGAATTTGATCGCACCGGTAATCTCACTGGAACTTTTAAGGGGAAGTTTAAGAATCCATCAAGAATTGAAGGAGTATGGAGTAAACCGAATGGTTCCAATCCAGCCTCTTTTTATCTGAATGAAACAAACTTCAAATACGAAGGACTCTTATTAGAAGCAACTGCTAAACATGATTCGGTTGAACGACAAATGCTCGACAAGAAAGTTGTAGAAGAGACTGAAAAGCAATCTCTTGAAAAAATTGAAAAGGACAAAAAAGCTATGTATGACAAGATTTCCGATTTCCTGATTGTAACGCATAGCAAATTTAAGGTCAAAAAAATCAAAGGAATTTCCGACTTAAAAATTTCTTTAAAAAATAACAGCATATACGTGTTTGACAGGATCGTAGTCGAAGTGAATTACCTTAATAAGAAAGGTGAAACCGTGAATACCCAGACAACTGAATATCTCAATTTAGAACCTGAGGGCATGCAAACTAAGCTAATGCCTGAAAGTAATCGTGGCATTTCAGTAAAGTATTCTATCAGGAAGGCGATTTCGTCAAAAATCCAATTTTCCTATAAATAATAGATGCAGAAAGATTAGGAAGGCACTTGATTGAGATATTGATGACCTAAGTTGACCATCTGATTTATATTAAAAACAAACCCCCGCTCTGTAATTCAACAGTGACGGGGGTTTATAATTTTTCTCAGTGATCTCGGCGGGATTCTTGAGGAATCCTGGATTTCATAGTATTAGCGGGTTTTGTAGAAGCTTTTTGTTTTTCTGAACGATGTTTAAACGATGTTTCAATCGACTTTCGTGAATTTGGGTGAAGATAAAAGGCACATCCAATTTTGTTTAATTACTTGTTTTTCATTGCCTTAAGCCACATCCAAGCCAATCATCCACATTCTATTTTATCCCATTCCGGTAGGCTTAACCAGTTAATTGATTAATAATCAGTTCTTAAGGTTTAAATTCTTATCATTTTTCAATGGAACCGAGATCTTTGAAGCCAAATCATTCATTTTTGATTCGCTTTAAAAGAGTAGTTTCAACTATTCCTTGTTATTCAATTGATTAGTTGTAACTCTCTCCAATAACGAGGTATACTTCTCGAGTAACACCATGTACTTCTGATTGCTTTCCAGCAGTTTAGCCTCTAATTCCGAGGTATCAACCTGCTTCCTGGAGGACTTGCCACGGTAGTATTCAAAGAGATCGAAATCCAGGACCTCACACATCCGTTCAGCAAGCTCAAAGTCGATGCTTTTCCGGTTTTCCAGGGAGTCAATATTCTGTGGGCTGCATCCCATCAAACGGGCCAAAGCAGATTTGCTCAGGTTGAGATGCTCCCTCCGTTCCTTAATGATTTGCCCTACCTTTTTTTTCATAATATATTGATTAACAGCATCAATTTAGAATCTGGAAAATGATTGGTTTTCGTTGTCAATAACTTTTAGCTGATGGGCTGATATTATTTCCTGCTCATTTTCAGGGAGTACCAAACCTTTACTTTTTGCAACTGCACTCAGGCCCATTTGCCAAAATCAAAATCGATTTACCTGCCTATTCTTGTAAAGGAACCTATTCCAAAGTTTACTACACCAATATTACACCAATTATTACACTATTTACACATTTTTCCAATTATTTTATGAATGAGATTGAACTATCGCAACTTAGAGACATGCTACCGAGGGGTTACCGGGGTCAGATAAAGGAGGCTACTAACTTATCTTATAGTTATATAGATCAGGTAATGAGTGGAAAGAAGTTTAACCTGAGGATCTTGGAATTTGCTTTAAAGATTCTGGAGGAGCAACAGCTTTGCAAGAAATCTACCTCGATGAAGTTTCGGAAGATTCTGAATATAACTAAAAGATAATTAATGGTTTATGCAAGCCTAACCATTATTATAGCCAACCCATGATAGACCCCACTTCATCCCTGCTCAACCGAGACTCCAACACCAGGAGCCTGGAGTTTATCCGCCGCGCTTTAAAGACCTACCTCAGCTTTTTGAAAAAGGCAGAATCCTCACGGATGCTGACCGCAATCGAGCCGATCAACTTCGCCGATGAATACCAGTATGTCGAGCAACTCATTCATGACATCACCTTTGTGCTGAACACCCGGCGCTTTGAATAGGCGGGTTCCCTACCCTAACCATACGGCTCCGATTCAGACAACACCTTAATCAAGACTTTCTCATGATCCCCTAATCTACCATAGACCAGATAATCAATATACCGATCGTTGAGGTGATCGGTAGGTATGCAACCCTGAAAAAACAAGGAACCACCTGGGAAGCCTGCTGCCCGTTTCATGATGAAAAGACACCTAGCTTCAAAGTGTTCGCAAAAACAAATACGTACAAATGCTTTGGCTGCGGAGCCGGAGGTAACAGCATCGCCTTCATTATGGCGAAGGAAGGGATCACCTTCCCAGAGGCCTGCCGGTCCCTGGCTTCCGGTCATGGCATTCATTTAAAGGAAGAGGAACAGAGTGAACAGCAAAAGGCATCTCAGCATCATGCCGAATCCCTTTATGTTGTCAACTCCCTAGCGGGGTCCTATTTTACCGCTGAGCTTTACGATCCAGCGAATAAACCTGCCTTGGATTATGCACTCAGCCGGTGGACCGAAGAAACCATCAAAAACTTTGAGATTGGTTTTGCTCCGAATAAGTCGGATGGCCTGCTCACTTTTGCAAGACAATCCGGAATCAAAATGGAGATCCTCCAGGAAGCCGGATTGATCCGGGAAAGTGAAAACAAGGCTGGCCAGCTGTATGATTTCTTCCGGGGCCGCCTGATCATACCGATCCGTGATAAATATGGCCGGATCACCGGTTTCACCGCCCGGGCAATGAAGGATGATCAAAAACCGAAATACCTGAACACACCGGAAACGGATATCTACCACAAAGGGAAAAGTCTGTTCGGACTCACCTGGGCACATAAAGCCGTTGTGGAAAAAGGATCCGTTTATCTGGTTGAAGGTAATGCCGATGTTATCCGGCTCCATCAGCTCGGAATCCATGAAACCGTTTGCAGTTCAGGAACAGGCCTGACCATTGATCAGATTCAGGAGATCAAGAAACTTTGCAAGAGCATCACCATTATTGGCGATACGGACGGCCCCGGATTAAAAGCCACGGAAAAATCAGCTAGGCTGATCATTGGGGAAGGAATGAATTGCAACCTGATCCGTCTGCCTGCGGGTGAAGCCAAAGCCGATCCGGATAGTTTCTTTACCGATGAAACGCAATTCAAAGCTTTCGCCAAGGCTAACACAAAGGACTTCATTGTTGATCTGGCCTTCTCCTGGAGCAAGAAATCCGATAACCCGGATAATAAACTCAGGGCGATTGCTGAAATCTGCGCTCTCATTGTAAAACTTAACCGGGACAGCCACCAACTCTATATCGATCAGGTCAGCAAGCTGATCAAACCCAAGAAAGCCTGGCAGGATAAACTCAAGGAGCTCCTCAAAGAGGAAACACCAGAAGTCAAAAAGGAGGATAAGTTCAACGACATCCCTGAACATGTATCCCTTTCGGCCTGGCAGAAATATGGGTTCTACGAGGATAAGAATTGCTATTTCTTCCGAACACAAAGGGGAATCGAAAGGGGATGCAACTTTACACTGGTGCCTCTGTTCCATATCGAATCGGTCAGCAACTCAAAACGGATCTTCCGGATAACCAATGAGTATGGTATCACCCGGGTTATCGAACTCCCGATAAACGCCCTGATCAGTATTGGCCGGTTCAAGGAAGCCATTGAATCACTTGGCAATTTCCTGTGGGAAATGTCAGACACTGAACTGAACAAACTTAAACGGTATCTGTATCAGGAAACCAAATCGTGTTTGGAAGTCACCCAGCTCGGTTGGCACAAGAATGGCTTCTATTCCTGGGGCAACGGGATCTTCAACGGAACCTTTACGAATGTGGATGAAAACGGAATTGCATCCCACGACAGCAAGAACTACTACCTGCCGGCATTCTCACAGATATGGGCAGGTGAGGTTAATCTTTATGTTTCCGAACGTCAGTTTGTTCACCGGGATGGTAACACGATAACCCTCAAAGAGTATAGTCAAAGGTTGATCAGTGTATTTGATAAGAATGCCTCAATAGCCTTGTGCTTCTACTTTGCCAGCCTGTTCCGGGACATCATCATTCGCAAATTTAACTTCTTCCCGATTCTCAATTTATTCGGTCCAAAAGGCGCCGGCAAAACGGAACTTGCGGTCAGCATCATGAGTTTCTTCGGGAAATTCGGCAAAGGACCCAATATTAACAATACCAGCAAGGCCGCCCTGGCAGACCATGTTTCCCAACTCTGCAACGCATGCGCCCATATCGATGAATATAAAAACAGTATCGATTTCGACAAGATTGAATTCCTGAAAGGGATGTGGGATGGTACCGGACGTACCCGGATGAACATGGAAAAGGATAAAAAGAAGGAGACCACGGCAGTAGATTGCGCGGTGATCCTTTCCGGCCAGGAAATGCCGACAGCCGACATCGCCTTGTTCTCACGACTGGTTTACCTGACCTTCACCAAATATGAATACACCGACGAGGAAAAGATCGCCTTTAACCAGTTGAAAGAAATTGAAAAGCTCGGAAATACGCACATCACCAATCAGATCCTATCCCTGCGCAAAACATTCACACAGGATTTCAACGACAGTCTGGAAACGGTGGCAAAGGATCTGGCAGATTCCATCGGGAAAATGGTCATCGAGGACCGGATCTTCAAAAACTGGCTGGTAATCCTGGCCACTTTTCATGCTATCAAAAGCCACATCGATGTATCGTTTACCTATGAGGAACTGATTGCCCTCGCAGCTACTCAGATCCTGGTTCAAAACAAGGAAACAAAAAAAGGCAACGAGGTATCCATCTTCTGGGAAATGGTCCACTACCTGGCTGCTGATGGTTTTATCCATGACGGAATCGATTTCAAGGTAACCCGATTAAAGACGCTCAAAACCGACCGGAGGGAAGGAGTTCTTCCTAAAGAGACCAATATCCTCTTCATCCAGATGTCCAGGATATTTTACTTATACAAGAAGCATGGCAGGGCATCCGGAGAGAACATCCTTCCACTTGGATCGATCCAGTATTATCTGGAGAACGATAAGCGATACCTGGGAAAAACAAGAGTAAGGTTCAAGTTCCTTGATACCACCCTGAGTCCAACCGGCGAATGGAAATCAAAAGCCGAACAAGCCTATTGCTTCAATTATGATGACCTCGATGTTTCGCTGGATGAAAATACCACCGACGAGGACGATGAAACTCCCATTCCCATTAATCCACCAGCAGCAAAACCCCAACCCGATGAAAAATTGCCATTCTAGTTTCCTCGCCATAATTACGACTGTACAGGAAGTACAGATTGTACACCCTGTTTTTCAAGGCTTTATATCAAATTCCACCCAGTACACTTCGGTACAGCCCAGTACAGCCCACTTTTCCTCGGTACAGCTCGGTACACTTCGATACACTTTTAGCCTGCCCTGTACAGTATATAATATTGATTAATAGATAATTAATAAATAAAGTACACTGTACCGGCTGTACCGGGGAAAATGCTCCCATAAGAAAATGCTTTTCAAAAAACGAATTTTAATGGACTACATCGATCGTGTCTACGTGGATTTGAAGGACCGGCCTCCTGGTAAATTTCATATGTCCGGTCTGGCGGAACCAGAGAAATTTATTGAAGCGGTCAAATTTCTGATCGATGGAGGTTGGATTACAAATGTCCATTGGGATTCCAGCTATTCCGTGTTCACAATCCAGGAAAAATTCCCATTCGATACCTTGAACAAACCAGTTTAACCCCAATACCTGCATCCTCTACAATTTAATCTAATATATTATGAAACAGTCAATTGAGCGATTTTTACAATTCAACGGGAAAACACTGCTTTTTCTGTCGGAAAAAGGCATTTACTGGGTAGCCATAAAGCCAGTATGTGAAGCACTTAACGTGCATTTCAAGCATCAGTTAAAACGTATTTCCCAAGATCCGATTTTAGGACCTGCATCCTGTAACCACGGTATGCAGGTCCCCGGCGATCAGATCCGGAATATGGTTTGCCTGCCGGAGTATTTGGTTTATGGATGGATATTTTCTATCAATAGCTCGAGTACGGAACTTCTGAATTACAAACGCGAATGCTACCGGCTGGTATATGACCATTTCCATGGAACCATCACCCGCCGGAAAGAATTACTGGGGCAAAAGGTATCCGTCCAACTCGAGCGGGGGAAACTTGAAAAAGTTCTCCGTCAACACCAAGAGTTCCAGCAATTCGAAAACCTCAAGGCAATGGAAGCCAGAATAGGAAAATCATTGAAGGAGGTTGAAAAGGACGAGATGGATGAACAGCTCAGATTGCAGATGTAAGGCTTTAAATCATACAACCCTGGTTTTTCATGAAACTATCATTCGTTACCAAGATCCTCAGCTTCAATCCGACCCTGCTGATGAATCAATCCCTGAGGACCCGCAAACTGCTCAAGAATAAGGATGTACTCCGGATGCTTCGGGTGGCTCACCTATACGGCGAGTTGAAACAGACCAGCAGTTTTACCGATCCGGTTCAATCTGGCAACTATACTTTCGAAAAAGTGATACAGGAACTGGAAAAGTAACCCGGTCAAATCCATGCAAAACCCCATCAATATGATTACTGAAAAGAATAAGGTGCAATCCTTCAAGTCTATCGAGGTTCCTTGCAAGCCTTATGTCAAGCGATTCCTGGTTCAGAACTTCGGTGATCCGGTGAACTTGTATGCCATACAGAACCAGTACATATACCTTTTCCGCTCATTCCTGGCGAAGCCTTGCAAACGCAGGGATAAAAAACTGGCATTCAAGTCCACCCTCACCGATTCGGTTGAGTTCATGATCTCGGACACTGACTTCTACCATTATGGTTGGGAAATATCGGTTACCGACATGTCCACCCTGAATTCAACTTTCGAGCAGGCTGCAAAGATCTTCATGAGATCCTGCATCACGATCGATGCTTCCATATCCGGAAACCTGGCTCAAAGCATCCGGAGGTTCCAGGACTTGTATGAATACCCGGATTCAGTCTGGCCCTTCGACTCCATTAAAAAGGACCTGGACCGCAATATCCCCTCCGACAAAATCGACTTCGAAACGGAGATTTACTCGAAGATTCAAAAAATAGTTGTGGGCATCCTGGCGAAATCCGGGACAATAACCAAAATCAATCCAATATCAAATGAACTCAATTCAAAAAGAACAAAACAACCTCGGGGGGATCGCCAAAATCTGGATGATACCAGCAGCCCTGATCTATTCACTGGAACGAAGTGAGACTGCCGGCGCCTATGTGGCACCGGCCGGATGCCTGGAAAACGCTTTCGAATTCTGGCCGGTATTTCAATCGGCTTCATTCGATGAGGAGCAGGGCCAGCAGTCGGCTGGCCACTTCTTCAACCAAACCGTTTCATTTACCATCCCCAAACACTCCATATATAATAGTGTGACCTTGGAGTATTTGACTGGGCGGCTATGGGCAATCCTGATCCTGGATCAGAACTCTCAATACAAGCTGATCGGATGCCGGGATTATCCGCTTCGCATGGTAGCCAATATTAAAACAGGCGCTGACATTTCCGATCTGAACCACATTGCCATGAAATTCTCAGGGCAATCACCGTTCCGGGCAGTTTTCGTGGACAAACCGGCATAAATCCCTGATTTTATAGGCTTTCAAGTCCTGTTTTGTCCTTTTTATTGGCCTGGGTCACCCCTAATTTGGTGGCTCAGGCTTTTTTTATACCAAATGGCGAAGGACTCATGAACGCATTACAACTTGATATTGACGGCTTTATTGGAAATTGGGGTTACTCGAAATCCTATGTCAAAAACTTCCTGGCAGAAGCCGGGAAATCTCCGGTTACCGTTCGGGTATCCTCACTCGGCGGGGATGTGGACCATGCCATCGCCATTTACGATCAGTTTGCCGAACATGGTGAAGTGACCATTCACCTATCGGCATTCAATGCATCAGCAGCCACCCTGATCACCCTCAGTGCAAAACGAATCCTGATGAACTCCAATGGATTCTACCTGATTCACAAAGCACTCAATTGGGTGGATGCCTGGGGAAACATGAACGAGGACGATATCGATGCCCTGATCCTATCGCTGGAAGCCGAAAAGAAAATGCTCGAGAAGGTCACCCTGGTCTTGGCAAAGATGTATTCAAAGCGGACCGGCAAGACCACCTCAGAGATTCTCAACCTGATGAAACAGGAAACCTGGCTCACCGCTGAAGAAGCCCTGGCCTGGGGATTTATCGATGAGATCAAGGAGCCGGCTACCAAGGAGAACCTCCTATCCAATACCAAAATGGTAACCATGCTGAATTACTCCGATCTGCCATTGCCGGTTTTAACCGGAGTGGTTGATATCCCATGCCGGTTGGAACAGACCGAGGATCCAATACCAGGAATGATTCAGAAAATCACCGCATCCATAAAAAATACAATCAATTCAATATTCTCCATGAAACAGCTTACCACCCTTAATTTATTGCTCGGCATTCCTTCTCTGGAATCCACCGACGATGGGATTTACATCAATGAAGCCCAGTCCGTCATCCTGAACACTCATCTGGAAGGGATCCAGCAATCCATTTCAGAACGGGATGCAGCCGTAACCGAGAGGACGAGCGTCATTGCTTCCCTCGATGCCATTGATCCCACTATTGCTGCCGCCGAAACCATTGAAACCAAAGTTGCGGCCATCCGTACTATCCTTGCTGCCAAGCCAGCCGTTGCAGCATCCGGTGTGCAGACCGCTAAAGACGCCGTTCCCTCTCCAGACGGAGTGGATTGGGCCACGCTCAATGCGCTTCCGCATATGCAGGAAGACAAATACTAATGACTAATCCCAAACAAATCAATAACCATGGATATTCAGGAAATTATCTCTGCGTTCGGGGCCTATTATGAGAACTCAGGCCAGAACCAAACCCGTGTAAAGAAAATGCTGACCCAGGGTCTCGTTACCCCGGGCCTTTGCATGCCGGTCAAGACCGATGATACGGTCTTTAAACTGGCGAAACTCTCCCTGCAGCATGTGGTGCAGCCTTTTCAGAAAGGCTGGACTCCGAGGAATGCTGCCGCCATCACTCCAAACGAGATTCGGCTGTTCCACTTCAAGGTGGACGAGGATATCTGGCCGGATGATGCCGAAGCTACCTGGCTTGGATTTCTGACCTCCGAATCCGTGACCCGTAAGGAATGGCCACTGGTCCGCTACCTCATCGAAACCGGCTATGTTCCGCAGATCAACCATGACATGGAACTGTTCGAATATGGTAAAGGCGTCTATGTGGAACCTACCCAAGGCGAATCCGGAGTGACCGGTAGCGGTATGGATGGATTGATCATCCAGCTTCAGCGCGGAGTGGACAATGAAACCATCAACTCAATTCCGCTTGGTGCCCTGAACAAGGATACCATTTACGACCAGGTGGAAGCCTTTGTCGATGGTATCTCACAGATTTACCAGGGAATCCCGATGTCGGTATTCATGTCACAGACCTGGCGCAAGCTTTACCTGCGCAACAAGCGCGAAAACGGTTACTATTTCCGGACCTCTGACAAGGATGTCGATGAATCAATCGATTTCACCAATCAGAATGTGGTAGAACTGCCGTGTCTGAATGGAACGGATGTCATTTTCGCCACCCCGAAAGAAAATCTCCTGCACCTGACCAAAAAGAGCTCCAACAAAACCAAATTCTCCATCGAGGAAAGCAAACGTGAGGTATCATTCCTTTGCGACTGGTGGGAAGGTATGGGATTCGGAATGAACGCAGCCGTATGGACCAATGTCCTTGCCACCCCACCGATCGGAGGTTAACCCTGAATTGATTCACTCTTAAAAAGTCAAAAACAATGGATTTTGCAGATATTGGAAAATTACTGGTTGACGGGAAAAACCTCGGAGGACTGGCCCAGCGGATTTACTTCGGTCTTTGGAACGATGTTCAGACGTGGCCGGTTGATCCCGCAACACCGTTAACCCTCGATGCCCTGGGCACAGCAACCGGGGAGCTGGTGATGAAGGAAGGCAAGCGAATGTTTGAACTCTATACCACCGAGGATGCAGCCAAACTTGATATCAACGTGATTGGCGAAGAAGGTGGCAAGGGGTATGAATACCTCCTGCACATTTTCGCACCGGGTTTGCATAAGAAGCTCCTGGGATTCATGAACGCGACGAAGAACGAAGACCTGGTTCTGATCGCTCAGGATAGCGCGGGGCAGTTTTACCTGCTCGGATGTGAGATTCGTTCGGCCAAATTCCAGGCCAGCGATGCATCGGGTACCGGTTCAACCACCGATGGCCGTCGCGGACTCGGAATGACCTTCGCCTATCGCACCCATAGCCTGTACACTTACACCGGGAGTATTCCGCTTACCGCAGCAGTGCCAACACCGTGATCTGGACAGACTATTTCAACCTAATCAAAGTCCTGCCGGGGCGTATCGTTACACCCCGGTTTGGCTCTTTGGATTTTGGCGATCCGTCTCTGCCGGTAGAAAAGATCCGGGCTCTTTTTGAGGATGGCTTTCCGTACCTGGAGCTCACCCCTCTTGGCAAGGAAGCATTGTACCCATTAAGTGAACCGATGGACCCCGGACAAAGAATTGAACCCGAACAGCTAAAACCAGCTAAAACAACCCTCAAACGCAAAGCATAGGTCGTGGTTTTTCATAGTGTTCGTTTTAAGGTGAGAGCCCCCGCGAGGGGGCTTTTGCTTTTTAGTCTAACCAGATTTATTGAAAGTTAAAACCTTTATCTTAGGGGGCATGAATACAATTACTTAATTGCGGACCACCGAGATCCTTCTAGATATTGAAAACGCATTAAATCCATATACTCGTCAATAATGATGTTGAACGAATTCAACTCTAACCCAAAACAAGAATCATGAAGTCAATCAGAAAATTATTTCTGGCAGTATTATTATCCGTCTTATTTCTAGGCCTAGCTGCCCAGGGGCAAGAAAAGACTTACAAAATTGATTTATCTGGCAAAGAAAAAGGCTTAGAAAATATGAACCTCAGTTCAATAGCTTCTGATATTGATTATGTTGTACTGGAAACCATACCGAAATCATTTATTTCCAGTGTTTTTCGATTAATGAAAACGGATAACAACTTCTTGATTTTGGATCATACTTCAATGAAATCTGAACGATTGTTTATTTTTAAGCTAAATGGCTCTTTCAGTTCTATGATAAATAAAGTTGGCAAGGGACCAGGAGAATATTCAAATATCGATTATTTTACCTTTGATCCTAAGAATCAATATATTACCATTCTGGATAGTGGTCAGAGGAAAATCCTTCAGTTTTCATTGTCAGGCCAGTTTATTCGAGAGGTAAAAATAGATGGCCGCCTATCTGAAATATGTTTTATTGAGCCAGGATATTTTGTTGCGACAATACCCTTAAGATTTGTAAAACCGACTGGCGACGGAATGCTTTATAATATAATAATTTACGACAGGGACCTTAAAGTTAAAAAGCGAATTGCTTCTTCAAGTAAGTCATTGGAGCATCCGAATTCTCCATTTGAGGTAAGTGGTGACCTACGCACCTTTGAAAACCAACTCAGGTACAAACAACCTTTTGTGGACGATATATTTACTCTTAACCAGAATCTGGAGTATCATGTCTTCTGCAAAATTGATTTTGGTACCTATCGTCTTCCCGAGTCCGTTTTTGCAAGCAGCGAAAAGTACAAGAGCAATCGGGACAATTATAAGGAGTTCGCAAGCATAATAGAATCACGAAACTCATTTTTTGTAAGATACCTCTATAATGGGATGACTTGCACCTATTTATGCAATAAGTCCAATGGATCGATGACTAATCTGTCCGGAAAACAGGAAAATTTTGGAATCACCAATGATTTTGACGGCAGTATACCTTTTTGGCCTGATTATTCATCAGGGACGGATGAGTTAATTCGCGCTTATAATGCAATTGATTTCATGGAGCTTTGTGAACAGAACCATGTCAAAAAGTTTAAATCGAAATTTCCTATGCAACAAAAGAAATTATTGAATGCTTTGGGTAAACTGGATGAGAATAGCAATCCGGTTATTCAAGTGGTTACCTTGAAGAATAATTAGAACCCACTTTCAGAATATCAAGAACTAACACCTAAAACACTACGATGAGCTTAAAATTTTCTGCCCTGATCATTCTGGTTACCTTGGCAGTTTCCTGTTCTCGCCCCGTTAAAAATTCAAAGGACTTAACTGTTTTGGACCTGTCACAGGACATTACGGTTGAATCAAAAATGACGTTGAGTCAAATTGCAAATGAAATCAACTACACCAAGCTTGAAAGTAATCCGGACTGCTTCATTAAGAGAATCGACCAGTATTCAATTACGGGCCAGTACATCCTGATCTATGACCAGTCGCAGCCCAAGGTGCTTCTGTTTGATCGCCAGGGAAAATTTATCAGGAAAATCGGCAACATAGGCAAGGGCCCCGGCGAGTTCAACCGGCCAAGTGAAGTCCGGTTATCGAGAGATGGGAAATATATTTTGATCATGGATTTTCTCAAAGTCATTCGGTTTGGTTTGGACGGTAAACTTATTGGTGAAACAAAACTGCCCGATTTCGCAAAGTATATCGACACTTTCGATGATGGATTAATTGGGGTTTTTTCCAGATCGAACAGCACCAGGATGGACAATTATTCCCTTGCCTTTCTCGATTGGGAAGGAAATTGTACCGGGAAACTAATGAAACGTGACCAGGAACTATTGAAAAACAGGAAAGCAAGCAGACCGTCCATGTTCTATACCATGAACAATGAAATCAGGATAAATGAGGGGTGGGCAGATACAGTCTATGCTATCCGGCCCGATCGGACTCTTGAGCCGGAAATTGTTCTTAAAGATCCCCATGGAAAAGAGGAAATATCGATGGAAAATATGAACTTCCAACTTTCGATCTGGATGGAAACACCTGACTACCTGTTCTTTTGGGGCGTCGATAAAAACATGGTGCACCCGATGTACCTGGAAAAGAAGTCAGGATTGATTTATCACATTCCATTCCATAAAGATCTGCATACAATGGGAATACCCAATGATCTGGATGGCGGCGCTCCTTTCTGGCCATTAAGATATCAAGATGGTTCGATTTATAGGATTCAGGAGGCAAATACACTGAAGTCGGTTCTTGATAATCCATTGATTGATAAAGCCGTTTTCACAAATCAAACGCTGCATGATAAGTTCCTTGCGTTTAAAAAGAATCTTTCCGATGAAGATGGTCCAATATTGATTGAAATAAAATTGAAGAAGTGAAAATAAAGAGGTCCATGCAGCCTTGCCGTGGAGTTAGTGTTGCTCATTAACCTTCTGATTTACTGACTTTAACCAGACGACTCCCAATCCCCGGACTGAACGGACAACCATACCTCACCGATATCCATTGAAATTAAGTTGTTTCGATTTCTCTGAATAGTTCAGTGGGTAATGCGCCGAGCTGTCCTTTTTCGCCTTTTCGCCATTCCATACCTTGTGGATTAAAGCGAAAATTAATCCATAGGCGAGAATTGATAAATGACACAGAACGATACTGATGCTATAATCTCCTGGCTGAATTCCGGCCGTGATTACAATGCCGGGGTGGCTCTCTTTGAGAAATATTCCCGGAACCAAGCGCTGAAACGGATCTTTCCGAACAAAGAAGCCCGATTCGCCTTCAAACTTGCTTACGAGCTTGAAAAGCTTATTCCATCCAATCGCAAACCGGAACAACCGGAACCAGCTGCACCTAAGCCATCAGGACTCAAACCGGTTACAACCGGTTCAGCCTACCTGGATGCGATCAATGATGATGATCCGAACCTGCCGAAGGTAATCAGGCAAATTATCTCGGAATACAGCACCGTTTATAACCAGCGGTCGATCCTGCACAATTCACTCAAGAAAATTGCTCCGGACAACCGACCGGACAATGTGGAATCCCGCAGAATAATTGTTGAACAGATTTCCGAGCTATCCGACAGGATGGAAGAACTCTACGAGGCACATCAACTTTGGATTAAGGAGAAAACCCTGCCGGATGATAACCGCCTTTTCCCGGTGAAAAAGTTGGCTCCCATTCAAACTGAGGTTGATGCTATTAGTGACCTGGTTAAAAGGCGCATGAACCTCATGAAATCCCTCAGTAAAGACAACAACCTACTTGCCTTCGGTTCCACCACCAAACTGCCGACTGTGAATGAAATGAGGGATGGGCCCAAGAGGAACGCCTTAGAAAAAAGGATTCTCAAGAAAAAAACAGAAATAGCCACACTCTCAGCTCAAATCGATGGTCTTAACAAAGTCCTCTGACTTTAAAGCTTCCGTTCCGGTAGC
>Ga0163199_1000213_pt1 | contig 38057 bp, 36 predicted proteins | sample PL_2010_150m_FD_113537 | JGI IMG/M metagenome (GOLD analysis project Ga0163199, IMG submission 113537) | Freshwater microbial communities from Powell Lake, British Columbia, Canada to study Microbial Dark Matter (Phase II) - PL_2010_150m | ecosystem: Environmental > Aquatic > Freshwater > Lake ...
GCCGTCGCCAGTCCAACCCGCAAGCCGGTAAACGATCCCGGCCCGACAGACACCGCCACTGCATCCAGATCTCTGGCTGCCACACCGGCTTTCTGCAGCACCTGGTCCACCGTCGGCAGGAGTAATCCTCCCCGATTGCCCTGAGCCTCATAGGACAACTCGGCCAGCAGCCGGCCGTCCTCGACCAGCGCCACGCTTTGCGCGGGCGTGGCGGTCTCGATGGCCAGCAGCCGCATCAGTTTTCCCTCTTGAATCCGGACGGCGCAATCACCGGCTCGGCTTTGAGCGGTCCCCAATCCTGTGGCGTCAGCTCCGGGTTCGGAATGATTTCATGAAACGTCAGCACGAGCCTGGCCTGGCCAAGCCCGTCTTCCGCCAGCACGCGGGACGGCCACGTCAGGGAGCCCGCCGAAGTCGCGCCGACTGCACGGTAGTTCTGATAGGCCATTGTCGCCGCCAAATTGCCGGAGGCATCGAACAGGTCCTGGCGGACGATTTCCATGGTCTTTTGCGCAAACCACAGACGGCGCGCCACACGATTCAGGCCCGGCTCCGCCATCACGTCCAGCACGTACTGGCTGTTCTCATCGCGAAGAGACACGTGATCGGTGGACAGGATCGCGCCGCCCAGGCTGCCCAGCGTTGCCTGCAGGCCCAGCGCGATCGGGGCGCCGACTCCGCCCTTGCGGTCCAGTTCTGAGACCAACCCCCTTTGCGTTTTTCCCTGCAATGGAAACAGCAACTGGTACTGGCTGTCGGCGAGCATGAGATCGAACAGGGGAAACCCCAGGCGGGCGAAGGTCTGCAGGCGGATGGTCCCGGGACGCTGGTAGACCAGCGCCGCCTCCATCCACTGGGGAGACTTGAGCGCGCTTCCGCTCGCCTCGACCGTGAACAGCGCCTTCAGCGTCCGCACGGCAGCCTCCCGCTCCTGGAGCCTCGCCACCAGTTCCTCCGCCGTCACCGCCGACGGTCCGACGGGAGCCTGTGGCGCGACCGGCGCCCGCGCGCAGCCGGCCAGCAGCGCGAGGCCGACCAGCAGGCCGAAGAAACGCAACTTATGTAAGTACGGCATCAAGCGCCTGTCCCACTTCCGCCACGCCGATCAGCTCCAGCGAGTCAATCGGCGGCATCTTCACCAGATTGCGCTCCGGCAGCAGGCAGCGCCGGAAGCCCAGTTTCGCCGCCTCCCGCAGGCGCGTCTCCGCCTGTCCCACCGCCCTGACTTCCCCGCCCAGGCCCACTTCGCCGAACACGATGGTAGTGGGCGCGATGGGCCGGTTCCTCAGGCTGGAGGTGACGGCCGCCACGATCCCGAGATCCAGCGCCGGCTCATCAATGCGCAGCCCGCCCACCACGTTCACATAAATGTCCTGGCCCGACAGATTGAGCCCCATCCGCTTCTCCATCACCGCCACCAGTAGCGCGATCCGATTGCCGTCCACACCGTTCGCCATCCGGCGGGGCATGGCGAAACTCGTGGGCGACACCAGCGCCTGCAATTCGATCAGGATGGGCCGCGTGCCCTCCAGGCTCGCCACCACCACCGAGCCGGTCGCCTTCTGCGGGCGCTCCGACAAGAACCACGCCGACGGATTGGCGACCTCCTTGAGGCCGGCATCCGTCATCTCGAAGACGCCGATCTCGTTGGTGGACCCGAACCGGTTCTTGACCGCCCGGAGTATCCGATACGCGTGGCTCTTCTCCCCTTCGAAGTACAGCACCGTGTCCACGATGTGTTCCAGCGTCCGGGGCCCCGCGATCGCGCCGTCCTTGGTCACGTGCCCGATGAGAAAGACCGGCGTCCCGCTCCGCTTCGCGTAGAACATCAACTGCGCGGCCACCTCCTGCACCTGGCTGATGCTGCCGGGCGCGGACGTGAGCAGGCCCGTGAACGTCGTCTGGATCGAGTCCACGACCAGCGCGGCCGGCGCCACCGCATGGGTCGTCTTCAGGATCTCCTCGAGGTTCGTCTCCGGAAAGATCAGCAGCCGGTCGGAGTCGATCCCCAGCCGCTCGCACCGCATTTTGATCTGGCGCGGCGACTCCTCGCCGGAAACGTACAGGACCCGCTCGGAGGATTTCGCGAGATGAGGCAGTATCTGCAGCAACAGGGTCGTCTTGCCGATGCCGGGGTCGCCGCCGACCAGGATCACCGAGCCATGCACGACGCCCCCACCCAGTATCCGGTCAAACTCGCCGACGCCGGTCAGAAACCGCGCTTCATTGCCGGCCTCGATGTCCGCCAGCGGGAGCGGGCCCGTGGCGGCCGCCACGCCACGAGGGCGCCCCTTCCCGACCTCGGGGGCCCGTTCTTCCTGCATGCTGTTCCAGCTTTTACACTCAGGGCAACGCCCCAGTTGACGCGGGAACTGATACCCGCATTGCTGGCAGCGAAAGGAGGTCTTGGGCCGTGTCACCAGGGAGGTTCCTATCGTATAGTAATGATAAAGGAACACCTCCGGAAGGTCAACCGGAGATACGGGCGAAAAGGGGACCGGTCACTCTGTGTAGACGAGCAGTTCGAGGCTGATCAGGAGGACGAGGGCGGTCCAGGCGAGGCCCCAGGGGGAACGCCCCTCTTGCGGCTTTGTCCCGGCCATGATCTTGCAGAGGCCGGCGAGAATCGCCGTCGCGCCCATCACGCCGTGATGGATCGCGATCTTGTGCACGGACGGATGCGTGCCGTGGCTGTGCAGGAACAACATCACTCCCCCGATCAACGCGAGCACGGGCAGCGGCATCTTCCAGGCAATGTGTGTGACCTTCCCCGTCCACCGCAGGAATTCGACGGCGCCCACGCTCAGAATCAGGATCGCGTACAGCTTGTGCTGGATGGTTTCCCAGTCGTCGCTGAAGTAGGTTTCAGCGAAACTTTTGTAGCCGATCGGCCAGGCTTCGTGATCGCTCCAGATCATCAGATAGCCGCCGGCGCCCAGCATCGCGAGCGGCAGAAGGAAGCGCGACCAGGCCAGCATCGAGAGACCCAACCCCCCTCGCAGCTCGCTGAGTCCGATCAGCAGCACGAACACCCCCGCCAAGTGGTGGTTGAACTCGGAATAGGCCACGCCTTCCGGCGACCCGTCCCACTGGCCGGCGGCGGCCGGAGCGCCGTACTGGTGGGCAGACGGTTGGTGGGCCGAGTCCTGTTGTTGCGCGAACCCGGCAGACCCGACCAGCAGGACCAGCGTCAGCAGCATAAACCTCAACCGATACATTTAATAACGACCCCCAGTTAGCTGAATTGCCGTATTATGTCAGTCCAGTCGTTCAGAATGACAGCCTCGTCCGGCCATTTCTCCTTGGACGAGGCATTCGGCGGAACGACGGCCTTGAGCTTTTTCTCCACCAGCGCCTTTGCCTCGTCCGCCGTCCCGGCGAGCCCGCCTCTTATATTGGTCCACCCCTCGCGCCGCCACCGTTCGAGTTCGTGCGCCAGACTCATCGGGCCGGGCTTGAGGGAAAAGATGGGGCCCGCAGGCAGGCGATTCCGGTCCGCCCACTGCCGCACCTCGGGGAGTTCCAAGCGGTCGCTCGCAGTCACGTACAACAGATGGGCCCGTTGCGCCAGAGTCGCCAGCGCCTGGACCGCGCCGCCGTCGGGATTCGGAAGCTTGGAACCGGCGCGTGGCAGAGGCAACCCCAGATCGGGCCGGCGAGGCGCAGAGACCAGCGCGCTCGTTGAGATGATCACGATCGGACGTTTCCGGTCCCAGACGAAAACCCCGGCCGTCACCTTCTGCGCCGCAACCCTCCGGCTCTCCCCCAGACGCACGGCCAGGGACATTCTTCCCGCGACCCTCGGTATGAACGGAACCATGGCGCGGCCGTCGCCGCCGGTCAGCGTCCGCCCCAATAGACGGCCCTCATGCTCGAAGAACAGCACCTCGCCCCCCAACGGAGCATGCGTGAAGAATCGTTCTTCGAGGAGGTCTGCGACCAGATTGATGACACGCCCGGGCGCAGCCATGGCGTCGTATGCCACGAGGACACCGCGCTTCTTTTCATCAGACGACGCCATACCCTCGCTGAGCGAAGGAGAAGGCGTCAAAGGCGGCGAAGATGCCGAGAGAGAGGAAGACCACGTCGGCGTATTCCCATTGCCCAGTCCAATAGAGGTACAGAAGCAAGATGCTGGGCATCGCGAACCACAGCCCCCGCCACAGGCCGAGGAACACGTGGCCCAGCCCGGCAAGGACCAGACTCAGAGCTGCGGCGAAAATCGCTTTCCCCATCACGAGGCTTTACCGGCGGGCTTTCGTTCGTACGGTTCGTTTCCGCAAGGGCGCACGACCGCGCCCCCGCTCCTTCGCCACCTGAGCCCTGGCCTCATCAAGCCTGGCTTGGGCCAGTTCGTCGGCGGCCCGCGCCGTGGTGATGCCCTGCGCGCGCGCCTGGCGGAACACCTCCAGGAGCGTGAGCGGGATTCGCCTGGCCAGCCGCTCGGCCTTGGCCCGGTCATAGCCCTTGCGGCCGCCCTGCAAGCCCACCAGGATGTTGATGATCCCGCCGGAGTTGACCACGTAGTCCGGGGCGTAGAGGATACGGCGTTCTGCGAGCCTTTCGGCGTCGGCCGGAGTTTCCAATTGGTTGTTGGCGCTGCCCGCAATAGCCTTGCACCGCAACTTGGATATCGTCTTGCGGTTGAATACGCCGCCGAGGGCGCAGGACGAGAGGACATCGCACTCGACCTGCAGGATCTCGTCAGGCTCCACCCGCCAAGCCTCGAATTCGCGGCGGGCGAGCATGGCCCGCTGGACGTCCGTGTCGGCGATGATAAGGCGGGCCCCGGCCATCGCCAGCAGTTCGGCCAGTTGATAGCCCACCTTCCCCACGCCCTGGATCGCCACCGTCCGGTTCCGCACCGAGGGATCGCCGTAGATTTCCTTCAGGCAGGCTTCAACCGCGTAGAAGACCCCCTTCGCGGTCAGACAGGACGGGTCCCCGCTCCCGCCCGCCTTCTCGGAAGTGCCCGTGACGTGCCGGGTCTCCTTGCGGACGATTTCCATGTCCGCCACGGTCATGCCCACATCCCCGGCCGTGAGATAGCGCCCGCCCAGGCTCTCGACCGCGCGCCCGAACGCCCGCAACAGGCTCTCGGTCTTCACCCGCCGGGGATCTCCGATGATAACCGCCTTGCCGCCGCCCAGCGGGAGCCCCGCCGCCGCAGCCTTGTACGTCATGGCCCCGGCAAGCCGCAGGACGTCCTGCAAGGCCTCGTCCGTCGAGGCGTAGGGCCACATGCGGACGCCGCCCAGGGCGGGACCGAGGAGCGTGCTGTGAACGGCAATGATCGCGCGCAAGCCCGAGTCGGCGTCCTGGCAGAACACCACCTCCTCATGCCCGCCCCGTTGCATGTCTTTGAACACGTCTGCCGCCATGGCTGAGCGATCGTCCCCCTGGTCACGCGTCATGGAAAAATCTGGTGGAGTATAGCCGCAATCCGGAAGAGGGGCAAGCGGCCGGCCGGACACAGTCCCAGCGCTTCCGTTCGTTTGACAATGTCGGGATGCCTCGGTAGACTCCCCCCATGGCGAAAGGCACCGCGACCGAGTTCGAACACCTGCCGGACAGCGAACTCGAGTCCCTCCTCGTTCCCAATCTGCTCCCCCGGCACATCGCCATCATCATGGACGGAAACGGCCGGTGGGCCGCCCAGCGGGGACTGCCCCGGATGGCGGGCCACACCGAAGGCATCAAATCCGTCCGGGACATGATCAACCTCTGCCTGGAACTCGGCATCAAGGCGCTGACGATCTACGCCTTCTCCCAGGAGAACTGGAAACGGCCGGCGGCCGAAATCACCGCGCTCATGATGCTGCTGGAGAGCTACCTGCAGATGGAGATGGAGGCCCTCATCGAAAAGGAAACCCGCTTCCGCGCCATCGGGCGAGTCACTACCCTGCCGGAATCGGCCCTGGCCTGGGTCCGGAAGGTGGAACGGGAGACCGCGCACTTTGACAAGCTCAACCTGACGGTCGCGCTGAGCTACGGCGGGCGTTCGGAGATCGTGGACGCCGTACGCCGGCTTGCCGAGGACGTCAAGACCGGCACGGTCACGCCCGATCAGATCGACGAAGACATGCTGGAGGGCTATCTGTCCACCCACGGGCTCCCCGACCCGGACCTCCTCATCCGGACGAGCGGCGAGACACGCATCAGCAACTTCCTGCTCTGGCAGCTTGCCTACACGGAGATGTACTTCACGCCCACGCTGTGGCCGGACTTCCGCCGCCACGACGCCCTGCTGGCCCTGCACGACTATCAGCGGCGGGAGCGACGGTTCGGCCAGACCCGCGATCAGCTCAGCGACCATCCGGACGAGAAAGTCGGCAAAAGGTCCGCGTAGTGGATCCTCGGCGGGTCTACTCGGCCCTCGTATTCTTTCCCCTTTTCTACGTCCTGGTCCGCCACCTGCCGGCGGCGGCATTCTCCGCGTTCGTCGCGATCGGCATCCTGCTCGCCCAGTATGAGTACTATCGCTTTCATTTCCCGGGCCCCTATTGTCCCCCCATGGGCCTCGGGCTCGCGCTGGGGCTTCTGGTCTCGGCGGGCTTCGCCGTTCCCGGCCTTCTGGCCGAACCCGCGACCATCACCTTCATCGTCATGGCGGTCCTGTTGAGCCACGTCCTGGCGGGACGGGAGCTCAAGACCGGGCTGCTGGACACGGCCGTCCTCGCGTTCGGCGTCTTCTACGTGGCCTGGCTGCTCGGCCACCTGATCCTCATCCGGCAGATGGCCGATGGCTCCCTCCTGATTTTCTTCCTGTTCCTGGTGACCTGGGCCAACGACACCGCGGCGTACTACGTCGGCACCTTCATGGGACGGCATCAGATGGCCCCGCGCATCAGCCCCAAGAAGACCTGGGAAGGCGCGGTGGGCGGGCTGGTCGGATCGGTCGCCGCCGCGTTCGCCTGCCGGGCCTGGTTCCTGGCGTCACTCGACGCGCGCGACGCCGCCGCGCTCGGCCTGCTGGCGGGCGTCGCGGCCCCGCTCGGCGATCTCTGCGAGTCGGTCCTGAAGCGCAGCGCCGGCGTGAAGGACTCCGGCGGGATCATCCCCGGCCACGGCGGCGTGCTCGACCGCGTGGACAGCTTGATCTTCACGGCGCCGGTACTCTACTATTACCTCCTCGCCGTGCGAACACCCTGAGTCGGAGTTGAAGCGCATGAAGCGGATCGTCATCCTGGGCTCCACCGGCTCCATCGGCACGAACACGCTCGACATCATCGCCAAGTTCCCCGACACGTTCCGGGCGGTCGGGCTCACGGCGGGCACCAACGTCGAGAAGCTCGAAGAGCAGATCCGGACCTTCTCGCCGGCCGCCGTCGCCATGGCCGATGACGCCGCCGCGGAGCGCCTGCGCGCGCGCTGCAAGGGGCTCGCGACCACCATCCTGAGCGGCGCGGACGGGCTCCGGCAGGTCGCAACGATGCCGGAGGCCGACCTCGTCATCTCGGCCATCGTCGGCGGCGCCGGCCTCGTGCCCACGCTCGCCGCGATCAAGGCCGGCAAGTTCATCGCCCTGGCCAACAAGGAACCGATGGTGATGGCCGGGCGGCTCATGCAGGACGAGGCCCGCAAACACGGCGTCCGGATCTTCCCGGTGGACAGCGAGCACAGCGCGCTCTTCCAGTCCATGGAGGGGCACCGGGCCGCGGACATCCTGCGGCTGATCCTGACCGCGTCCGGCGGCCCCCTCTGGAACATGACGAAGGAACAACTGCGTCACGTCACGGTCGAGCAGGCCCTCAAGCACCCGAACTGGAAGATGGGCGACAAGATCACGATTGATTCGGCCACGCTGATGAACAAGGGCCTGGAGGTCGTGGAGGCCCGGTGGCTCTTCGACATCCCCGCCTCGAAGATCGAGGTGGTGGTGCATCGCGAAAGCATCATCCACTCGCTCGTCGAGTACCAGGACCGCTCGGTGATCGCCCAGCTCGGCCTCCCCGACATGCGGACGCCGATCGCCTACGCCATGAACTACCCGGAGCGCGTCCCGCTGGATCTGCCCTCGCTCAACCTGGCCCGGATCGGCACGCTGACGTTCTTCGATCCCGACCACGACAAATTCCCCTGCCTCGGGTTCGGATACGAAGCCCTGCGCACCGGCGGCACGATGCCCGCCGTGCTGAACGCCGCCAACGAAGTGGCCGTGCAGGCATTCCTCGACCGCAGGATCGGCTTCCTCGGCATCGCCGAGACGATCCGCCGGACGATGGACGCGCACACACCGGTGGAAGTCTCGACGCTCGAAGACGCGCTGGGCACGGACACGTGGGCGCGCGCGAAGGCCGGCGAGATCGTGGGCTCCCTTTCGACGTCTCCTTCTGTGGTATACTAGGAGCATTATGCAAGCCATCCAACATTACGGATTCTATGCTCTCGCGTTCGTGGTCGCGCTGGGCGCGCTCGTGGCCTTCCACGAGTTCGGCCATTTCTGGGTCGCCCGCCGCTCCGGCGTCAAGGTCCTGAAGTTCTCCATCGGCTTCGGGCCGAAGCTGATGGGACGGCAGTACGGCGAGACCGAGTATGTCATTTCGGCGATCCCTCTCGGCGGCTACGTCAAGATGCTCGGCGAGGACCTGAGCGATCCCGAAGTGAGCGAGGAAGACAAAACGCGCTCGTTCGCCCATGCACCGCTCCTCAAGCGCATCGTGATCGTGGCGGCCGGCCCCGTTTTCAACCTGCTGCTGGCCTACGTCATCTTCACCGCCTGGCTCGCCACCGGCGCGCCGCTCTTCGTCCCCACGTTCGCCGACCTGACGTCGAACGTGGAAACGGTCGTCCCCGGCTCTCCGGCTGAAACCGGGGGCGTGCGTAGCGGCGACCGGATCGTCCAGATCGGCGACAAGCGCATCGCCACCTGGCAGGAGATGACGGACATCATCAAGCACAGTCCCGGCGCGCCGCTGAAGATCGTCGTCGAGCGCGACGGGCGGACCGCGACCCTGACGGTCACGCCGGCCCCGCGCAAGGAGAAACTGGCCGACGGGACTGAGATCGAAGTCGGGCAGATGGGCATCACCAAGGCGAACAAGGCCGTCTTCAGGAGCGACAACATCCTCATGGCGCCGATTGACGGGCTGGACGCCACGTGGGGCTGGATCAAGCTGACCGTGGTGGGCATCGCCAAGATGATCACCCGCGAGATCTCGGCCGACAACATCGGCGGCCCGCTGACGATCGCCAAGATTTCCGGCGACGCCGCGACGCAGGGCTTCTCGAATTACCTCTTCCTCATCGCCATCCTCAGCATCAACCTCGGCGTGCTGAACCTGCTGCCGATCCCGATCCTCGACGGCGGCCATCTGCTGTTCTTCGCGATCGAGGCGATCAAGCGCCGGCCCCTGAGCATCCGCAGCCGCGAGCTGGCCCAGCAGGTCGGGCTCGTCCTCCTGATCGGCCTCATGCTCTTCGCCTTCCGCAACGACATCGTCAACCTCTGGCTTAAATAATGCGCCAATCCGGGCTCCTGATTCCCACCCTTCGGGACGATCCGGGGGAAGCGGAGATCGTCAGCCATAAGCTGATGCTGCGCGCCGGCCTGATCCGCAAGGTCGCCGCGGGCATCTACACGTACCTGCCGCTGGGCCTGCGCGTGATCCGCAAGGTCGAGCGCATCATCCGCGAGGAGCTGAACCGGGCGGGGGCGCAGGAAGTCCTCATGCCGATCGCGTCGCCGGCAGAGCTCTGGCAGGAGACCGGTCGCTGGGACTTCTACGGCAAGGAGCTCTTCCGCCTCAAGGACCGCCACGAGCGGGACTTCTGCCTCGGGCCGACGCACGAGGAAATCATCACCGACCTGGTCCGACGCGAAATCCGCTCGTATCGGCAACTGCCGGCGAACTTCTATCAGATCCAGACCAAGTTCCGGGACGAGATCCGGCCGCGCTTCGGGCTGATGCGCGGGCGCGAGTTCATCATGAAGGACGCCTACTCGTTCGACGCCGACGAGGCCGGCGCGAAGGAGAGCTACCGGAAGATGTACGAGGCCTACCAGGCCATCTTCACGCGCTGCGGGCTCACATTCCGCCCGGTGGAGGCCGACACGGGCCTGATCGGCGGCACGTCTTCGCACGAGTTCATGGTGCTGGCGGACACCGGCGAGGAAGGCATCGCCGTCTGCAACGCCTGCGAGTACGCCGCCAACGTGGAGCGCGCCGAGTTGCAGGAACACGCGCACAAGGCCCCGCCGGAGACCCTGCGTGAAAAGCGCAGTATCCCGACGCCGGAGAAAAAGACCGTGGAAGACGTCACTGCCTTTCTCAAGGTGCCGGCCACGCAACTGGTCAAGACGCTGCTGTACCGGGCCGACGGGAAGACGGTCGCCGTCCTGGTCCGGGGCGACCACGACGTCAACGAGATCAAGTTGAAAAAGGCGCTGGGCGCAACGGAACTGGCGCTGGCCGATCCGGCCATGGTGGAGAAAGCCACGGGTGCGCCGGTGGGATTCGCCGGGCCCGTCGGACTATCGGGCGTGATGATGATTGCGGACCTGGCTGTGAAGACTCTCACCAACGTCGTCGTGGGCGGCAACGCCGCCGATCAGCACTGGGTGGACGTGACACCGGGCCGCGACTTTACACCGGAGCGCTACGCGGATCTCCGCAACGCCATAGCCGGCGACGCCTGTCCCCGCTGCGCCAAGCCGATGCGGATCGTGCGCGGGATCGAGGTCGGGCACGTCTTCATGCTGGGGACCAAGTACAGCGAGAAGATGAAGGCGGTCTACCTCGACAGGCAGGGCCAGGAGCAGGTCATCGTGATGGGCTGTTACGGGATCGGCGTGGGACGCACCGCCGCCTCCTCCATCGAGCAGAACCACGACGCGAAGGGCATCATCTGGCCGGCGCCGATCGCGCCGTTCCACGTCCACATCCTGCCGCTGGCCGGCAAACCGGGCGCCGTATTAGACACAGCCTGTGCACTGGAAGCGGAACTGGAGAAGGCCGGGATTGATGTGCTGCTGGACGACCGGGACGAGCGCCCCGGCGTGAAGTTCAACGACGCCGACCTGATCGGCTGCCCCTACCACGTGGTGATCGGCGAGAAGGGCTTGAAGGAAGGTCAGATCGAACTGAAAGAACGCCGCACCGGCACCGTCACCAAGCTCGCCCCTGCCGACATCGTCTCACGGCTGAAAGAACTGCTGAAAACCGCTCTGATGTAATCGCCTTCAAGGGTGGCGAATTTAAAAGGTATTGCATATCCGCCCCTATTTGATCGAAAGGGTCGGCACGAGCCAGCTCGGTTTGGAGCTGGCGAGAGGAATTGAACCTCCAACCGGCGGTTTACAAAACCGCTGCTCTGCCGTTGAGCTACGCCAGCCTCCCCACGGACAGCCATGGTAGCATATTTTCTGCGAGGTCGGAAACGATCCGCGCCTGTGCTATAGTTGGAAACGGTATGGGCAAAGAAGAAAGAAGAGGACCATGATCACGGTGCGCCTACTGGGGAATCTGGCCGCGGCCGGCGGAGAGCGGGTCCTTGAATGGGAGATGAAAGAGCCGATCACGTTGAAGCAGCTCTTTCTCGATCACAAGGAGGAAATCCCCCAGGTGATCAAGTTATGGGGGGAGAACGAGTGCATGTTCACGGTGGGCACGCGCATCGCGGCGGAAGTCACGGTCGTGAAGGACGGCGACGTGGTCAAGGTCACCCCGCATAACAGCCAGCTGCACTCGGCCGACTTCCCAATCGGCCACGGGGGCACGCAGTAGGGCTCCCGCGGTCACGCCCGCGATTTCTTCGCCTTCCGTCTTTCCTCGGGCTCCAACAGACGCTTGCGGATCCGGATACTGGAGGGCGTCGCTTCGACGAGCTCGTCCGGCCCGATGTACTCGAGCGCGAACTCGAGCGTCATCTCGCGGGGAGGGGTCAGGACAATGGCATCGTCCGACCCGGACGCCCGCATGTTCGACAGCTGCTTGGCCTTGCAGATATTGACGTCCAGATCCTCGCCCCGCGCGTTCTCGCCGACGACCATGCCCTGATAGACCTCCACTTGCGGGCCGATGAAGAGAGCACCGCGCTCCTGGGCGGTGTTGAGCCCGTAGGCGTTGCTCGTCCCCGCTTCGTGCGCCACCAGCGAGCCATGGGGGTCAGCCTGGAGCGTGCGCGGGTCAACCTTTTCATACCGGTCGAAGAGGTGGTGAAGGACCACGGTGCCACGGGTTTTGGTCAGGAGGGCGCCCTTCAGCCCGATGACGCCACGGGTCGGGATGTGGTATTCGAGATGCAGGTCGCCGTGGACCGTCAATTTCATGTGGCGCAGCTCACTCCGGCGCCGGCCGACTTCCTCGATCACCTGTCCCTGATACTCGACCGGCACTTCGATGGTCAGCTCTTCATAGGGCTCCAGCGTCTCGCCGTTCACCTCGCGCATGATGACCTTGGGCTGGGAGACCTGCAGCTCATAGCCTTCCCGCCGCATCGTCTCGATGAGGACCGCCAGATGCAGCTCGCCGCGCCCGGCGACCAGGAATTGGTCGGTGGTGTCGGACTCCTCCACGCGCAGGGCGACGTTGGTTTCCAGTTCCTTGAAAAGCCGGTCGCGGAGGTTCCGGGACGTGACGTATTTCCCCTCCCGCCCGGCGAAGGGACTGGTGTTGACCGAGAAGGTCATCTGGACCGTCGGCTCGTCGATCGCCACGGGCGGCAGGGCCATCGGCCGTTCGGGGTCCGACAGCGTCTCGCCGATCCCGATCTCGGGGAGCCCGGCGACGGCCACGATCTCTCCGGCCTCGACTTGGTCCACTTCCTTGCGCTCCAGCCCTTCGAAAACCAAGAGGTCGGTGACTTTCCCGGGGACCACGGTCCCGTCGGTCTTGATGCGGACAACCGCCTGGCGCTTGGCGAGAGTGCCGGACAGCAGCTTGCCGATGCCCATTTTACCCTTGTACGAGTCCTGGACCAGGGCCAGGACCAGCATCTGGAGGGGCCGGTCGGTCACGATCGGCGGGGGCGGGATTGTGTTCAGGATCGTGTCGAGCAGGGGCGCGATGTCCACGCCGCGCTTCTCCGAATCGAGGGACGCGGTCCCCATGATGGCGGGGGTATAGCCGATAGGGAAGTCCAACTGCTCATCGGTGGCGCCGAGATGGGCGAACAGATCAAACGTGCGATTGACGACATCCTCGATCTGGGCGTCGGGGCGGTCCACCTTGTTGATGACGACGATGGCCTTGTGCCCCAGGCCCAACGCCTTGCGCAGCACGAAGGTGGTTTGCGGCATGGGGCCTTCCTTGGCGTCGATCAGCAGGAGGACGCCGTCCACCATGCGGAGGGTGCGTTCGACTTCTCCGCCGAAATCGGCGTGGCCCGGCGTGTCCACGATGTTGATCTTGACCCCGTTGTAGACCACGCTGGCGTTCTTGGCCCGGATGGTGATGCCGCGCTCGCGCTCCTGGTCCATCGAGTCCATGATGCGTTCGCCCATGCCTGCGACGTTGCGGTGCACGTGGGTTTGCTTGAGGATCGCGTCGACGAGGGTCGTCTTCCCGTGGTCCACATGGGCGATGATGGCGATATTCCGAAGATCCGAGCGGTGCATACGAGTTACTGTCCTCCAGGCATAAAAAAAGACGCCCGCCGGAGACGGGCGACATCGATCCTTACTGTAACGCATGAACCGGCTCGGAGTCAAAGAGCGTGCACCTTGTGGTAAGATAGGCGAAATATGCGCCGGCGACCCATCTGGAAATTTCTGCTGTGGAGTACTGGCACGGTTGCGGTGATCGGTGCGGTGGCGCTCGCCGGCACCGTGTGGTACCTGCTGGAGGCTCTCCCTCCGCTGACCGGCCTGCATGAGTATCAGCCCAGCCTCGTCACGCGCGTGTACTCGGCCGACAAGCAGGTGATCGGGCAGTTTTTCGTGGAGCGCCGGATCCTCGTCCCGCTTGATAAGATTCCCCGCCATCTCGTGAATGCGATGGTGGCGATCGAGGACGCCCGCTTTTTTGAGCACCGGGGCCTGGACTTCGTGGGCATCGCCAGGGCGGCAATGACGAACATTCTGTCCGGCAAGGTTCGGCAGGGCGCCAGCACAATCACCCAGCAGCTCGCACGGTCGCTGTTTCTCTCTCCGAAACGGGATTTCCAGCGCAAGGTGAAGGAGGCACTCCTGGCGATCAAGATGGAGCAGATCCTGGGCAAGGAACAGATCCTCGAGCTCTATCTCAACCAGATTTACTTCGGGCACGGCGCCTATGGCGTCCAGGCCGCCGCGCAGACGTACTTCGGAAAAGGCGTGGGTCAGGTGACGCTGGCCGAGGCCGCCTATCTCTCCGGCTTGCCCAAGGGGCCTTCGGACTATTCCCCCTATTACCATCCCGAGGCGGCCAAGCGCCGGCATGCTCTCGTGCTCAAGCGTATGGCCGAAGAACGGTTCATCAGCTCCGATGAGGCGGACCGTGCTCTCGAGGAAGCCGTGTCATTCAAGCGTCTCGCGCGTGATGAGCCGGCGCCGCACTTTGTCGAGAACGTCAGGCTGAAACTGATGGCCGTCTACGGCGAACAGATGGTCTATAAGGGCGGGCTTCAAGTGTACACGACGCTCTCCCTGCCGGATCAGCAGGCGGCCACGGCGGCACTGCAAGAGGGGCTCCGTCAACTGGATAAGCGGCAGGGGTATCGGGGACCGCTCCGGCAGGGCGCGAATCCGGATGAGTTCTCGAGGGTGAAAACCGGCGGGTCCATGGCCTCCGCTTCGGTTCGGGAAGCCGAGCTGCTTGCGGGCGTTGTGGCAAAGGTCGCGAAGGACGGGTTGACGGTTGTGGCGCGGGGGCTCACGGGAAAAGTCGCCACGGAGGATCTGCTGTGGGCCAGGAGGAGACTGCGGGGCCCTGATACCGTGAAGCACGCCAGGGAGATCGCCGCCAAATCGCCGGGCGAGTTGTTCAAGGCCGGAGACGTTATCGAAGTGGGAGTCAAAAAAGTGGCGGGCGAAGTCGTCCAGTTTGCCCTGGAGCAGACGCCGATCGTCGAGGGCGCCCTCATGGCGGTCGATCCCCGCACGGGGGCGGTCCGGGCCATGATCGGCGGGTACGACTTCAAGCGGAGCGAATACAACCGGGCCACCTCGGCCAGACGGCAGCCGGGCTCCGCGTTCAAGCCGATCATTTACGCCACGGCGGTCAATCAAGGGCTCTCGCCGGGAACACCGATTGTGGATTCCGGCTCGGTCTATAACGAAAATGACGCCGACATGGTCTGGCGGCCGGAGAACTACGACCAGAAGTTCCACGGGCTGACCACCTTGCGTGACGCCCTGGCGCATTCCCGCAATGCCGCCACGGTGCGTCTCCTGGAAAAGCTCGGCGTGCGTCCGGTGGTGGATCTGGCCAGGGATCTGGGGATCGCGTCGCCGCTCGCCAACGACCTCTCGCTGGCGCTGGGATCGTCGGGCGTCACGTTGCAGGAACTGACAGCGGCGTACGGCGCGTTCCTGAACCAGGGAATGCTCCTCGAGCCCTATGCCATCGAGGCCGTGGTGGACGCCAACGGCCAGACGCTTGAGACGCATGTGCCGGAGCCGCGGGAAGCGATTTCCAAGGAGTCCGCCTACCTGATCACCAGCATGATGGAGGACGTCATCCAGAAGGGCACGGGCCAGGCCGCCAAGGGTTTGGGCCGGCCGCTGGCGGGCAAGACCGGCACGACCAACAATTTCACGGACGCCTGGTTCGTGGGCGGCGCGCCCAATCTGGTGACGGGCGTGTGGGTGGGGTTCGACGAAATTCGGACGATCGGGGAGAAGGAGGCCGGCGCACGCACCGCGCTCCCGATCTGGATCAACTACATGAAGAAGGTTTTGCAGGCCCTGCCGATCATCCTTTTCACGGTGCCGGACGGGGTCATCACCGTCAAGATCGATCCGGCCACCGGCCTGCTTGCTCCGGATGGCACGGACCAGGGCGTAAATGAAGTGTTCCTCAAGGGCACCGAGCCGACCCAGCAGGCCGCCGCCAAATCCTCGCCGTCACGATTCTTCAAATTCGACCAGATGTGAGCCATTCGCGGATATCGGGAGGGGCCATGGTGCCGGTACAGGATCAGGCGGGGCTCAGACAAAGTACCGGCTCGTATCGAACTTGTACTCGGTGTTGTCAACCAACCGGACCACGCTGCGCGTGTACTCGCCGCTCGGCCCCACCTCGGTCAAGTCCACATCGGGGCCTTCGATGGGATTTCCGCCGGCATCGGTGATGATCTTGACCCAGGGTCGCTCCGCGTCTTCCCGTTTCTGCGCGGGCCGCATCACCACCGCTAATTCATTGGTGTCGAGGAGGACCAGGCTTCCGATCGGAAGGAGGCCGACGGCATTCACGAACAGCTTGAGTAGAGTGGGATCGAACAACTGGCCGCTCTTTGAGAACATGAACTTCAGCACCTTTTCCGGCGACATCGGCTCCCGGCGGTAGACTCGGGACGCGGTCATGGCGTCGTAGCAATCAGCGATGGTGAGGATGCGGCCGATCAGCAACTGCTTCCACGGTATGGTCAGCTTCGGGTAACCGGAAAAATCATAGTTCTGATGGTGTTCAAAAGCGGCGGCGGCCATTCGTGCCGGAAGGTGATCCACACCCCGGAGCTTGACCATGGCGATGACGCCTTCGGTCGGATGGCTGCGCATCTGCCGCCAATCTTCGTCGGTGAATTCTCCCGGCTTGTTCAGGACCTCGATCGGGATGGAGGCCTTCCCCATGTCGTGGAACAGGGCCGCCAAGCCCAGATCCGCCAGCTCGGCCTTGGGGTACCCAACGCGGTTGGCCAGCGAAATGGAGAGCAGCGACACGTTCACCGAATGATTGGCGGTGTACTGGTCATAGCAGCGGAGCGTGGTCAGGCCGAGAAGAATGGATTCGTCCTGGGTCATAAGGTCCACGATGTTCTGGATGACCCGTTTGGCCTTTCGGAAGTTCGGAGGCCGCCCGGCGGAAATGTCGGTGGTCACCTCGCCGACCGCCTCGGACGCTTTGACGTAACTGTTGCGGGCGAGAAGCTTTGCCTCCCTGTGCTTTTCGCCCACCTTGATGGTCAGGTACGTGGCCTCTTCAATTTGAATTCCTGAGAGGCCTTTGTCCTGCAACTGCTGCTGCAGGGTCGCAAACGAGCCGGTGGCGGGGTCGTGCGTGACGAACAGATAAGCGAATTCCCGCAGCTCGGTGGATTCGACGTCGGGTGCGAAGCTGATCGCCCCGATGCTCCGGGCGTTCAGGCTGTCGATAAACTCCATGAACAGGGCGAACTGCTGCGTGTTCATCTTCAGATACATGTCGCCCAGGAACAGGAAATCATTCTGCAGCCGGAGGGCCACGGGGCCGTCGTGCCCCAATGTCTTGATCAGCGTTTGGAGCGCGTCTACAGGCTGGTTCAGCGCGGCGTTGGTTCGATCGTGAAGCTTGGCGGTCTTCAACAGGATGTGTATCTGGGTCACAAACTGGCCCGCCAGCAGCAGTGCTGCCTGATCGACGATGTCCTTGGCTTCCGATCCTCCGGCGACCTTGGCCCTGAGAGACTTCTCGTAGGTAAGGGTCGGCTGGGGTGCGCCTTCCAGAGCCGGATCGGGGCGAGACGGTGTTTTCGTAGATTTCATGGCTTGGAGCTCGCAGCGGCGGCTTGCTGGCGCTTGGCCAGGAAGTCCAGCGCGACGGTGCAGGCGTTCCGAATCGCTTTGTTGCGCCGCTTCTCTCCGGCTTTGAGGGCGGCAACCGCCGCGGGTGTGCCGGTGCGTCCCAGGGCCTCGGCCGCGAGCGCTCCCATCTCTTGCTTCTTGGCTCTGTTGGTCCAGAGCCCCTGGGTCACCAGAGTCCGCCAGTACGTCACGGCCTGATCGCCGGCTGTCTGACTGATCGCCAGAAATGTCGCTCGTTTTTCTGAGATAAACCGATCCATGAATTCCTTCTGCGTGACGATGGAGGACCACGAACTGAAGGGAACGGTGTAGTGGCCTTTGGTCAACAGTTTCAGCGCGTCCATCCGAATGGACCCCTCGGAATCGTTGAGGAACGCCGCCAGGGGACCGCCGTGACCGGTTTGACGCAGCGCTCCGATCGCGCGCACCGCCTCTCTTCTCACCAGTCTGTCCGGGTGCCTGGCCAGCGAGGCAACACGCTCAGCCAGCCGTTGATCCCCCAGCCGCCCGAGCACAAAGACCAGATTTCGAACGTAATGCCCCCGCGAGTCGCTCAGGTCGTTGACCAACGGCTCGGGAGCGTCCTTAGCCACTTCGACCAGCGCCTCGCACACCACCGACCGGTGCTCGCGATGCTCGAGGTTGCTGAGCAGCGTGCACAGAGAGGAGACGGCGGATGACTTCAGTTGCAGGAGAAACGCCATCAATCCCTCGGTGGGGCGCTCAGCCGATCCGTTCAGCACCTTCTCCACCGTCTTGAGCTGCTCCGGTTTCCCCAGCCCCGCAAAAAGCGCCGTCAGTTTGTTGCGGAGCGACTCGGCCAATTCCGGACGGTCCGCTACGTCCCGCAGAACCTTCAGGGCTGTATTGAGTTGTTTCCAGTCGCCATGGGCGATCAGCGCGATCAGGATCTCGTCGAACATCTCCAACAACTTGCCGACGGTGTCCTCCGCCTTTTCGCTGGTCAGGATGGCCGCCAGCACGTTCATCACGTAGCTAATGCTGTCGATGGACGATTCCGCCTGCAGATCGCGGGCCAGTTGGTCCAGCTCTGCCTGGGAGACCTCATAACCGGGCAGGCCAGACTGGAAACGAGACTTTCCTTTGGCTTTCCCTTCGGCGGCTTCCTGAGCCTGGTGGGCTGTCTCCGCAGCCCTGACCTCTTTCAGTCGCGTCACCGGACTGTTCAGGGTGGCGCTGTCCTGAGGGGTCATGACTTCGACGGACTTCGAGGACTTGACGATTTCCTCGGCGGTGACCAGGGAGATGCTCGGAAGGTTCCTGTCCCACAGGCGGGTGACGATATCTTCTTCCTCGTTCTCGGTGTCGTAGTCCCCTTGCAGGGTCTCCAGAAAATAAGAAAGGTCCTCCTGGGTCAGGCCCTGGTTGAAGCGCAACTCCCGGATCCCGTCGGCGTGCAATTTGAAGGCCAGGTTCTCCGTGAGAGAGGTGTTCTGGTACACGAGCTCACCCTGATAGCAGAGCTCGAACCGCTGGACCAGGAACGCGATCGAGAACTGGACGGCCAGGTGGGCGCTGATCTCCTGATAGAACTGCTGCACGAATTTCCGCGCGATGGGGTTGTTGGCCCCATAGATCCGGACCGTCTTGAACGTCTTGTCCAGGAGAATCAGGAGTTGTTTGATCGTAGCCATGTCCTGGTCGCCCGCTCCGCTGGGGGGCTCAGGACGTTTGCCGGGGGCTGTTGTGGGCCTCGGTTGCGCCATGTACGTAGAACCTAAATCCTGCGTCAACTCGCGTTGACCAGCGTGCGCGAGTTGTTGCTCGCGATCCTGTATTTTGTAATATTCGGCCTCGAGCGAGAGGTTGTCAAGTATCTCGCCTGCTCTTCTACTCTTTGCTGAATGCCGGTTTTCCTTTGATGCCGAGGACTCGCTGGATGCCGTGCTCCACAGTTTCCCAGCTTTGAGACGGCAGGGCGCCGATACGTTTTTTCAAGCGGGATTTATGAAGGGGGCCCACCGACTCACACTTGGCGTAACTGGTGGTCCGCAGGCCGGTCTCTTCCGGCTTCTCCGGAAGCTGCACGCGAAGCGCGCCGGGAACAGAGGTGATCGGAACGATCAGCACATCCGGCCACTCAGATTCATTCAGCGCGTTGATGCTGATGACCAGGACCGGACGTGGTTTGGGGTGTGCCGGTGGCACGACGGTCCATATCTCGCCGCGTCTTATTCCTCCCTCCATGCCGCCTCCTCCATCAGGTCCCGCAAGGCAGCATGAGCACGCTGCTCCTCCTCTGGATCCTTGTGCGCGGCCAACGCGCGTCGAAGCTCCAAGTCTTCGGACACTTCCTTGAAACGGCGCAGGACCTGCTCCAGCTTCTGGGAGCGCGAATCCCCGGGGAGCGAATCGAGGAACTGCACCAGCGGACGATCCACCGTCACAGATAGTTTCTCTTTCATTCTCAATCCTCCGCAAAGTAGGATGCTTGGTAGGATATGATATCGGATTTACAAGAGGATCGTCAAGCTGAAACCGGTTTCTTGACATATGCATAGGCAATGCATACACTTGATGCATATCTGTGAGGGCTACCAATGCGCACCACGCTGAACCTGGACGATGACCTCATCCAAGAGCTGATGCAGGCCACGCGGGCCAGAACCAAGACCGACGCCATTCACCAGGCCATTTCGGATATGATCCGCCGCAGAAAGCTCGACAAGCTGAAGGCATTGAGCGGGAAGATCCGGATCAGCCTGGATTGGCAAAAACAGGAGGATGTCGAGATCAGGCAGCAGAAAAAGCTTGTCCGCCGGTGGCATGGTCATCGTTGACACCTCAGCCTGGATTCCTTTTTTCAACCGTCCGGAGTCTGCAGAAAAACAGATTATTGAAGAGTTGATCGACCAAGGCGACGCCGCCATTGTGGGCGTCGTACTGGCCGAACTGCTTCAGGGGTGTCGGTCCCGAGAGGAACGGGATGAACTGCAGGAAGCCTTGCTGGCGCTTCCCTATCTGGGAGTATCCCAGGCAACGTGGATCGCCGCCGGCGAAATTTCCGCCGGCCTCCTCCGAAAAGGTATCACGCTACCCTTGACTGACTTGGTCATCGCGGCGGCCGCCATCGAGCATCACTGCTCCGTGTACAGCCTGGACGCCCACTTTCAGAAAATCCCCGGCCTACTTCGCTACGCTCCCGCCAAGCAGTAGCACTTACTTCCGCAGCCGGAATCTGCCTTGGAGCCTGGACGGATCGGGATTCAGGCTGGGGGTCTGCGCCACATTTAACAGCTTGGCTTCGTCCTCCACCTGCGGCTTGATAGTGCTGTAAATCTCCGCAAGGTCCCTCTTGCCGTCCTTGATGGCCTTCAAGAAGTAATAGGTCAGAACCCCGTGCCCCTTGTCGGGCGAGCTGGTGCTGATCTGCGTCCCCTGCGTGGCGGCCAGCACCGCCATGTTAGGCGCAAGAGCCGGGCCTTCTTTCATAAGGACCAAGGGCCGCGCCCCTTTGGCCAGCACGCTTCGCCCGCCGGCGCCGGAGAAGCAGGCGTCCAGCACGACGACGACCTCGGCCGCCTGCAACGCACCCAACTTCTCGTACAGCATCTTGAGCGGATAGCCGGTGGTGGACAAATAATTCGCATCCCCGTCATGAGGCACGAGATACGCCTCGCCAGTGGCGGGATCGGGCCCCCCGTGGCCGGAGTAATAGACGAACACCCGGCTGTCCTTTTTGACCCGATTCGGCAGCCAGGACTCGACAGCCTTCCTGATGCCGGTTCCGGTGGCCCGTTCGTTCAAAAGGAGTTCGATGTTCCGTTCTCTAAGACCGAGCGACACCAGATACTCTTTGACCAGCTTGGCATCGCGAGAAGAGAAGTCCGACGCCGGCAGGTCCTGATACTTCTCCACACCGATCACCACCGCGACGTCCTGCTCGCCCATGAGCTTTGCCGTAGCCTCAAAGGATGGATTGTCTATGTCGGAGGGAATGGTTCTGGGAGTCGGTGCAGTCGGAGACGCCTGCGGCTTGGCTGCAACCATCGTGCTTGTCTTTGATTTACTGAACTCAGCCAGCTTCACCGAACTACTTATAGCAGCTTCCAATTTCCTGATAGCATCGCGTGAAGCGGTTTGAATATACTGAGCAACTATCGCCGTCCATGAAAAAGTCGAAACACTTTCAGTCGTGGCTACGTCGATTTGCGTGTTGTTGGTTGTCAAAAACTTTGTGCCTAAATTAATTCGGACATTATCCCCAGGATTTTTTGGGCTCGGAAACTCAAGGTAAACATCCAAAACAGCCACTAAGTCAACATTATGGGCTTTCGCATCCTCCACCTTTTCAATTTTGACCACTGTTTTGAATTGTCTCAAGAACATGGCAAAAATATCTTCAAACACCTTCCCCGCTGCGTCCACCGCCAAAGTCTCGCGCTGATAAGTTTGAGAATATTGCTCTACATACTGCGCCGCGTTCTTAGCGTTGTCCGATAAAATTAGCCCGAGTGCCAAATCCTTATCTTTGTGCGTAGGATTCATCGCAGTTGGTAACGCGAAGGGCTCACGGCGCGCTTGAGGCAGTGGATTAGAGAAGCAGCCCGACACCAGCGCCACCGTCCCGATCAACAGAAGCAAAATAAAGCGCTTCATCGCAGCTCGACCAACCGTCCCCCGCCTTTGCGGAGCAGATCCGGGCTGGCCAGCAGTTGCGGCGTCTGCTCGTTGTTGTACTGGTTGCGGGCGATGCGCTCCACATTCGGTCTCACATACTCATACAGCTCGGCCATGTCGATTTTGCCATCCTTATTGAGATCACCGTCTCCTTGAAGCCCTTTGAGGAAGTAATACGTCAGCAAGCCATGACTCTTTTCCTCGAAGGTACTGGAGGTTTGAGTGCCCGAGCTGGCGGCCAGCACCATCGTCTTGCCGCTGGCCAAGACCGGATTCTCAATGGAGAGCATCATCGGCCGCATGCCTTTGGCGATCACCGACCGGCCGCCGGCGCCGGAGAAGCACGAGTCGAGCATGACGACGACTTCCTTGGCCGGGAGTTTGTCCATGGCCGCGTAGAGGCGCTTCAATGGATACGTCGTGGACTCGATGAAGGCCGGGTCCCCGTCGTACGGCACCAGGTACGGTTCGCCGGTTTTCGTGTTCGGCGCGCCATGGCCCGAGTAGTACACAAATACCGAGTCGTTGGCTTTTACTTTACCCTGCAACCACTCTTCGAGATACTTCTCCAGGTCTGTCTTGGCCGCTTTGTCGTTCAGCCGCACTACCACGTTCTCTTCCGGGTATCCCATCACTTTCGTCAGATACTCGCCCACGATCTTCGCATCATGCGCCGCAAAGTCCGCCCTGGGTAGCTTTTGCCGATACTGCTCAATACCAATCACGACGGCATAGGCATTCTTCTTTTGCTTCGCTGTGGCGGAGGGAAGCGTATCCACATCGCTGGCAAGGATCGCAGACGCAGCCGGAGCGGTAGGCGGTTTTAGCTTGGCAAGGGCCTGACGCTCACTGATTCTCCTATCCAACTTCGATACAAATTCCGGATACCGCTGCCAGTTATACAGTCCACTCGTTATTGAATCATTGCACTTCTCTTGAACTTCAACCTTTATTCTGCTCGACTCCTGGCGTTCCAAATACACCGCAATATACTTTGCGCCACAGCGCATGATATCCCCTTTCTCGCCTAGAACCTCTCCTCTCTCGGGATCTTCCCGCTGAATTTGATATTCAAGAGCCCTCAAAGCGTCTTTGGCGCTTTGATACACATCCTCATAAGTCGCATCATAGACTTTGACCTTCTCGCCAGCTTCGCCTGGTTTGAGATCGTCCATCGTCGCGCACCCAGTCAATGTTACGACACCGATCAGCACTGTCAGGGCAACGGTTTTCATTTCTTATAAATCGTGAACGCCTGGGCGTCTTCGACCCACTCCGTCTGTGTGGCTTGCAGTTTGTGCATCAGGTTCAGAAACGTGCCCGTGCCGAGGGATTCGCTCGTGGAGCGGGTGCCCTTCTGCGTCTCGTCCTTGGCGGCGGGGTCAATGAGCGCCGGCGGCAGGGGTTCCTTGGACGCGATCACCCGGATCATCTCGGCGGACACCGTCGCGCCGGCCGGCAGCCTGGCCTTGACCCGCACCCCCCGCTTCTTCAGATCCTCGCTGGGAAAAATGAGGGCCTGTCCCGCTTTCACATGATTGTCGGCGACAAAGTCGTTGGGGAACAGCATCGCCGCGTTCCAGTCCACGTCTACGCTGTAGATATAGAGATAGGCGTCGCGGGTGGCCATCACCTGGATCAGCCCCTCATCCCCGTCCACGAATCTCGTCCGGTTCAATGACACATCCACTTTGAAGCCCTTGTCGCTGTGGTCCGCGAGCGGCACGATGCAGGCGCGGATGTGCGCGGCATACCGGCAGCCCGCGCACTCGCCGGCATCCCTCGGACCATGCCCGATCACGACTTCCTTGAGAATGCGGCCCAACTGCGTCACGCGGAGCAGGCTCTCCGTCAGCCCCACCTGCCCCTTGAGGCTGCTCTCCTGCTGGAAGTTCATGAAGCGGTCCTGGACCTTGACCCCCAGGAACCCTTCGATGGCCTTGGCCCGCGCCTCGGAGATCGCCTGCGCCATCGCCTGGTGCTTGGTGTCGTTGTGGCCGAACGACACGCCGGCCCTGGCTTCCACCCAGGTGCAGCCGGCAGGATCGACCTGCAGGATCTGCACATCCGGATCGCCCGCCGCGAACACCAGGGCGCCCATCCCGGCCAGAACTGGCAGGGCCAACGCCACGAGCCGTTTCCAGGACCCGTTCATGTACTCCAAAGTCTCCCGGGGCCTTATGGCGCGGCCCGCTCGAACAGCCGCACGCCCCGCTTGAGCATCTCCGTGCCACCCAACAACTGTGGAGTCTGCTCGGTATTGAATTCCCGCCGGGCCACGAGTTCAACATTCGGCTTCACGTATTGAAAAACTTCCGTCAGTTCAATAACGCCATCCTTGTTCCAATCAGCCTCGCCCTGCAAACCCTTCAAAAAGAAATACGTCAGCAGCCCGTGTCCCTTCTCCATATAGGTGGTGGAGATCTGCGCCCCTGAACTGGCGGACAGGACCGCCATCTTCCCGGTGGCGAGCACCGGATTTTCCACAGAGATCGCCAACGGGCGCGTGCCCTTGGCGATGACCGACCGCCCGCCCGCACCCGAGAAACACGAGTCAAGCACCACCACCACTTCCTTGGTCGGCAGGGCGCCCAACTGCTCGTACAGGCGCTTCAGCGAGTAGCCGGTCTTGTCCACAAACGTGGGGTCGCCGTCGTAGGGCACGAGATACGCGTCGCCTGTTTTGGGATTCGGGGCCCCGTGCCCGGAGAAATAGACGAATACGGTGCTGTCCTTCTCGATGCGATTCGGCAGCCAGCTCTCCAGGTACTTCTCCATATCCGAGCGCGTGGCCCTCTCATTCAGCAGGACGGCGACGTTCCCTTCCGGAAAGCCCAGCGTCTTGCTCAGGTACTCCCCCACCAATTTGGCGTCGCGCGCGGCAAACTCCGCCTTGGGCAGATTCTCGCGGTACTGCTCGATGCCGATCACCACGGCATAGGCACTCTTCCTGGAAACCGATTTGCCGGTCGGCAGGGTATCCACGTCGCTCATGGGGGCGGCAGGCGCACGAGGCACGGCCGCCACGGTCGACTCCCCGATGCCGGGCAGTTTTCCCGCCAGATACAGCGTCCAGGTCCTGTCGCCCTGGATATCGGAGGAGATCGTGCGAAGCGATTGGGCGATCCCTTCCTCCAGGCTCAACGCGGTGCGTTCCAATTGGGAAGTCGCCTGCTGGTGAAGGGCAAGCGGAAGGAGCAGTCCAAGCGTGGCCCCGGCCATCGCAGCCTGTCCAAGCACCTCCCCCGTGCCCGGCGGCGGGATTATTCTGACGGCGGTCTGGTCGTACGACGTCACCAGCGTCCCGGAACGGATATCCTTGAAGGTGAGTTTGATCTGGCTCTTAAACCCCTGGCCGAGCGGGTCGGATTGTTCAAACGACATGGTGGGAATGGCCAGCAGATCCTGCTCCTTGGCTTGTTTGGCGCTCTCAACAATCGTGACGTCCTGAAAGACGGCCGCCAGTTCGCCCCGCACGGCGTTGATGAGGCCGGGGTGCAAATTAACCTCGATCGTGTCGCCGCGCATCATGTTCCTGAGCGTCAATCGCTGGGTCTTCATCGCGCTGTCAGTCACCAACACCACTCTGAGAGGAAGTTTCTGAGCCTCCTGGGACGAGGGCAGGTAAAAGTTCTCTCGAATGCCCCCCGTGGCGGTACAGGCCGTGTTCCCCAAACCCACCGCACAAATCAGAACCCCTATGCGAAGCGTACTCATCAAGCTCTCCTTAAACCGGCAAGTCGTTCCGTCATTTCCCGCCCGGATTCTTTCGTTCGAAGTCCTGGATCGCCTGGGTGTACGGCGCGCAGCGCTCCTTGGCCGCCGCCGGGTCGCCCTCATATTTCTGGAGGCAGAGGCGGTGCGCCTTCATCAACTCGGCTTTCTCCTCCTTGACGTCCGCATCTCCTTTTGTGCTGCGGTACTCCTGGTAATACTGACACCCGGCCAGCGCACTCAGTAATAGGATAACGCCCACCAGCATTCTCAGTCGCATCAGAGTCTCCTTTCGTTGATCATTTTACCGCACAGGAATTAAGCGGGACAGATTCAATTTTCAGAGAAAATAAATCTGCCCAGGGTTTTCCTCAGGATGTGTGATTGCAAGACCTGGCCCCAAATCTCACCACACTGACGGTCCCGCTCTTCCAACGCTTTCAGTTTCTGCTCGGCACGCACCAGCCCCGCACCAGCACGGTCACGAAGCTTGCGCCCGCCGAGGTTGTGAGCCGCCTGAAAGACCTAATCGGGCCGGTTCTGAGCTGACCACTCCGCCAGGGCGCGAAGGTCAAGGTAACCATCCTGCGCGACGGCCGGAAGCAGGAACTGACGGCGAAGATTCCCTAATCATTTTTTCGTTTGTTGGTCGCATAGCTTCTCATAAAGTTGTTTAACATCTTGGTGACAAGATTCTTACACGCGATGGGCAAGAGCGCTTTCTTGATCTTGTCATCGGACACAAGTTCATTGCCCTGCTCGTTTATAGAAGTTGAATCTTTAAGTGACCAAATGGTTTCATCAGTCTTAGTATCCACAACCGACATTTTGGCGGAGGCTAATGCATAGCCTTTCCAATCTGTGGAGGCAGCATAAAAAAAAGCAATTGGGGCAGTGATAATGAACGCCGTGAAGTAGCCTACAGTCAAATTTCTGTCCTTTGCATTGGAACCCGCCTCATACCTGTCAACATCACCCGAAAGAACGAAATTCACCTTCTGTCCTTCTATAACTTTCTCCAACTGCCTATCATCTAAAGGCTCAGGGGAAGTTAAAACAGCAAACCCCTTGGATTCCCTTAGATAAACTTCGATTTCCTCTCTAAAGCATTTACCAGCCTGGGTTTGAAATCCGGTTAGTAAGACTTTCTTTTCACCAACCAAGCCTTCAGGGTACTCTCTTGACAACAAGGGGGTCGAAATGGGTACAGCGGAGGCACAACCCGAAAGTAACCCAAGAAATACAATCGCAGCAAAAATCTTGAGCATACGCTTACCCCCTAAAACCATTCCTCGCCCCGCTTTCAAGAGTAACAATTAGCTATTCATTTAATCATAACTTTCATGGTCTTATTCTGTTCCCACCTTGCCTCCAGATGAGATCCGTTTAATAAATGTACTGTGCGAAGATGATATCTCGTCCAAGGATTCGAGAACGAAGTCCTTGCTGTTGCCACCAAATGAACCCATCATTCCTATACGCCTATTGGAAGACTTGAAGTAGAGTTGCTTTGTTTGCGGGTCTCTGATCTCACTTTCCAACTGAACCTTTGTTCGACCCGCACCATACAAGCCTGCAAGCCATCTCAATGCCCTGCTGCCTGGATCCACCTCAGCAAATGAACTTTCAAGAACCAGAACCTTGGCAGAAACGTCCTTCTGAGGCGAAAGCACTGATCTATCATCAGTTACTTTAGTGAAAACGCCGACTTCATTTAATTTTTTCATCAAACTGTGCTTTAAGTAAATCGCCAACTCGTCTGGATCAATCTCCTTTTTTTCCAAAACCGCGCTTGTTGATGTATCTAGAACAAGAATTATGTCAAACCCTTTAAAATTAAAATCCGGCGCCAAATACACTTGGCCCAAATCCTTGTCTTCTACCATCACGACATCTTGCGTGCCTCCTGCCTCTACCGGTGACACTTTTATAGCACCACATCCATAATTGAGTAGAAGCAGCGATAGCAGAATCATCGGTGCGATGGTTTTCATTTTCATCATCCTCCTTCTTGTCTACTGGTGATTCGTCCATAAACGACAACTGGTACGCAGACCTAGTTGTGACTTCCAGTCAATACAAAGGGCGCCCAATTATAAGGGTCAGGAAACGCTTTCATAGTCGCTAGCTGAGCCTTTTGCAGAGCCAAATCTTTGGGCATAGTCTTATAACTTTCGTAGAAAGACTTCATCAGATAGGTAGTTGACCTGTCATCAACACTCCATAGTGTGGATAACACAGAATTTGCCCCACTGTACATGACCCCCCTGATAAGACCGATCAGTTCGTCTCCTTGGACAACGTAGGCTAGACCCGTCTGGCAAGCACTAAGCACTACAAGACTGGCCTTTAAATTCATCTGGTAAAATTCCGTAGTCTCCAACCGTCCATCATCTGTGCCGGTTGAGGCAAGCAGGACAGAGGATCTAAGCGGATATTGACTATCAAAGAAGGCATGCGAGGCGATATGGACCACATCGAATTGAGGCGCATACTCTATAAACCGTGCTTTTGTAGCGTCTTTTCGCATAAAGAGTTTAGAATTTTTGAAGGAATTAGCAATAAAAGAGCCTTCTTCTTCGGCAAATGGAAGATTGTAACGATCATCACCGACATCTGCGTTCGCCAAAATCAAGGCCGAGTCTTTCTTGTTCTCTTTCCCCTTTTCGAGAGAGTATTTCAGCACTGTGGTGCTTGGCGCATAGGTGATCGCAAAGTCTTCCACCAAATACTTGGTATCACCCCGTAGAGCTTGGAAGGGCAGGTAATAAAGCCACCCAGAAGGAACAATATAAATTCTTTTCTTGGAAATCTGTCCAAGCACAGGACGGAAAAGCAGGTTGTAGAGATCACGAGCGGCAGATTCCATACCCTCTGATGCGCGCTTGGGAGTAGTAACGCCTTCCCGAAGAGCATTTATTAACCCAAAAAAAGCCTTCGTCTCGATTTCCTTTTCTTTGACTGTCAATTGTCCGTCATCAAGCAGAAAGATATAGAGTCGGTTTCCAGTTATAAAATACTCTACGATCGATATCTCAGATCTTGTCAGTAAGATGGCCTCTTGGGCAGTAATTATTTTCGCTTCTGTAAGAGACTCAATCTCAAGAGTTTTGTTATCGGTGCGCACGACGCTAAGATCTCTGCTTATCCTGGCCATGACTGTTGCAACTTGCTCAAAGCCCAGGCCAGTCTGTTCCAACAGAGAAGAGGTTTCGTCTTTCCCTCTCATGAATGACCTAAAGCTTTCAGTATCTCCAGCGTTTTTAAAAACAATTGCTTTCTTGCCAGCTAAAACATCCAGAAAGGCTCTGGCTTTTGCGCGCTCTACATATTCAAAAGCTTTTTCTAACTGCCCTTCTTTAATCAGCAGAGGAATAATGCCTTTGTACAAATCATCCTTAATGGCAGAGAAGCTTATCCGTTGATTTTCAGACGAAATGGTAGAGCGCTGTGTCTCTATTATGCTTAACGCCTCACCGTAGAATCTTATGGCTTTCCCATTTTGGCCCAACTTTTCGTAGGCCCTGCCTAAATCTGCATAAAGCTCGACTTGATCAAATTTATCAAGATACCTTGACGCTTTGAGAGCTAAGGAGGTCACCAGTCCGGCAAGCTTCTTTGTGTCTTGGGTTTCGAGATTAACTTTTTCTGTGGACAATCTGGAGGCAGCTTGAGTGCCTAACGAAACTGCGGCAGAAGTAATAAGCATCTGCTGGGCAATCCCTTTAATCGCCTCTTGCGCCGCCTGTTGCGCAGCGACAGCTTGCTGAATGCTATGGTACGTGCCTTGCGAATAGGCACTAGCGACCTGCTGTGCTGCTGCCTGGCCGGCAGCGGAAATAGCAGCACCAGCCACCATACCTACGACATTCAGGACAATTGCAAATGTCTCCCACGCCCTCTCTTTTTCCTCTACCGCCTTACCCATCACCTTTTTACGTTTTTTAGCCAAAAGTTCATCCAAATCATCTATCTCATCTAGCCCCTTAAAAAATCTTTTAAGATAGTAAGTCCCTTCCTTTAACTCTCCAAGCTTAAGATAAGAAATCCCTAACCAGTAAAAAAGAAGATTGTACGAATCGAGATCATTTTTCAGCCTCTGCCCTTTTTCAGATTCAAGAGCTTCCCTGCATAAGGCAGCGAATTCTTGGTAATCTACTTTTCCTCCTTGCCTGTGAATAAACCACAATTTGCCCGCCAGATAGACATCTTTGTAATACGTGTTATAAATTTTTAGGTTCTGAAATAAGTCTTTGATCAATATCATTTCATCAAAGTTACTCTCTCCTCCAGACTTCTTTTTTTCCTCTGGTAGCATTCCAAGCTTCCGGCTCAGATATTCCTGTCTTCTTACCACCCGCTCTCGCAAGCTTTCCAGATCGTTACTCCTAATGGAATCTAACAACGCCTTAGGAAATAGAGTCGCAACATCAAGTTGACCATTAAAAAACTTCTCTGTTCCACCCTCTCTCATTGATCTAACGTCTTTGCTGCCAGCTTTATCAGCAAGGGAATAAAAATAGTAATAGAGCTTTCTCCTCGGGTTGTAATAGTCTGAGAGTGGAAGATTGCTTAACCCCTCTGACCCTATCCGTTCATAAATTTCCAATGACTTTTTGTTATAGGAAAGTGCCTTCTGGAAATCTACGAGGCCCCGCGCGTAAACCTCGGCCAGATCGTCCAATAAATACGCAACACCCTCAGGGTCGTAGGTCTTTTTCTCATTGCTGGATACTGCCACCTGCTTTTTATCTGAAACGCGCTGCTCAAGAAGAGACTCAAGAAAGGCAGCAAGACTCGAAAATGCTTTGCCACCTTCTAATGTCTTTACATACGTCCACGTGTCATAGAAAGGCATGGATGTTACTTGAGCAGCATAAACAGTGCATGGAAATGCTATGACAGCAATGAACAATGCAATGGGCATAGCTGTGGAATTAATTCTCTCTCCTTGCACTACCTGATCCCCCATTTGATATTTCGCAGCTCCAGCAATAATTCCATCGTATTGTTATAGACTGCCGCTGCTAGAAGGACTCTTTGCGGTTGAAAATTAAACTCGTGGCTTCCGACTAGAAAGATGAGCGCCTTATCTGAAATGGATCGAGGAATTGCCGTGTGAAGAAACTGATTTTCAATATATCCTTCCCATACTGTCTTCTGATTTGCAGGTGAATATACTTTATAGAAAATTTTTATGACCGCTTTTGACTCATCCTCCACGTGAAATGCCAATGGTGCTCCTACTATCAGAAGATCACACCCGTCAGACGTTGCCTCTCGCACAGATGTGTACTTTTTAAAAGTCAGCTTGGAAAATCCAGCGGCTCGAGAAAAAGAGGAATCTAAGATACTAGGGTAGTCCTTGGGAACAAATAGAAGATCGGGTGAAGGCAAAGCAACTGTTGGATCTTTCGAAAACACCTCGTCCGTGAAAACTCTCTCGTGGGGAAAATACTCTGGAGGATAGTTCTGTGGGAGAGGGACAAATTCTAGATAACCAATCTTCGCACCCTCTAGAGCCTTTGCAACAACCGGTTCCCTAAGACTGGAAATGACTTCGGATGAATCAGAAGGGATAACTGCAGACAGAGAGGCACACGATGAAGCGAGAAGGATAGGCACAACTCTCAGAAAGAAAAGAAGTGTAGCCGCCATATCAATAAATTTCATGGTCGCTCCGTTCGACTACCCTCTGTGTCAATATAAGTAAGACACTTCAGGCCGATCAGCAGGAAGATGGCCACCAACAGGAGACTCAGGGCGCGTCGCATGAGTCACCTCCCGCACATGCATCTCCTCATTCAGATGCGGGTCTTGCGCTGCGCATCAGCCCACGGCCCCTCGGCTCGGTGCGGCCCTTTTCCAGGATCAGCACCTCGATGGCGGCATCGGTCCATTGGTTCGGCGCAAGTTGTTTGGGCGACAGCTTGAAGTCCCGGACGCCCGCGCCGTCTCTGGTGAGGCCGAAGAACCCGTTGGCGAAGTTCATGTTCTCGAACAGCGTGAACGGCTCGGTCGTGACGATGGCCTTCACACGCTCGACCCCGGTCGGTCCGCTCACGTCAATATTAAATCCATAGTGCGGCTCCGGGACCGCCACGCGCCGCCCTCGCGGCACAAAGTTGTTCTTCTCGAACTGGTTCGGGAACAGCACGGTGAGCTTGCCGCTCGTGCCGATATCCAGGAGCGTTAGGTAGCAGTCCCGCTCGGCTTCAAAGAAGAACGTGATCTTCTCCCCGACGGCATAGGTGGGCTTTTCGGTCCAAAGCCTGACGCGGAAGGGCGGGTTCGGCTGATGGAGCATCACCAGCCGCGCGAGCAATTGCTCATACCCAGGCGGGGCCGAAGACGGCCCGTTCAGGAGGGCGCCGGGGCTTTGATCCGTCTGCTCCTTGAAGCCCTGCAAGTCCTGTGACGTGAGCGCGCCGCGCGAGATGGACATAAAAGCCGCGGCCTTGGTGGTGCCGTCCGACAGCTTGCGGAGCGATGCGTTGACGGTCAGGGAGTCTTTCGACAGCTCATACACGCCGTCCACGTAATGCCCCACGCCGAGGGCCCGCGCCTTGTCTTCTGCTTTGGTCGCGGCGACGGGCAGGGCCTTCTCTACGATACTGACGAACTCCCACTGCGACAGCGCGGTGCGAAGACCCGACTCCAGGCGATGGCTGAGCGGCAGACGTTGATTGCCATAGGTCTCTACAAAGTCCAGGACCGCCATCGTGGGCTTGCCCTTGTCGTCAAAATCGAAACGGCTCAGGAGGTCTTCGCTCAGCTTGCCGATGGCGTTCATCCAGGGATCGGCCCCGGCCTGCAGGCCGCGCGGGGGCACGACGTTGAAGACGACCACCTGCCGTCCGAGCTTATCGAGGATGCGCTGGCTGACCGCCGGCGGCAGGCCTTTCGTCAGGGCCTCCACATCCGGCTTGGCGGCAATCGCAACCACCTCCGCCGAAGCGCGCACTTCCCGCACAGCCACTCGCGCCTGGCCCGCCTGGTCTGTCCGCTTCGTCTGCTCGACCTGGCCCTGGCCCCGCTCAAAGGCAAAGAGAATCGGCAGATCGCGCACCGGCGTCTCCGTGTCCCCCCGCCGTCGCACCAGCTTGACGATCAGCGGCTGATCCAGCGGCTTGCCCAGGACGGCGTGCTGGCCGTCCCCCGACACCGGCAGCAGACGGAGCGAGGCGAGCAGATCGTCGAGCCGTTGCTCGATCTCCACCAGCGAAGGAATTGCCGCGAGCGAATGAGGCTCGGGCAGATCGCCTCTCAGCACCAGATACCGTTTGCGGAGCGCCTGCACGTCGCCCGCCAGCCCCGCAAGCCGGGCCAGCGGCGCGAGGGCCTGGAGCGGCTCCTGCTGCGCCTCCCATTCCGCAGCCTTGGCCAGAATCGCCCGCGCCTGCTCCGACATATCGTCGAGGTCCGTGCGGACGGCGGCCACGGCCTTCTCGCGGTTGAGGACTGCGAAGGCAAAGTAGCGTCTGCCTGTTGAGTCCACCCAACGATCGCCGATGGTCAAGCCGGAGAGCGTGATCTTCACGCCTTCCGTGATGTCCGACTTGACCGCGTACTGGTAGCCGCCCTTGCTGGTTTCCAGCGCGACGAACGAATCCTTGCCCTCGATCTGCACTTCGATCCGCTTGGCGAGATCAGCCCGCGCCTGTGCTTCTGCTTCGGGAAAGCTCGACGAGGACTCGCCGACGCCGGTGAGAAAGAACTTGTCCGGATAGCGCGCGTCGAAATGCGTGGCGACCCACGCGGGCACAGGCTGCTTGGCGATCTGCGAGAGAACTTCTGGGGGCAGCGACGATTGGCCCTGCGGCGGCGCCTCAGAAGCGGGGCCGGCGCAGCCGGTTAGGAGGAGAACGATCAGACATCGGATTGGAAGGGCGCAGCAAGCAGCGCCCCTACATTGTCGTCCCATGGCACCTCCCCATCAGGACCCGCCCATGAACCTCACATTTTTTCAGGACGCAGCATCAGCACGCCCGTCCCGGCGCGCCCAGCATATCCGGCGGCAGACAGGGCAGCTTGGGAAGCAGCGGGCGGCCGATGGGTTCGAGCTTGTCAATGCGGCGGTTCAGATCATCCAGCGAATCTTTGACCGGGTCCGGGGCCGGCGCTTCCGCCGCCTTGCGCTGCGCCAGAGTGCGGTCCAGTTCATCCACCGCCGACTTCGCCCGGTTGCGCGTCTCCTCAACCATTTTCCGCTCCAGCTCCATCGCCTCCCGATGCAGGCCTTCCATCTCCTTCAGGCGCTGCTCGTACTCCTCTTTCGTCACCAGCCCCGCGTTGTAACGGCTACACAGTTCCTTATAGCGGGCGATGAAGCCCTGCACGACCCGATCCCACGCGATCCCCCGTTCCCGGCTGTAGGTGACCTCCGGCCCGGCCTGCAGAAAGAAGTTGCCCACTTTGAACCCCAATGTGATCCCGCTCTTCGTGGTGTCGTGCACGCGACAGTCCATCGGCTCGGCCGGAGGCTCGACGGCCCAGACCGGCGAAGCAGCGAACAGCAGGCCCACGGCGCAGCCTGCCAAGAACCGGCTCACGGCCTGCACCACCCAGCGACTCCTGATCGAAATGTGACGCATGGACGTGCTCCTTCTCTTCATCATTCTTCAGCGAGGACGAGTTCTCTTACGCATCTCGTCGGCCATGTCGGTGAGATCGCGTTCTACCTGGGCAAAGCCGCGAACCAGCCCCTCCAGATCGTAGGGACGTTTGTCGGTATGGATCTGCTCACCCGGAGCTGGCGCGGCCTTGGGCGGCGGCGCTTTGGGCGTGGGCGGTTTGGGCGCTTCAGCAACCGGCGGCGGCGCATACTCCAGCGGGACGCCCTGCGCGCGAAGCCAATTGCGGGCCACGCTGGATTTGAGCGCGAAACTGATGCTGGTGATCGGCAGGCCGTCCGCCGCCAGCCGGGCAATCGACGTGTTGACGCCGATGATGTTGCCATCGGTGTTCAACAGGGGGCCGCCGGAATTGCCGCGATTCAGACTGGTCTCCGTCTGAAAGACGTGCTTGCCCGGCGTCCCATTGAAATCTTCAAACTCCGTGCTCACGACCCCGGTGGTCAGCGTCCAGAGGCCGCCCTGCTCCGGGTGGCCGATGGCCGCCGCCCGATCCCCGATCCGGACCTGATCCGGATTCCCCAGACGTATCACGCGCAGGTCGGGCGGGGCCTTTTCGATCCGTAACAGAGCCAGGTCCAGCGCGCGATCGAAGGCCACCACGCCGACTTTCGCCTGGCGAGCCAAATCCTTGGCCTGGTTGCCAGTCACACGGTCGGGTTTGAAAAACACGAAGAGCCGCGGAAACGGCTGGTTCGTCTTGGGGTCCACCACCACGTGGGCATTGGTCAGCACCAGCCCGTCTTGACTGATGATCGAGCCCGTCCCGCCGCTGCCGCCTTCGCCTTTCTCGGGATTGCCGATGATCAGCACCACGCCCGGCGCATCGCGTTCGTAGATTTGCTGCGGGGTCAGTTCCGCAGCCCAAGACGGGGCCGCCCCGCTCCAGAGCGCGATTATCCCAAAGCCGGCTAGCAACAATGTACGCACGAGTGTCCTCCCCTTCTCCTTCGCACCATCACAGCACTCATTAGGGAACCACGAGGGTGACGTGCTTCTGGCTGACGCCGCCGGAGGCATCCGCCACAGTGATCCGCACGGTGTGCTCCCCGGACGGCAGTCTGGCGTCGGGGATTTGGATCCCGGCCGGCGAGGCATAGGGACGCACACGGTCGGTGATGTCAATGCCGAACAGCTTCATCAAGGTGACTTTCAGCGAAGCCATGTCCACCGGCGCGCCACCACGAGGCACAAACTTGACGGAAATCTCCAGGGGCACGCTGACCGGCGCCCCCAACAACGGCCTGAGCACTTCAATCACCGGCCCCGTATCCGGCGGTTCACGGCCGACGTCCAACTGCCCGCTCCCCGGCTGTCCCCGCTTGTCGGGCGGCGCGGGCGCCATGGCCGCCTCTTCCGGCGTAATGAGCCAGAATCCATCCGGACCGGAGGCCCCCACATTAGCCGTGAGGGTGAGCAGCATGGCGCAGACGGCCATCAAACGGATCGCATGCTTCAGTAAAGAAACGTGTGGCTGTTTCATGGCCTCCACTCCTTCATGCATCCTTCAACGCTCCCCTATTTCTCGGCATTCTTCTTCTGAAGCTCCTGCGCCAGCTCCTGGTGCAGCTTCGTGGCGTTCTGCTTGATCGCCTCCTTGAGCTTGGCGTCCAGTTCCTTGAACTTTGCATCGTTCAGCTGCATGGCGGCCATCTGCTCCTGAAACCGCACCAGGTCCATCTTGACGAGCGCGTAGGCCTCGTTGCGGTCGGGATGCTCCCAGTAGTCCGCCACGTTGGTGCCCACCAGTGTCTGCTCGGTGACCAGCTTCATGACATCCTCGATGTGCTGCTCCACGCTGTGCCGGTCCAGGGCGCCCGCCGTTGTCTCAGCCAGATACTGCTTCTGCAGGGCGGCCACATAGACCTGGAACTGCTGGGCGAGGTCGCGGCGCGCGGCCCCTTCGGCCGCCTTAAGCTTCAAGCTGGGATTCACGACGCCGGCCACGTTGCCCACTCCATAGAACACCGGCTTATCCCCGTTGAACGCAGCGCCCCGCTGGGTGATCCACTTGGGCGCCTTCCCTTCCTTCACATACTCTTGGATGGGCGCGGGCGTGCCGTCCTTCTTCACCATTTCCTTCTCCGCGCAACCCACCAGGAGACTCAGCACCACCACAGCCCCCAGAACCTTTACCCCGTTGTTCCCGCTCATAACCGTCCTCCTTTGTTTCGTTGCCTCATATAAATGGTGTACTTCGCCAATAACCCCTCGTTCGGAGAGCCACTGCCCTCCCGAAACCAAGAAGAAAGCAAACGCTGTTCCTTCCGAGCAGCGCATAGGGAGTTGTCACGTTATCACAGAAAATCAGCGGGTTCCACTAACCGGGCCCTCACCGACGCCCCGAGCAGTCGAACCGCTTTTCCACACCGTGAGGGGACAGCCCCGCAGAGAGGACGACTAAGGGAACCTCGCTATTTCGGCTTCGTTTTCTGCCGCATGTTCTTCATCATCTGATCCAGGTCCCGCTCCGCTTCGCTGTTGGCTCCGCGAATCACCTCGTCCAGGCTATAGGGCCGGACCTCCGTATGCACCTGCGCCGGCGGGACGGCAGGCTTTTCCGGCGCGGGCGTGATCGGTGCCTGCGGCGCTTGCGGCGCCTGGGCGGGCACCGGCGGCCGTTCAGGTTGCGCCGACGCATAGTCCACCATCACCATCTGCTCCCGGAGCCACATCCGGGCGACACTCGATTTGACCGCGAAGCTGATGCTCATGATCGGCAGGCCGTCGGAGGCCAGGCGGGCAATCGCCGTGTTCACCCCGATGATCCGCCCCTGCGTATCCAGAAGCGGTCCGCCCGAGTTGCCGCGGTTCAAGCCCGTCTCGGTCTGGAACACGTGCTTGCCCTTCGTGTTGCCGTAGTCTTCGAACTCCGCACTCACCACGCCGGTGGTCAGCGTCCAGAGGCCGCCCTGCTCCGGGTGCCCGATGGCCACCACCCGTTCGCCGATCTTCACCCGGTCCGGATCGCTTAGATCCAGCACCGACAGCGACGCGGGCGCGGCCTCCATCTTCAGCAGCGCCAGATCCAGTTGCCGGTTGAACGCTGTTACGGAGGCATTCGCCCGGCGGGAGAGATCAGTCTTGGGATTTCCGGTCACGCGGTCCGGCTTGAGGTACAGGGAGAGGCGAGAATAGGGCTTGCCGGTCTTTTCGTCGATGACGACGTGCGCGTTCGTCAGCACCAGCCCGTCCCTGCGGATGATCGAGCCGGTCCCGCCACTGCCGCCCTCCCCCTGCTGGGGATGGCCGATGATCAGCACCACGCCGGGCGCGGCGCGCTCGTAGATCTGCTGGGGCGTGAGCTCCGCCGCCATAGATGCGGAGGCGGCCGAAACCGCGACGAGGAAGACTGCAACCGGCAGCAGCTTCATGTACGAAAGGAATTACGGTTTCTGGCCGACGATCAGGCGGTCGCCGGGCCTGAC
>Ga0163199_1000215_pt1 | contig 37864 bp, 38 predicted proteins | sample PL_2010_150m_FD_113537 | JGI IMG/M metagenome (GOLD analysis project Ga0163199, IMG submission 113537) | Freshwater microbial communities from Powell Lake, British Columbia, Canada to study Microbial Dark Matter (Phase II) - PL_2010_150m | ecosystem: Environmental > Aquatic > Freshwater > Lake ...
CCCTTTGTATTTGTTGATCCAGGAGCCTTTACAAATATGTTCATGGGCGTTGGCATTCTTAAAGTTAAAAGTTTGTTTAGAAAATTGCGAAAGCTTGCGCTGCGATATGGTGGGGTCGTCGTATTTTTCGATGAAGCGGATTCGTTAGGTAATCGTGGTATCAGTCGACCTCAGATGTACACGAATGAGAATAGTAAGAGCGTCTTTGGCACACCATGCAATGGCGGAAACTATCTATCAGATCCAGGTAAGTCACTGATTACAAATGCAGCCTTGATGAGTAATCAATTCGTCATGGGCGGAGCGGGCGGCGGTGGCGGTGGGGGAATGGGAACTTTGCAAGCGCTATTGACGGAACTTTCGGGGCTAAAAAAACCAAAAGGTTTTATCAATCGCGTGGTTCGCCGGGCACTCGGTATGCGACCAAAAAATCCACCGAAGTATCGAATCTTGGTTGTGATGGCTACAAATATGCCAGAGGCACTCGACGAAGCACTCCTGCGTCCTGGTCGAATCGATCGCATGTATCGAGTTGGATATCCAAGTAAAGCTGGTCGAATCAGAACTTATGAGGGATATTTCGCGAAGGTTTCCCACTCCTTAACCGCGGAGGAGATAGATAAATTAGCAACCATCACTCCATATGCAACTGGTGCAATTATCAAGGACACGATTAATGAAGCGCTAATCATGGCAATTAGGAATGGCCGAACTTCTATAACTTGGAGCGATGTCATTAAAGCTAAGCAATTAAAGGATTTAGGACCTGCGGAAGATGTTGAATATATAGAACGTGAACGTCATGCTGTCGCTGTTCATGAAGCTTGTCACGGAGTAATGGCGCATTTAGTCAGACAACATATGGCAATTGATTTGGCCACTATTGAAAAGGGCTCTGATTATCTCGGCATGGTGGCAAGCATTCCGCCAGATGATCAATTCACAAGATGGCGAACCGAGTATGAAGCAGATATCTTAGTTTCGGTTGCATCACTTGCGGGCGAACGAATGTTCTTTGCGGGCGATAACTCTTCAGGAGTTTCAGGCGATCTTGAGAGCGCAACAACGATTGCTAGTTTTATGGAAGGTCATTGGGGGATGGGTTCAACAATTTCTTCACATGCTTCCAATCGCCGTAATGAGGTTGGCGCCCCAGGGGGAAATCGCGGTAAAGATGAGAGCACAAAAGACTTACGGATGGCACTTGGGGATCGAATCGAGAATAACCTTTCCTCCTTACTGATTCGGGCGGAAGAGATTTTGAATGAAAATAAGTTCAAGGTGCTTGCTCTAGCGCATGCCCTTGAAACTTATAAAACTATTTCTGGTGATGATGTAATTGCTGTGATGAATGGGGAGAAAGGGCCGCTTGTAGATGGTCGGCCATATGCATTCCAAGATAATCTAGATTTGATTTGGAATTACCATTTAGCGGCCGTTGTCGCTCATCAAAAGCACGAACGCCCTGATCTTCCGATTCCAGTATTTGAAGCTCCTTAAGTCGGCCATCAGGTAGGCTTGGACTATGGGTCCAGGTGGAATTGCAACAATTATTGCGGCGATTTCGCTACTCGTAATTGCGCTGGCACTTGGCTATGCCGTTATTCGAGTCGGCAAATTGGTTGATCAGGCCGGTACCGCAATAACTGATCTAACTGGGGAGGTCACACCTCTCTTAGAAGAGATTACTTTGACGGTTGAATTAATTAATGGGCCACTACAAAGTATTAACAAGGTAACGAAAACGGTTGAAGGTCTAACGACAAAGATCTCAGATAAAACTGAAGGCTTTTTGGATAAGAATAAAATGGCAATGAACGCAGCAGGTGCTCTGCTGGCCGTCTCTAAAATGAAGGCGGAATCCGGGACTAAGAAAAGAAAGAAGAGTAAGAAAGTCGCACCCGACGAGGAGTTCGAGTAGTCGCGTGAATTCTGCTGAGATAAGAACTCGTTGGCTTAATTTTTTTGAATCTGGAAATAGCCTAGGTCTAAAACACACAGTTGTTCCATCAGCGCCTTTAATCGCCGACGATCCAAATCTACTTTTGGTCAACGCGGGAATGGTTCCCTTTAAACCATTTTTTCTTGGCGAAATAAAAGCACCCTATGCAAGGGCGACTTCGGTACAAAAGTGTGTGCGAACTCTTGATATTGATGAAGTCGGTAAAACAACTAGACATGCATCCTTCTTCCAAATGTGTGGAAATTTCTCCTTTGGCGATTACTTCAAGGAGGGAGCGATCGCTCTTGCTTGGGAGTTATTAACTAAACCCGTGGCTAATGGGGGATATGGATTTCCAGAAGGAAAACTTTGGGTAACAGTTTTTCAGAGCGACGATGAAGCAGCTGATATTTGGCATAAGAAGATTGGTATTCCAAAAGAACGCATTCAACGTCGCGGCATGGAAGATAATTTTTGGTCAATGGGAGTACCAGGACCTTGTGGGCCTTGCTCTGAAATTTATTACGACCGCGGTCCAGAATATGGTCGCGATGGTGGACCAATTGCAGATGAAGATCGATATTTAGAAGTTTGGAATTTAGTTTTCATGCAGAATATGCGCGGCCCTGGTTCTGGGAAGGATAATTTTCCTATCCTTGGTGAGCTTCCCGCTAAGAGTATTGATACCGGGTTAGGATTGGAGCGCATGGCAGCGCTACTTCAAGGCGTAGAAAACATTTATGAAATCGATACGACGATGCAGATTCTCAATGTGGCATCGGAGTTAACGGGTGTTAAATATGGCGCGAATGAGAAGAGCGATGTCGCCCTCAGAATTATCGCCGACCATGCGCGCACTTCAATGATGTTGATTGGTGATGGCGTTCTACCGGGGAATGAAGGACGAGGATATGTTCTCCGTCGCATGATGCGCCGCACAATTAGAAATATGCGAATTCTTGGCGCGGGCGACCCAACTTCTCGCGAATTAGTTGCTGCTGCAATTGGCGCAATGGGAGCGCAATATCCGCAACTGGTTGAGAATAAAGAGCGTATAACTTCGGTGACCGTTAACGAAGAGGAATCTTTCCTTACAACCCTTAAGAGTGGGACTCAATTATTCGACGTTGCTGCAGATAGCGTAAAGAAGGCAAAGTCTACGAAGTTAGATGGCGATACGATCTTTAAATTGCACGATACCTACGGTTTCCCATTTGATTTAACGCTAGAGATGGCAAATGAAGCAGGACTCTCCGTGGATGAAGATGGCTTTCGAAAATTGATGAAGGAACAGAAAGATCGGGCAAAAGCTGATGCGCGTACTAAGAAAACTGGTCACACGGATGTAAGTGAATATCGCAAGATTTTTGATGCTAGTGGTGCGACTAAGTTCACGGGATATACCGAGACTAGTAGTGAGTCAAAAATTGCAGCGATAATGGTTGATGGTAAATCCGTCCAAGAAGCGGACACCAACACGGATGTAGAGCTAATTTTAGATCGAACTCCATTTTATGCGCAAGGCGGAGGACAACTACCCGATGGTGGTTTGATAACACTTTCAAATGGCGCAGTTGTTGAAATCGATGATGTGCAAACACCTGTACCAGGGTTATATATTCACAGAGGCCAAGTTATTTCCGGATCGGTTGATACCAAGAGCGGTGCAATCGCAACAATCGATATCGAAAGACGTTTAGCAATTTCGCGAGCTCATACTGCAACTCATATGGTTCATAAAGCCTTCCGCGAGATTCTTGGGGAGACCGCTACTCAGGCTGGATCAGAGAATTCACCCGGACGATTTAGATTTGATTTTCCTTCAACCGGCGCAGTTCCTGCAAGTGTTTTAGAAGAGGTAGAAGGACGCGTCAATAATTTACTCTTAGCTAATTTAAACGTTACAGCAAAAGTTATGACGCAGCCAGAAGCGAAGGCAATGGGCGCAATGGCACTTTTTGGTGAAAAATATGGCGATCAAGTGCGAGTGGTGAGCGTCGGTGATTGGGCCCATGAATTATGTGGCGGTACCCACGTTAAATCATCTGGTGAATTAGGAGTAGTAAAATTACTTTCAGAAGCTTCGATTGGCGCAGGAGTTCGCCGAGTAGAGGCTCTAGTTGGTCGGGATGCCTACGGCTTTCTAGCTCGCGAGCACCTATTACTGAATTCACTCACCGAAATTATTAAGGGCACACGAATAGAAGAGCTACCTTCAAGGATTTCAGATCTAATAGATAGATTGAAGAGCGTTGAGAAAGAGTTGGCCACATTCAAAACAGCACAAATATTGGCGACTGCTTCAGAGCTTTTGAAATCCACATCTAAGGTTTCGGGTTTTGAAGTTCTTAGTGCAGAGTTAGAACCGAATATTTCGGGAGATGATCTCCGAACTATCTCTCTCGACTTACGTAATCGCATTGCTGATGGAGTAGTAATTCTCGCATCTAAGGGTTCTGATAGATCAACACTTGTTGTTGCAACCTCTCCAAACGCAATAAAAGCGGGCATAAAAGCGGGAGCACTAGTTAAATTGGGTTCAGAAATTCTTGGTGGTGGCGGCGGCGGAAAAGATGATTTCGCACAGGGTGGCGGCGCAAACCATTCCGAGATCGCCAACGCATTGAGTGCAATAAGTAAATCAATAGGCCAAATAGCGGGTAAGTAAGTGAGGCCGGGTCGACGAATTGCCTTCGATTTCGGTGATGTTCGTATCGGTGTTGCTATTACAGACTCGTCGGGGATTCTTGCATCACCGCTAGATTTCATAGCTAATTCTGCAGACAAGTTGCGTTCTAACCTTGTAGACCTATATCAAGAATACGATCCAATTTATACTGCGATTGGTTTTCCACTTCATTTATCAGGAAGTGAGAGCGCGAAAAGTGCGAGCGTTACGCAATTTGCCGTCCTAATTAGCGAGATCACACCAAACCCGATCTACTTGATAGATGAGCGAATGACTACGGTTTCCGCGAGCCGCACACTGCGTGAGGCTGGTTTAAATTCCAAATCGGCCAAAGGCGAGATCGATTCTATGGCGGCAACAGCGATTCTAGATTCTGCACTTAATCAAGAGCGCGCTCAGGGCGCGCCAATTAAAAGATTCGAACCATGAATAGAAAGATTAAGTTATTAGCTTTGGCTCTAGCCGGCTTGCTTGTAATTGTTGGTTTTATTCGACTGCAACCGAAAAATGATTTCCCTGCTAATAAACCAGGCAAGGTAATTGATTTTGTGATCGCAGATGGTGAACTCGGAAGTTCAATCGCAAGTAAATTGGAGAAGGGCGGCGTAATAAAAAGCGCGGCAAAGTTTGTCGAAGAATTTACTAGCGATCCAAAAGCTCAAGGAATAAGCGCGGGATCGCATTCGATCCAACTCCATATCCCAACAAAGTTTGCAATCGCACAGCTTCTTGACCCCAAACGATTAAATAACCTCTTGATAGTGAAAGAAGGGTCAACCTTCTCTGATGTATTAACTCAATTGAGAGGAAACGACCATATTTCCAAGAATAATTCGGGCTACGCAACAGTTAAATCAATCTTTCCTAGGTCCACAAAGTCTTTAGAGGGTTCGCTCTTTCCAGCGCATTATTCTTTTGAACCGGATACGTCGGTGACGGGGGCGTTAGAGACGATGATAAATAAGGCTAAGAGCGAGGTTTCCAGAATTGGACTGGCTGCAGGTTATGACATGTACAAACCCTATGAAGTTCTAACGATTGCTTCAATGGTCCAGATCGAAGGCGATTCGAAAGATTTCTCCAAGGTTGCAAGGGTTATCTATAACAGGCTGAAGATCGGAATGGCGTTGCAACTAAATTCAACGGTGCAATATGCCGCTAATTTGCGTGGAAAAATTACCCTTTCAACTAAGGCAACGAAGATAAATTCGCCATACAACACTTATATTCACGTCGGCCTGCCACCTACTCCGATCTCTAATCCAAGTCTCGACGCCATCGTGGCAAGCCTGAAGCCCGCAAGCGGGGATTGGTTATATTTCATTACTGTTGCTCCTGGTGATACTCGTTTTACAAAGAATTTCACGGAGTTCTCAAATTGGAATACGGAGTTCAATAAGAATGTGGCTGCAGGTAAATTCAAATGATTAAAGCTGCGGTATTGGGTTCACCCATAACTCATTCCCTCTCGCCAAAAATCCATAAGAGAGCCTACGAAATACTTGGTATTGCTGGGGAATACACCGCAGTTGAAGTAAATGAAGAGACTTTTCCTAACTTTTTTGCAGAAAACTCGAAGGGCGGTTGGACTGGATTCTCTTTAACGATGCCGCTTAAGGAGATTGCAATTAGATATTGCGCGCAAGTAAGTGAAACCGCTCATCGTATTAATTCCGCGAACACTTTGCATAGATTAGAAAATCAATGGCACGCGACATCAACCGATTATCTGGCGTTCGCAAATCTTCTTCAGGTTTCAGCTGATTCGAGAGTTGCGATTATTGGTGGCGGGGGAACAGCAAGGGCTGCAGCAGGCGCTCTTAATTCTAAGGTAGCCAATATTGATGTGTTGCTCCGTTCGCCGGACCGTTTAGTAGCAATGGCCAGAGCGGCTCCTGATGTTTTGCTAACTCACCTAGAGATGTCTGCAAATTTAGATTCTTATGATTTGATAATTCAAAGTACGCCAGCAAATGTGTTCGATGGTTATGCCCAAAACTTGAAAAGCGCGCGAGGAGTTTTGGTGGAATGTCTCTACAAACCCTGGCCAACAGATTTAGTTAATCGATACACCGAACTAGGGGGTCGCATAATTAGTGGTCGTGATTTACTAGTTGAACAGGCGCTATTCCAGATAGAGATCTTCTCAGGAGAAAATTTCGACTTCAACTTGATGCGGACACAGTTGTTGGCCCATATCTCAGAGGATTAGAGATATCCACAGGTTGAAAATTTGAAGGACTGCCTGGGCTAAATTGTCGGAATGTTTGAAGTATTTGCTCAGATTGGTTACCTAAGCTTCGCTCTCATAATTTCAAAGCGCGATATCAGCCACCGAATTATCAGCAATAGAAACCTTGCCCGCTTCGCGATATTTTCGATTATTTTCAATATGAAGTTCCTTGGCTTAATCTTTTTAATTGATGTAAGCCTCGCTGCGCTCTCACTAATCATCATGCATATTATTTTCAAAGAGCGAGTAGGTCCGGGGGATTTGAAGTTGTTCTGGGTTATGACGATCTGGGCCCCGGTTTTCTCTGATTGGTTAGTACTTTTTGCATGGGCTTGGATATTTGGCGGAATATTTAGCATCGCCTCATCCCTGTATTCGCGAAGAATCAGCGCCAGCATTCCATTCGCACCATTTATTTTTCTTGCTTTTCTCGCTTCGATATAGCCCCATTTCAAGCGCGGAGTATGCAACATCTGACACAATAGGAACCTGCGATCGGCTATGGCAGATTAATTCAAGGAAATTTAAGGGAGTCGCTGTGATTCGTTGGTTAACCGCTGGTGAATCTCATGGACCTGCACTCAGTGCAATCCTCGAAGGGATGCCCGCACATATTGAAATCACCAAAGAGATGATCGATGCAGATTTGCAACGCAGACGATTAGGTTTTGGTCGAGGGGCTAGACAGACCTTCGAAGCCGATGTGGTTTCGATTCTTGGTGGAGTCCGACACGGGAAATCACAAGGTGGGCCCATTTCTCTTCAGATTGGTAATTCAGAATGGCCCAAGTGGTCGAAGGTAATGGCACCAGAAATAGTAGATCCGCAAGAGTTAAGTGAGTTAGCCAGAAATGCACCGCTAACTCGACCTAGACCGGGACATGCAGATTTAGTTGGAATGCAGAAATACGATTTCGTTGATGCTCGGCCAATTTTAGAGAGAGCAAGTGCTCGCGAAACTGCAGCTCGTGTCGCACTTGGCGCGGTTGCAAGAGCGTTTCTAGATCAAGCAATTGGCATAAAGATTATGAGCCACGTTATCTCAATAGGTGGCGCAATTGCGAAAACGGATTACAAGTTGCCAACCTATGCAGACCGCACAGTTGTTGATGAAGATCCAGTGAGAGCTGCTGATAAATCTCTTAGCGCAGAGATGGTTAAAGAGATTGAAAGCGCACATAAAGATGGCGACACCTTAGGTGGAGTTGTAGAGGTTCTGGCTTTTAACGTTCCGGTAGGACTTGGTGCCCACACTCATTGGGACCGCCGATTGGATTCCAAACTTGCTGCGGCACTAATGGGAATTCAGGCGATTAAGGGTGTGGAACTTGGTGATGGTTTTGAATCTGCTAGGCGACGCGGTTCATCTGCCCATGATGAGATTGAGAAAAATTCCGCTGGAAAAATTGTTAGACGCACAGATCGCGCTGGTGGAACTGAGGGCGGAATAACTAACGGAGAGATTTTGCGAGTTCGCGCAGCAATGAAACCTATTTCAACGGTTCCTAAAGCTTTAGACACAATCGATACTGCAACTGGTGAAGCGGCAAAGGCCATCAATCAACGTTCCGATGTCTGTGCCGTTCCTGCGGCAGGAATTGTTGCCGAGGCGATGGTTGCACTTGTTTTGGCCGATGCAGTTCTTGAAAAATTTGGTGGCGATAGCGTTGGAGAAGTTGCACGCAACTATAAGAATTACATTCTGAATCTCGGAATCGCATAATGCCAAAGGCGGTTCTAATCGGCCCGCCAGGAGCGGGTAAATCATCAGTTGGAAGGCAACTCGCGAAGCTATTGCAATGTGAAATTTTGGATACTGATTTAGAAATCGAAAAGCGAAGTGGCAAGAAGATTTCAGATATTTTTACCGAAGATGGTGAGCCTGCATTCCGTGCAATCGAAAAAGAAGTGGTCATCGAAGCTTTAACAGAGGCGAGTGGTGTAGTTGCACTAGGTGGCGGGTCGGTCTTAGATCCTGAGGTTTCTGACTTACTAAAAAAGAGCGGCTTGCCTGTTGCCTATTTGGAGGTTTCAATCTCACAAGCTGCGCCTAGAGTCGGGTTCAATAAGGAACGTCCACTCTTAACAATTAATCCGCGCCAGCAGTGGCTAGCTCTGATGGAAGTTCGTAGACCGATCTATGAATCTCTATCAACGCTTCAAATAAAAACAGATAATCGTAAACCGATCGAAGTCGCTCAAGAAATTATTTCGGCTCTTGGAATTAAGATATGAAATCTATTTCGATTAAAGCAGAGCGTGAATATTCAGTAAATTTCGATCGTAAATGGCGTGATGTGATTGTTGAGATTGCAAAAGCCCACGAAAAAACGTTAGTAGTTGCGCCAGTCGAACTGATTGCACTTTTAAAAATGGATACGAATTTCGAAGAGCTAAAGTCGAAAATTCAAATAGTTAGCACCCCCAGTGGCGAGGCTGCAAAGTCTCCTGAATTCCTCCTGAAGATGTGGGAGATTTGCGGTGATTTCGGATTAACTCGAAGTGATTGCATAGTAGGTATTGGTGGGGGAGCAACAACTGATTTGGCTGGCTTTGTTGCGGCCACCTGGCTTCGTGGAATCACTTGGCATGCAATCCCAACTTCACTAGCCGGCATGGTTGATGCGGCGATCGGTGGTAAAACTGGAATTAATAGTGAGCACGGAAAGAATTTAATCGGATCATTTTATTCACCAGGATCTGTAACGATCGATGAGAGTTTGTTGCAATCGCTTCCCGCCAGAGATTTCAATGCGGGAATGGCAGAGGTCATAAAGGCTGGTTTCATAGCGGACCCAGTTATTTTGGATTTAGCAGACGATGCCAAGAAGAATATTTCGGAATTAATCTGGCGCAGTATTGATGTGAAGGCAGGGGTTGTCAGCGCTGATTTCAAGGAGAGTCGACTACGTGAAATTCTTAATTACGGTCACACTCTTGGTCATGCGATTGAAAAATTGGAGAGCTACAAGCTTCGACATGGTGAAGCAGTTTCGATTGGGTTAGTTTTTGCGGCGGAACTCAGCAATCTTCTGGGTAAAGTCGGTAGTGAAGTTGTGGTGAGGCATCGCGAACTGCTCCAGAAATATGAGCTACCGATCTCATACAAGAGCGGTGAATTTCCGAAACTCTTGGATTTAATGTCGAGTGATAAGAAGGCACGTGGGGCTAACTTGAGATTTATTGGTTTGGAAGGGGTTGCTAAACCCATCTGGTTAGAAAATGTAACTGGCGACGAATTAGCAGACGCGTATGAGAGAATTTCCCTATGAAAATTTTAGTTTTGAATGGGCCAAATCTCGGTCGCTTAGATCTGCGTGATTCAAAGGTATATGGCGATATTGATTTTTCGGCGCTAACTGAACTTATTATTTCGGCGGGCAAGGAATTGAACATCCAATGCGATGTCAGACAGAGTGATAGTGAAGTTGAAATGATCTCCTGGCTACACGAAGCAGCCGATAAAAACACGCCGGTGATAATCAACCCAGCTGCATTTACCCATTATTCATATGCAATTCGCGATGCCGCCGATATGGTCAAGGCACCGCTGATTGAAGTTCATCTCTCTAATCCAATGTCTCGCGAGGAGTTTCGCCATACCTCGGTAATCTCTGGAGTGGCCAATGGAACGATTGCTGGATTCGGTCCAGATTCGTATCGCCTTGCGCTGATCGCAATTTCGCGCATGGTTAAATAGCTGGGATAAGTAAAACCACCCAAACTCTTCAGGTATTCTTAAGGCATTGCATCGGGCGCAAATCGCAGCCAAAGCTTTCTTGGAAATGGAAATTTGATAATGGCAACAACAAATGATTTGAAGAACGGCATGTGTTTAGATATTGAAGGTCAGCTCTGGAACGTAGTTGAATTCCAGCATGTTAAACCTGGTAAAGGACCAGCATTCGTTCGAACCAAATTAAAATCTGTAACTACCGGAAAAGTTATCGATCGCACTCTTAATGCTGGTGTCAAAGTAGATGTTGCGATTCTCGAGAAGCGTGACATGACCTTCCTGTACCGAGATGGCGACGATTTCGTATTCATGGATCAGAAGACCTTTGATCAGATGAGTATCTCAGCAACTGTGATTGGTGATTCTGCAGATTACATGCTTGAAAATTGTGAAGCGAATGTTGCTATCCATGAAGGTAATCCGCTTTATATCGATCTAGCAGCATCTGTCGAACTGACTATTACTTATACCGAACCTGGCCTCCAAGGAGATCGTTCTTCAGGTGGAACTAAACCAGCCACACTAGAGACGGGAATAACTGTTCAAGTTCCGTTATTTATAAAGCAAGATGAGAAAGTCCTAGTCGATACCCGCACAGGTGCATATCTAGGTCGAGCAAACTAGTGAGTGCTCGCCGAAAGGCGCGCAGGCGTGCCTTAGATTTTCTCTATGAAGCGGATATTCGTGGAACCAGCGCTCTAGACCTGCTTGCGCTGCGACCAGCGGAAGAACTTTCACAAGGTGCATATGTAACTGAGTTACTTGTCGGTGTTGCGGAACATCGCAGCAAGATCGATGAACTTATTACGACATATGCCCAAGGTTGGGACATGGATCGAATGCCTGCCATTGATCGGAATATTTTGCGGATTGCACTCTTCGAACTGCTCTGGGTTGATGGATTGGATGATCAAATCGCTCTCTCTGAAGCGGTTGAAATTGCTACCGAACTCTCAACTGATGATTCTGCAAAATATATCAATGGAGTTTTGGGCCGTATCGTCATCTTGAAACCATCGTTTGCACTTTAATTAATTTAGGGTTTCGCTAAGAGTAACCCGCGATTTAAGAGCCAATCGTAAGACGTTGCCTCATCCTTATTTAGCAGAAGAGCAATGGTGGTTAAATCAGAGTTACGTATTGAAAGTACCTCACCGTTCCAATCTCTACGTTTTGCGCAGATCAAAGTGGCAAAATTCCTAATATTTGTGCTCTCGCTATCACTTGGAGCTAGATTGGTTGTTGCACGTATGTCCAATGTGATTTTCTCTCTGGGAGTAGGCTTTACATCTTTCCGAAGCCCTAGTAGTTCATCCAAGGGGACTTGATAAAAATTTGCGAGAGTTATTGCTTTCTTCACAGATAGGGCGCGGTCACACCTCTCATATGAACCGATGACTACGGCCTTCCAAACACCGCCAGATCTCTCTTCTACCTCGCGGAGCGTGAGACCTTTGGCTTTACGTACTGCTTTTATTGATGCGGCAATCTCTTCTATTGAAAGTTCAGGAATTATTATCATTGGGCGAGAATAGGCACGGGGAGTCGCAGGTGGATTTGTCTGTCCACAGGTGGTATCTTTTGCGAGCCCGAGAGGCAAGAAAGTCCTTTAACGATCCGTCCAGAGAGGCGGCGAAGGAGAAAAAATGGCTACAGTCCTGGACGCCGGCGAAATTGGCCGAGCACTAAAGCGTATTGCACATGAAATTATTGAACACAATCGCGGTTTAGAGAACGTTGTTTTACTTGGAATCCCAACTAGAGGCGCTTTCCTAGGTGAACGAATCGCGCATTTCCTGGGAGAAATTCAAAGTCCAGTTCCGGTAGGAACGTTGGATATAACGCTCCACAGAGACGATCTTAGGTTGCGCCCACCACGGCCATTGCTACCGACTCTAATTCCTAGTGGTGGCATAGAAGGTAAAGATGTTGTGCTGGTAGATGATGTTCTATTTTCGGGACGCACTATTCGTGCAGCCTTGGATGCACTTGGTGAAATTGGAAGACCCAGAACGGTGCAGTTAGCTGTTTTGGTAGATCGCGGCCATCGCGAGCTTCCGATTCGAGCGGATTATGTAGGCAAGAATATTCCAACGGCCGCTACAGAATCCGTGAAAGTCCGGCTTAGCGAGATCGATGGCGAAGATAGCGTTGAGATTATGGCTGGTGCCTAAGTGAAGAAACACCTGCTCTCAATAAACGATTTAACCGCAGGGGATGCCCTGGAGATATTGAACACCGCTAGTGAACTGGCGAAGATATCTGATGGACCAATGAAGAAACTTCCTACGTTGCGCGGGCGAACAGTTGTAAATCTATTCTTCGAAGATTCGACTAGGACCAGAATTTCCTTTGAATCTGCTGCGAAACGCTTGTCTGCAGATGTTATAAATTTTTCAGCGAAGGGTTCAAGTGTTAGTAAAGGTGAATCTCTAAAGGACACAGCTCAAACCCTGCAGGCCATGGGCGCGGATGCAGTAGTAATCCGGCATGGCGCTTCTGGCGCAGCTCAACGATTAGCAGATTCAGGGTGGATCAGCGCATCAGTGATCAATGCCGGAGATGGAACACATGAACATCCGACTCAAGCACTTCTAGATTCCTACACAATCCGCAGTAAGTTCCCTGAGTTTCGGGAGAGTTTTGATGGTCTTAAAGTTGGAATCGTTGGCGATATTCTGCATTCACGGGTCGCACGGAGCAACGTCTTATTATTAACAAAACTCGGAGCGCATGTAACACTGATTGCACCACCAACGCTGATACCAGTTGGTGTTACCGATTGGAAAGTAGACGTTAGTTACGACTTGGATTCGATCATCAATAAAGTTGATGTACTGATGGTGCTTCGAGTGCAATCAGAACGCATGGCTGACTCCTTCTTTCCATCGGAGCGAGAATATTCGCGGGGATATGGCTTAGATTTAGCACGGCTAAATTCCTTGAAGGAGAGTGCGATTGTGATGCACCCTGGCCCAATGAATCGTGGACTAGAGATCTCTGCTGAAAGCGCAGATTCGCACAAATCAGTTGTTCTCGCCCAAGTTTCGAATGGCGTTCTGGTGCGGATGGCAGTTCTCTATCAATTACTGGGTGGGGCAGCACTCGCCGGAGAGGTGAGTGCTTAAATGAAATTCACAATTGGAAATGCCCGGATGCTAGATGGAAAAATAGTTGATGTCGTTGTAAATGGCGAGGTCATTTCCGAGATTGGTAGCGGGTTGAAGGTCGGTGAAGTCATCGATGCCAAGAAAAATCTACTTATTCCAGGACTCGTGGATCTGCACACACACTTGCGTGAACCTGGTCGTGAAGATTCCGAAACAGTAGCCACTGGTAGCGCTGCGGCAGCAAAGGGTGGTTACACGGCAATCTCAGCGATGGCCAATACGTTCCCGGTTGCAGACACTGCAGGTGTAGTTGAACAGGTTTATAGATTGGGTCAAGAAGCAGGCCTATGTGATGTTTTCCCGATTGGTGCGGTAACACAGGGACTTAAAGGTGAAGCGTTGGCAGAGCTTGGCGCAATGGCGAATTCCAAAGCTAAGGTCAGAATCTTTAGTGATGATGGAAAATGTGTTTCAGATCCACTGTTGATGCGCCGAGCACTTGAATATGTTAAAACGTTCAATGGAATCATTGCCCAACATGCCCAAGATCCAGCACTTACGGTTGGTTCGCAGATGAATGAAGGAATTGTTTCCGCGCGCCTCGGTTTAACAGGTTGGCCAGCAGTAGCGGAAGAAGCGATAATTGCGCGAGATATTCTTCTGGCAGAACATGTAGGAAGTCGTCTCCATATCTGCCATTTAACCACGGCCGGTGGAGTTGAATTAGTTCGCTTCGCAAAATCACGCGGAATTAACGTAACTGCGGAAGTAACGCCACACCACTTACTTCTCATTGATGAATTGGTTCAAAATTATGATCCTATTTTCAAAGTTAATCCGCCGTTGCGTACCGAAAAAGATGTACTTGCGCTACGCAAAGGCTTGGCGGATGGAACAATAGATATCGTCGGCACCGATCATGCGCCCCATCCCACTGAAGATAAAGATTGTGAATGGCAGAGCGCCGCATTTGGAATGGTTGGACTAGAAACAGCACTTTCAGTTGTAGTTAAAGCGATGATTGAGAGTAATTTAATGAGCTGGTCAGATTTGGTAGATCGGATGTCTATCACCCCGGCTAAAATTGCAGGTTATTCCAAGCACGGCAATCAAATCCTTAAAGGATCTCAAGCAAATCTAACAATTATCGACACAGATAAGACATGGATTGTTGACCGTAATAGACTCAGCTCTAAGAGCAAAAATACACCGTTCGATGGCATGAAATTACATAGTCAAGTTATTCATACCTTTTTGAACGGGAAGCAAGTACTGAACGATGGCCTTGTTGTGAATGGGGGAAGCAATTGAGCAAAGCTTTCCTCGTCCTAGATGATGGAACGGTATTTGAAGGAGAAAGTTGGGCTTGCGAGGGCGAAACTTTCGGCGAGGCTGTTTTCTCAACGGGTATGACGGGTTATCAAGAGACGCTAACTGATCCTTCGTATCACAAACAGGTTGTGATTATGACTGCTCCACATATTGGTAATACTGGAATGAATTCAAGTGATGAGGAATCGAAAAAGATTTGGGTAAGTGGTTTTGTAGTAAGAAATCCGTCACCAGTTGTAAGTAATTGGCGTTCAGAGCGAACGCTTGAAGGCGACTTGATTGCCAATAACGTTGTAGGAATCAAAGGGCTGGACACTCGAGCAATCACTAGGCATCTACGAGATCTAGGGTCGATGCGAGTTGGAATCTTCTCAAATACGAAGCTAACTCGAGAAGAGATGATTATTAAAGTTCGCAAATCCCCGCAGATGGCTGGATCGTTCTTGGCTGATAGCGTCTCAACGCAAGAAAAATATATAGTCCCGGCGATCGGTGAAAAGAGATTCACTGTTGTTGCGTTGGATTTGGGAATTAAAGCTGCGACTCCAAGGTCTATGTCAGAACGCGGTATCGAAGTGCATGTCTTACCTGCAACCTCTACCATGATAGAAATCGCGTCGCTAAAGCCAGATGGAATCTTTCTCTCAAATGGGCCTGGGGACCCAGCGACGATGGTTGATGCAATCGCGCTAGTACGGGAAATAATGGCGGCCCGCGTTCCGCTCTTCGGAATATGTTTCGGACATCAAATCATCGGACGAGCCCTTGGGTTTGAAACCTATAAATTGCCTTTTGGCCATCGTGGAATTAATCAACCAGTAAAGAATCTTAGAAGTGGTGTTGTCGAAATAACTGCGCACAATCATGGATTTGCTGTTGCGGCACCGGTAGAAGGAAATTTCAATACTATTTATGGCGCAGGTTTTGTTTCGCATATCTCTTTAAATGATGGGGTAGTAGAAGGTCTTGAATTATTGGAGAGTCCGGTATTTAGCGTTCAGTACCACCCTGAAGCAGCCGCAGGTCCACATGATGCGAATTATCTCTTTGATCAATTCGTAACGCTCATGGCGAATGCGCGGTTTTCAAATGCCTAAAGATCAATCCATTAAAAGTGTCCTTGTAATTGGTAGTGGACCTATTGTTATTGGCCAGGCCTGTGAATTCGATTATTCCGGTACCCAAGCTTGCCGAGTTTTACGAAGTGAAGGTATTCGAGTAATTTTAATTAATTCCAATCCTGCAACAATAATGACCGATCCAGAGTTTGCAGATGCGACATATATTGAGCCGATTACTGCTGAGATTATCGAGCAGATAATTATCAAGGAGAGGCCGGATGCGATTCTGGCAACCCTTGGTGGGCAGACGGCGCTGAATGCAGCGATGGAACTTTATGAGCGTGGTTCGTTGGAGCGATTAGGTGTGAAATTAATTGGAGCGGATATCCCTGCAATCAAGCGTGGTGAAGACCGTGAAGTTTTTAAAACGATAGTCGAAAAAATTGGTGGCTCTTCAGCGAAATCGGTTATTTGTCACACGATGAGCGAATGCATTGCTGGCGCTCAAACTTTGAACTATCCAGTTGTGGTTAGACCTTCATTCACTATGGGCGGTCTTGGCTCTGGAATTGCATATGATCAGAGAGATTTGGAGCTAATTGCCGGTGCAGGCTTGAGACATAGCCCAACGACGGAAGTACTTCTCGAAGAGTCCATTATCGGCTGGAAAGAATTTGAATTAGAAGTTATGCGCGATCATAAGGATAACGTCGTGATCGTTTGTAGCATTGAAAATATCGACCCAATGGGAGTTCACACTGGAGATTCAATTACAGTTGCTCCGGCACTTACCTTGACGGATGTGGAGTATCAGAAACTTCGGGATCTTTCTATCAAGATCATTCGCGAGGTTGGTGTAGCCACAGGTGGTTGCAATATTCAATTTGCGGTAAACCCAGCTGACGGTCGAATTATCGTTATCGAGATGAATCCACGAGTATCTAGATCTTCGGCTTTGGCTTCTAAGGCGACGGGATTTCCCATCGCAAAGATCGCTACAAAGTTGGCTATCGGATATGCGCTAGACGAAATCCAGAACGATATTACAAAATCAACGCCAGCTTCTTTTGAGCCGACTTTGGATTACATTGTTGTTAAAGTCCCTAGATTTGCTTTCGAAAAATTTCCAGAGGCAGATACCAAATTAACAACCACAATGAAGAGCGTTGGCGAAGCGATGGCTATCGGGCGCTCATTCCCCGAAGCGTTACAGAAGGCTCTGCGTTCGGTAGAGAAAAAGGGTACGAGTTTTCATTGGAATACGACGGGGGTTACTAAGGAATATCTGCTTTCCGCAATGGCGATTCCAACCGAACACCGTTTGCAACAAATCCAACTTGGACTCTATTTGGGCGCTAGCGTCGATGAAGTTTTTGCAGCTACGAAAGTTGATCCTTGGTTTCTGGCGCAGATAGTTTCCATCAATGAGATAGCCCATCAGATTAAGGGCGTGGCTTCGCTATCCGACGAGCTACTGCGAATTGCTAAGTGCAATGGTTTCTCGGATGCCCAAATATCTGAATTAACTGGTCAAACCCGCGCCAATATCGCGGCAACACGACATCGAATTGGATTGCGTCCGGTATTTAAAACTGTTGATACTTGTGCTGCGGAATTTGAAGCGCACACGCCATATCACTATTCAAGTTACGATTTAGAGAGCGAAGTTATTTCTCGAACTAAACCCGCAGTTATTATCTTGGGTAGTGGACCAAACCGTATTGGCCAAGGGGTTGAGTTTGACTATTCATGTGTACATGCTGCTTTCGCCCTAAAAGCGGCGGGGCTGGAAACGATCATGATTAATTGCAATCCAGAAACTGTCTCCACTGATTACGACACTTCAGATCGTCTATATTTTGAACCACTTACACTTGAAGATGTTCTTGAAGTTATTTACGCAGAAGAGTTAGCTGGGCCAGTAATTGGAGTTATTGCTCAACTTGGCGGGCAAACTCCACTGGGCTTAGCACGTGGTTTGCAAGATGCAGGTGTAACTATTTTAGGTACCTCACCTGATGCTATTGACTTGGCCGAAGATCGCGGACAATTTGGCGAGTTACTTGAAATCAATTCTTTAGCTGCACCAACCTTTGGAATGGCGGATACTTTCGAGGAAGCGGTTGCCATCGCTCATCGAATCACCTACCCAGTTCTTGTGCGACCTTCATTCGTGCTCGGTGGACGGGGAATGGAAATCGTTTATGATGACGAGTCGCTAGCAGGCTTCATCCAGAAAGCAACAGAGATAACGCCCAATCATCCGGTGTTGATTGATAAGTTTCTAGATGACGCGATTGAAATAGATGTTGATGCGTTATTTGATGGTGAGGAATTGTATTTGGCTGGAGTCATGGAGCATATAGAAGAGGCGGGTGTGCATTCAGGTGATTCAGCTTGTGTATTGCCTAGTTACTCAATTGGAAGTGCGCTGCGTCAAGAGATACGTGGTGCAACTGAGAAACTCGCTCGCGGCATCGGTGTTCGTGGACTTATTAATATTCAATTTGCTGTTGTTAATAATTCCAGTGACAGTGAAAAATTGTTCGTTTTGGAAGCTAATCCACGCGCATCAAGAACCGTGCCATTTGTAAGTAAAGCAACTGGCAACCCACTTGCAAAGTGTGCTGCTCTTATCGCTACTGGAAAAAAGATTTCAGAACTTAGAGAGCTCGGTTTATTGCCAACTTCTGGTGATGGAGTTCCAAAAGGAATTTCTGTAAAGGAGGCGGTACTTCCGTGGAATAGATTCCGAAGGGATGATGGAACTGGAGTCGATTCAGTTCTAGGGCCTGAGATGCGTTCAACAGGTGAGGTGATGGGGATCGCTAAAACTTTCGGAGAAGCATATGCAAAGAGCCAGACTGCAGCGTTTGGGGCGCTACCGCTATCAGGATCGGTCTTTTTATCTTTATCCGAACGTGATAAAAAGTCAGCGTTAGAACCGGCCCGAACTCTTTCGGAACTAGGATTTAAGTTATTTACTACCCAAGGGACTCATCAATATTTGCTTGAGAATGGCGTTAGCTCGGAAGTTGTTCGTAAACATTCACAGGGACGTGGAGCAAGGGGAGAATTCACGGCGGTTGATTTAATCACTGAAGGAGTAGTTGGGTTAGTTATCAACACCCCGCTAGGTCGCGGTACCAGGTTTGATGGGTGGATGATTCGCACAGCGGCGATACAACGTGGAGTTCCTTGTATAACAACGATTGCAGGCTTTAAAGCAGCAGTGGCTGGAATTTCTGAGTTACAAGGCAAGAGTTTTGGTATTAATTCCATTCAAGAGTGGTTGGCGATAAGCGAATGATTGGGATAAATAAGAACGCTAGTCAAGTTATTGCTGAAATTGTTAGCAATAAGAAGGTTGGCGCTTATCACCACATGGTTTTTGCGGTGGGGGAGTTAGCTAAATTTGCGAAGCCGGGTAACTTTGTTGCGATTGCGGTTGGCGGTGAAAGCAGTTCAATGGTTTTACGTCGAGCCTTCGCGATTTATCGTGCCTTTGACCGAGGTGCGAACGGTGGACTCTTAGAGATCGTTGTTGCGCCACATGGTGCAGGAAGTACCTGGCTCACTAATCAGAGCGTGGGCTTCAAAGTTGATTTGATTGCACCGCTCGGTACTGCCTTTGGTATTCCAACAGAACCCATTCGCGCACTTCTTGTCGGTGGTGGATACGGCAGCGCGCCCCTTTTCGGTTTATCTGAAGTATTGAAGAACCGTGGGTGCCGTGTCGACATGGTTTTGGGTGCAAGTACAGCGATGAAGATCTATGCACCATTGGATGGAAAGCGCTCAGTGAGTAGCTTGACCATCACGACGGAAGATGGAACAACTGGAACAACTGGGAAGGTAACGGATGTCTTACCTGGAATTATCGAAACAAATCAGATAGATATTATTTATTCCTGTGGTCCAATGGGAATGTTGGAAGCAATAAATCAGATAGCAATGGATCTAGGAGTTGTCCACCAATGTGCGGTTGAAGAATCAATGGCCTGTGGGATTGGTGTTTGTATGACTTGCGTGCTGCCTATTAGAGGCGAGGATGGTGAAATTCGAATGCTGCGCTCGTGCATCGATGGACCGGTTGTTGATGGTTCCAGCGTGATTTGGAATTCAAAACGTCAGATTCCCGAAGGAACATGGGGAGCGAATTGATGTTTAATTTCCGCACGAGTTTAGGGCAGGCCGAGTTTGAGAATCCAATATTTACAGCAAGCGGTTGCGCAGGCTCTGGAAAAGAATTGGCTCAATTCTTCGACCTTACTGAACTTGGAGCTGTAGTTACGAAATCCATAATGCTTAAGGTGAGATCTGGCAGAGCCACTCCCAGAATGGCAGAGACTCCAAGTGGCATGCTTAACTCAATTGGTTTACAAGGACCAGGGATCGATTTGTTTTTAGAGAAAGATATTCCTTGGTTGCGCGAGCAAGGTGCACGAATAGTTGTGAGTATCGCAGGCGAGAGCGTTGAAGATTACGCAATTCTTGCGCGCAAATTGCGAGCAGTGCAAGGGATCTCTGCTCTGGAAGTAAACATCTCGTGCCCCAATGTTGAAAACCGCGGTCAAGTATTCGCCTGCCAACCAGCGACAGCGAGAGCAGCGATTGAAGCCGTACGGAGAAATATTGGTGGTGAACTTCCTATCATTGCGAAGTTAACACCGGATGTTACGAGCATCGTCGAGATAGCGGAAGAAGTTGTGGCCGCTGGTGCCGATGCCCTTGCGTTAATCAATACCGTTCTCGGAATGGTTATAGATATCAATACGATGCGACCTAAATTAGCTGGAAAGACTGGTGGTCTATCTGGGCCAGCTATTAGACCAATCGCAGTAAGGGCGATTTATCAAGTGCACGAAGCGCTCCCAAATGTAAAAATTCTTGGAATGGGTGGAGTTGCATCTGGTCGAGATGCGCTCGAACTCATTCTCGCAGGAGCTTCAGCAGTATCAGTAGGAACTGCAACATTTGGTAATCCAACCGCGGTGATTAAAATTAAGGAAGAATTGCAGAGCGAATTGATTGCTCATGGATTTGATTCGCTTCGAGAAGCGGTTGGCTATGCACATCGGAAGGAGGTAAACCCATGAGCGCTAAGTCGCCGATAATTTTGGCCCTCGATACCCAAGATTTAGATACAGCAAAGAGTTGGATCTCTGCAACAAATTCGTCAATCTCGATTTATAAAGTTGGATTAGAATTTTTTCTGAAGTTTGGCGCCAAGGGGCTAAGTGATTTGAAAAGCTCCGGAGAATTTCAAGTATTCTTAGATTTGAAACTTCACGACATCCCAAATACCGTCGCAGGGGCTGTCGCCTCGGTCAAAGATTTAGGACCAAAGTTTCTCACTATTCACGCGAGTGGTGGCACCGAAATGATTCGAGCCGCTAGTAGCGCCGCTCCGCAAGTTTCTATTACGGCAGTGACAATTCTGACCTCACTTTCAGATAAAGATGTATCAGGAATCGGTTATGCAAAAGGAGCAAAAGAGAGTGCTATCGGGCTAGCGCTCTTGGCTAAAAATAGCGGGGCACGTTCGATTGTTTGTTCACCTTTTGAAGCGCGCGAGATTCGAAAGGCTGTGGGCCCTGAGATTGAAATAATTACTCCAGGAGTGCGACCAGCGGGTGAAGATCTAGGGGATCAGAAGCGAGTCATGAACCCCGTTGAAGCAATAGCTGCGGGTGCAAATTATTTAGTGATTGGTAGACCGATTACGGATTTAGCAAAGATATCTTTAACGCAAATGAGCGATGGTGCCGCAAGGATTTTGGATAGTCTGAAATAACTAATGGCAAATAGACCGCCTGATCTCTCCCCGCAGGAACGAAAAGCGGCTGGTGAGAAAGCAGTTGCATCTAGACGTGAACGAGCTGAGATTAAGGCGGCGCTCACGAGCGGTGAAATTGGAATCTTTGAAGCTATAAATGACGGCAGGCAATCAATCCAACGGATGCGAGTTAGCGAATTACTTGATGCGGCTCCGGGAATCGGCCCGCGTCGGGCTTTCACAATTATGTCGAAGGCAGGGATATCAGATACCCGTAGAATTGCTGGCTTAGGAAAACATCAATTGCAAAGATTAAGAGGTGAGATGATTTTGAATAAAGTTCCAGTAAACCAAGGCGCGCTAATTGTTATGTCTGGTCCTGGTGGCGTTGGTAAGAGCACTATTACTGCGCATCTTCGAAACCATCCAGCGGTATGGGTAAGTACATCCGTCACTACACGTGAACCCCGTGAAAATGAACGTGATGGTCGCGATTACCATTTCATTACCGATGAAAAATTCGATCAGTTGATAGCGAACAATGAATTTCTTGAATGGGCCGAATTTGCAGGTGCTAGATATGGAACCCTTAAGGGCGCCGTTGAAAGCGCCCGTAACTTGGGAAAACATGTATTGCTAGAAATCGAGATAGCGGGAGCAAGACAGATAAGAAGGGCTGAGCCGCAAGCTCTTCTAGTATTTATCTCACCACCTTCCTGGGAAGATCTGGTCGAACGCCTAACCAGCAGAGGAACTGACTCAGTTGAACGCAGGGCTGCGCGATTAGCACTGGCTGAGGAAGAGATGGCTTGTGCGGGGGAGTTCGATGAGGTCCTGATAAATCACCAGGTCGAGGAAGTGGCCTTAGCACTGCTATCCTTAGCGACTTCACGAGCCAATCGGCTTAGCTAAAGACAAATAAGAATTGCACCAAATCATTTAGTCTCGTAAGAATTAGAGGAAGGCTCGTTATGACAACCATGGATGGAATCACAAACCCACCGATTGATAATTTATTAGAGGCCGCCGGTTCAAAGTACAGCCTGGTTCTTTATGCGGCTAAGCGCGCACGTCAGATCAACGCTTACTACTCACAACTTGGCGAAGGTCTTCTGGAATATGTGGGGCCTCTGGTTGAAACTTATGTTCACGAAAAGCCACTTTCTATCGCGCTCCGAGAAATCAACGAAGGCCTACTCACAATAGAAAATCTTGAGCCAGTTGCTCCTGAAGCAGTAGTTGCTGAATAAATCTAAATTATTTAGATAACCAATTATTGCGATGACACTCTTGGGTCGTGAATTAATCCTCGGAGTCGGCGGTGGGATATCCGCCTACAAATCAGCAGAGTTATTACGACGCCTTCAAGATATTGGCTTCGGAGTCACAGTAATCCCAACGCGAGCGAGTCTTAATTTTGTAGGAACCGCTACTTGGGAAGCGCTATCCGGTCGTCCAGTAACTGAAAATCTTTGGAACAATGTTCATGAAGTTCCGCATATAAGAGCAGCCCGAAACGCTAATTTGATAGTTGTAGCTCCTGCAACCGCTGATTTATTGGCAAAGGTGACGGCTGGTCTAGCCGATGATTTACTGACAAATGTATTGAGTGCAACAACTTCGCCGGTGGTCTTTGTTCCTGCGATGCATCCAGAAATGTGGGTTAATTCCGCAACTATGAAGAACGTTGCTGTACTTCGTGAGCGTGGATATTTAATCATCGAGCCGGATGAAGGGCGGATGACTGGTGATGATTTTGGAATTGGTCGCTATCCAGAAGTAAGTCGAATAATTTCTGAAATTTCCGCATATGCAGATCTCAAATCTGATCTCTTGAGTAAGAAAATTCTTGTTACTGCAGGTGGAACTCGCGAAGCTATCGACCCGGTTCGTTTTATCGGAAATCATTCAAGCGGTAAACAAGGTTATGCAATAGCTAAGGCAGCTCGTAATCGAGGAGCGCAAGTAGTACTTATTTCAGCTAATTCAAACCTCCCTGTTCTTGCGGGCATAGAGACAATATTTGTAACGTCGACGGTGCAGATGCAAGAAGCCCTCAACGCTCATTTCCCAGATTGCGATCTACTTTTCATGGCTGCAGCGGTTGCGGATGCACGTCCAGTTGTAGTGGCTTCAGACAAGTTGAAGAAGGCGAGTTATAAGAATATTAAATTGGAAGCTAATCCGGATTTAATTTTTGAGTTATCTAAAACGCGCCGCCCATCACAAATCCTTATTGCATTCGCAGCTGAAACCGGGGAGACGGATATCGCTGCTGCAAAAGTGAAAATGAGCAGTAAAGGCGCTGATTTGCTCTATTTAAATGATGTAAGCAACGGTTCTATTTTTGGATCTGATAAAACAGCGGGGAAATTGATTGATAGCAATGGCGCTGTCTTGGAATGTGAACAACAAGAGAAGGACACGCTAGCTGATCTGTTACTAGATCAAGCTCTTACTAAGTTAGGGTAAACCAATGACCAAACGCCTCTTCACCTCAGAATCAGTCACCGAAGGCCATCCAGATAAGATGGCTGATCAAATTTCAGATGCGATTCTCGATTCATTACTTTCGCAAGATGCTAAGAGTCGAGTGGCTGTTGAAACCCTTATTACAACCGGCCAAGTTCATGTTGCTGGTGAAGTAACCACCGACGGTTACGCCGATGTCATGTCGATAGTTCGGGATACCGTTCTTAACATTGGTTATGACTCTTCAGAAAAAGGTTTTGACGGAAACTCCTGTGGCGTTTCACTCTCAATTGGGCAACAATCAAGTGATATTGCACAAGGCGTGGACTCTGCGTTCGAAAAGCGAGTTTCTTCATCAGTTGATCCATTAGATCTACAAGGCGCTGGCGATCAAGGGCTGATGTTTGGTTATGCCTGCGATGACACCCCTGAATTGATGCCGTTACCGATCTCCATGGCTCATAAACTTGCGTTACAACTTTCAAAAGTTCGTAAATCAGGTGAGGTTGATTATCTCCGCCCAGATGGCAAGACTCAAGTAACAATTGAATATGCTGGCGATAAGGCAGTAGCGCTAAATACTGTTGTGATTTCCACTCAGCACGCCCCGCACGTCGATCTTGAAAAAACGTTAGCTCCCGAGCTGAAGAGATTAGTAATTGATCCAATAATTTCAGGGCTAAATATCGATACTTCAGATGTGCGAATATTAATTAATCCAACGGGACGTTTTGTTATCGGTGGTCCGATGGGAGATGCTGGACTTACAGGGCGCAAAATCATCGTTGATACATATGGTGGCATGGCTCGGCATGGTGGCGGTGCATTTTCAGGCAAGGACCCATCCAAAGTTGATCGTAGCGCCGCATATGCAATGCGCTGGATCGCCAAAAACGTCGTTGCGGCTGGATTAGCAACTCGTTGCGAAGTTCAGGTTGCTTACGCGATTGGTAAAGCACAACCAGTGGGTCTTTTTGTTGAAACCTTTGGTACAGAAACAATTGCAGCAGCGAAGATTGCAGATGCCGTTATGGCCACATTTGATCTTCGCCCAGCCGCAATTATTCGGGATTTAGATTTATTGCGCCCAATATATTCAGCAACTGCTTCATATGGACATTTTGGTCGTGAACTTCCAAACTTCACTTGGGAGCGAACAGATCGAGCAGCTGCACTCAAAGAAGCGGCATCTAGGTAAATGTAGGTGGCTGAGGTAAAGCCACTGCGTCTAAAGGCGCAACGGGTAGTAAAGAGAGTTGCGATTGCAACGGATTCACCTACAGCACAAATCTGCGTCGACACTGGTGTATTTCATCTTCCGGATATTTTTGATTATTTGGTTCCGGAAGAGATATCAGAACTAGTTAAACCTGGTGTTTTCGTCAAGGTGCAATTCGGTCCAAATGAGTGTTCTGGTTACGTTGTGAGCCGAAATCCATCTGATTTAGATTTAACGAAGTTGAAACTGATTTTAAAATTAATTTCACCCATCCCATTGTTGACCAATGAACTAATTGAAATCATCGAGCTCACCTGTGAACGTTATGCCTGCAAACCCTGGGATGTTATTCGAAGCGCAATTCCGATGCGAATGGCTGGTGCGGAGAGAGCATTTATTGGACGGATACTTCCAGAGGCTGTTAAAGAGGTCTTAGAGCGGAAGCACGAATTGACCATAACAAATGGCAGTGGCGGTCTTGCCCATAAAATAAATGAAATTTTAGGCACCCTTAAAGGTTCGGAACAGTTGCTCGTGATAGTCCCAGATCAACGAGATGTCTTTCAGACTACCAGCGCGAACCTAAATGTGACCCCAATTATTCTGACTTCATCCGAGTCGAAATCGTTACGGTATGAAAATTACCTAAAGACCAGATTTGATCAACCTAAGTTAATTCTAGGAACGCGAAGTGCAATATTCACCCCGCTTTCACCGAATTCAACAATCTTGATATTCAATGATGGTGATGAATCCATGTATGAAAAGAGATTTCCAACATGGAATGTTAGAGATATAGCAATACTGCGAAGTGGGGATTTCTCACTCCATTTCCTCAGTGCGAGTCCCACCCTAGAAATAGTTAGGCTATCCGAATTAGGCTGGATAAAAGCAAAGCGCGAAGGAGCTAAATCTCAGAGTAAAAAGGTTTCGATATATTTTGCGGATTCGACCGTATCGGATATCTCGGTTATTAAGAATGGATTGAAACACGGAAACGTATTGGTCGTAATGGCAGAAACTGGTTACGTAAATGCCATGGGATGCCAAAAATGCCGCAATCAAGCCAAATGTGGCTGTGGCGGCAAATTATATATACCTACGAAAAACAGTTATCCAAAATGTTTCTTGTGCGATGAAGAATTTAGAGATTGGCAATGCTCATGGTGCAACGGGAAAACTATCAGGGCTATAAGTAAAGGCTCCACTAGATACGCTGAAGAGATTGGAAAAGCCGTACCTGGAACGAGAGTTTTAATGAGTAAAGGTCTCGCTCGGCTAGATTTTCTTCCCGACAGTGCTGAACACGTCTTGGTAATTTCTAGCTATGGGTGCGAACCAACAGGCACCTATTCTGCAGTTGTATTAATGTCCCTAGAAAATTTAACTAATCGCGTCGATCTGCGAACTCTTGAGTTTGCGAGACGAGTTATTTTCGAAAATGTAAATCGGATAGCAAAAAGTGAAGGATCAGCCATTCACCTAGATCTTCCATCTACAAATCCAATTTCCCAAGGTTTATTGCGGAATGACGCTTACCGATTATGTCTAGATGAAATTCAAGAACGGCTAAGTTCAAGCTTGCCGCCATTTACCAGATTGGCAACGCTAGTGGGCGATAGCGCCGCAATCCGCACACTCGCACGTTCGCTTGAAGAGAACGAACTCTTTACTGCGATTTCTGTTCTAAACAATTCATTAGAAAAAGGATTGGCTAATCAAACATCAAAACTGGTACTACGAAGTGAGATTGCGCGTTCAGAGGAATTCTCCGAATTCTTCCGTGATTTGTCGCGATATCGCGGAATAAAAGCGCTCTCGCCATTGCAGCTTCGGATGGATCCATTTTCAATTTAGGTAAAACACTATTAGCGGCCTTAGAATTAGGACGTGCCTGTTCAACTAATTCGCTTATTCGGAGACCCCGTTCTAACAACGCCGGCCGGGTTAGTAACTACTTTCGATAAAGAACTTCGAAATTTAGTTTCAGATTTGGTTGAAACCATGCATGAAGCTCCGGGAGCGGGTCTAGCTGCGCCACAAATCGGAGTTTCACTACAAGTTTTCGTTTGGGATATTGAAGAGGGCGATGGACATCTAATCAATCCAACCCTAGATCTTTCAGGGGAAATGCAAGAGGGAGAAGAGGGCTGCTTAAGTTTTCCCGGTCTAGTCTATGAAACCCCGCGTGCATTTCGAGCGGTAGCCAAAGGTTTCAACATGCACGGAGAGCCAGTAACTATTGAAGGTACTGAACTTCTAGCACGAGTATTGCAGCACGAGACCGACCATTTGAATGGAATTGTCTTTATCGATCGTCTCCTCACATCGCAACGTAAATTAGCGATGGCTGATATCCGCAACTCGGAGTGGTTTGGCGAAGCCACAGCGCTTGGCAACTCACCGATTATTAAATTTAGTCCGCATTCAACTAAAGGTTTGGCGATCTAGAGTGCAGATATCTGTAGCTTCTTCCTCGCTTGTTTCTATTCCAATTATTGAGGCGGTCCTTGCGAGTGAACACACGCTGGGTTCAATCATTACTAACCCTGATAAGCCAGCGGGTCGTGGCAAAAAGATTGAGGCAAATGATTTAGCAAAATGGGCTGAGGAAAAAGGCTTAGATGTAGCGAAACCGGCGGATACTTCGGAGTTAAACCGACATTTACTCTCAGCCCAGCCACAACTTATTATTACTTGTGCATACGGTCGCTTGATTCCAGTAGAACTGTTGCACGGTCCAAGATTTGGTTGGATTAATTTGCATTTTTCAATACTTCCTAAACTCCGTGGGGCTGCTCCTGTGCAATGGGCGATTCTAAATGGCGAAACTAGCACCGGATATTCAATCTTCAAGTTGAATAAAGGAATGGATACGGGACCGGTTTATCTCTCGAAAGAATTAGACATGTCACCAACAGATACGACTCCATACTTGTTAGATAAGTTGGGCAAGTTGGCCGCACCTGACATACTCGAAGTTATTTCTACAATAGGTAAGACCAGACCTTCGCCCCAACCACTTAACGGGGTAACACTTGCCCCGAAGATATCGAAAGACATGGCGCGCATTGATTGGTCTAGTCCTACGGAAACAATTCTTCGACAAGACCGAGCCCTATCGGATAACCCAGGTATTTGGAGCGTTTTTGATGGTGAGCGCATATCTCTCTTTGGTTTGAGAGAAGTTCTAGCGCCAAACTCTTTGATAAGCGCTGGAGACATTGAAGTTGTCGGGGGAGAACTACTCGTTCGAACGGCAGACAGCGTTATTCAGATTAATGAAGTTATCCCGGCAGGAAAAAAGCGAATGAGTGGCGCGGATTTTGCGCGCGGAGCACGTTTGATTCAAGGATCGAAGTTTGAGTAGTAAACAATTTTCAAAACCGAAACCCGGCGCCGCAAGGCTTTTAGCCTACGATTTAATTTCTCAAGTCAATCGTGGCGGGGCGTATGCAAACCTTCGGCTTCCAGAACTTCTCGATAATTCAGATCTTGAATTGAGGGACCGCGCATTTGCTACGGAACTCGCATATGGAACTCTGCGTATGCAAGGAAAACATGATTATGCAATCTCTAAAAAAGCAGATAGACCCTTGGCTGAACTTGATGAGAAGATTATGGATCTTCTCCGACTAGGTATCCACCAAATTTTTGAGATGCGCGTTCCGATACATGCGGCCGTTGGTGAAACAGTGGAAGTGGCGCGGGCGGTTGCTGGCGAATCGAAAGCGAGTTATGTAAATGCAATCCTTCGTTCAATTTCAACGGACTTGGAAATTTACGAGCGGTTAGAAGAGGATCCATCTATTTCGAACCTAGATAAACTTGCGATTCTTTACTCGCATCCAACCTGGATTATTTCTTCCTACTTCGATCAATTGAGAAATTGGGGCGCCGTAACCGAGCTCCTAAAGATAAACAATGTTCCAGTCGCACCACATATCGTTGCATGGCCTGGAAAATCAACGGTCGCTGAAATTCTTGCAGTCGGTGGCACGAAGTTACCGCTGGGAACTTACGCAGTTCTATCGGATCATTTACCGAATGAGTATCCCGCAATCAAGGATAAGCGAGCCGGGATTCAAGATATGGGTTCGCAATTAATTTCAGAGATTTTTTTTGCAACAAAAGATGTAAGCTCAGAACAGTGGCTGGATTTATGTGCTGGACCTGGTGGAAAGGCTGCACTCTTAAATAATTTACTTGATCAAAGTGCGGATTCTTATGAATTCCTTGCAAATGAACCAAGTGAGCATCGGGCAGAATTAGTCGCCCGAGTTATTCCCAAATCTAAGATTATTTCTCTTGATGGTCGTGACTATGCAAGTTTCGGCAAGAAGTTTGATCGTATTCTTATAGATGCGCCATGCTCAGGACTTGGGGCGCTACGTCGTAGACCGGAAGCCAGATGGCGCCGAACTTTGAGCGATCTTAAGGAGTTACTGCCACTGCAACGAGAGTTGATTGATTCCGCTTATGAGATGTTGAATCCAGGTGGCATTATCGCTTTCGCAACTTGTTCACCGTTATTGGCTGAAACCAAGGGTCAAGTATTGGATGCTCAGTACCGTCACAAGGATCTACAGATTCTAAATATTTCGGAATTTTCACCTGCAGGCAAAACTGGGGTTAGCGATGATGGAACTCTTCAGTTGTGGACTCATATTGATAGCTCAGATTCTATGTTTATGGCGTTGCTCCAAAAAGCAAAGTAATTCTCATTATTTTTAAGTATAGTTAAGCGTCGATAATGAGGAAAGGGCGGAACTGTGATCCGGATTTGCCCAAGTATTCTCAGCGCTGACCGCAATAATCTCGCTTCAGAGATTAAAAGAATTTCTGATACTTCCGACCTCTTGCACCTCGATGTAATGGATAATATTTTTGTTCCCAATAAGACATTCTCGTTAGAGGAATCTCGGAAGATTATTTCGGAAACTTCAATTCCGGTCGATGTGCATTTAATGATTGCTGACCCAGATGAGCAGGCCTATTTGTACGCTAAGTGTGGCGCGGCAAGTGTTACCTTCCATTTAGAAGCTAGTAATAAACCACATGAAACTATCGCCATGATTGCGAGCGAAGGCTCTCGGGTTGGTATCGCTTTGAAGCCTGATACGCCATTTGAACTCTTGGCTCCCATAATGAATGAAATTGATATGGTTCTAATCATGACTGTGGAACCTGGATTTGGCGGACAGAGTTTTATGGCGGACATGATGTCCAAGGTTTCACAGGCTCGGGCGGAGATTGATCGTAAATATTTCGGGAAGATCTGGCTGCAAGTTGACGGCGGAATATCGCTTGAAACAATTGCTGTAGCTAGCGCCGCTGGGGCTGACACATTTGTTGCAGGAAGCGCGGTATTCAAGGCAGATAATCCGGGTCAAATGGTGGAATTGCTTCGGACGGCTGCACGTTCTAATTAGTGAACTTGTTGGGTACTAAGTAGGTTAAAATTTGGGCATGAAAAGCTTTGACTCGTTGTGGGAAGAGTTGAATCAATTAGCTATGACCAAATCTGCTGATTCTCGGACGGTCAAGGAGTTGGATTCGGGAATCCACGCAATCGGTAAGAAGATTATTGAAGAGGCGGGCGAGGTATGGATAGCAGCGGAGTACCAAAGTGATGACGAACTAGCACTTGAAATTAGTCAGCTCCTCTACCATCTTCAAGTACTAATGATTGCTCGTGGAATTAAATTAGGCGATGTTTACAAGAAGCTATAGATAGGAAAACTGTGACTCTCAAGATTGCCGTACCAAATAAGGGTTCACTCGCGGAGAGTTCTGCGTTAATGCTTAAAGAGGCTGGATATCGCCAACGTACAGACCTTAGAGATTTGGTATTTATCGATCCCGATAATGACGTGGAATTTTACTACTTACGACCTAGAGATATCGCGGTCTATGTTGGAAGCGGCGAGCTTGAAGCAGGAATAACTGGCCGAGATTTATTGCTGGACTCAGGGGCCGATGCTTCAGAAATTTTGCCACTTGATTTCGGTAAAAGCACCTTTAGATTTGCCGGACCCTTTGCAGAGAAATTTCGTGAGGCAGATCTCGTGGGCAAAAGAATTGCTACTGCATATCCTGGATTGCTACAAAGTTATTTGGCTAGTAAAAATATGAAAGCCGCTATTGTTCGATTGGATGGCGCTGTAGAAAGTGCTATTCGACTTGGCGTTGCAGATGTGATTGCTGACGTAGTTTCGACCGGTGGAACGCTGCGGGCTGCGGGTCTAGCCATATTCGGTGATGTTCTTCTGCAGAGTGAAGCGATTTTGATCACGCGTAACGGCTCAACCCAACTTCCGGTCATCGACACACTGGCACGTAGATTAAGTGGTGTTGTTATTGCGCGGCAATACGTCTTGGTTGACTACGACGTTAAAAGCATTGACCTGGAACGCGCCTGTGCGTTGACTCCTGGAATCGAATCACCAACTATTTCGCCACTTCAGAAATCAGACTGGAACGCAGTTCGAGCAATGGTTAAACGTTCTGACATAAATAGAATCATGGATGAGTTGTGGTCGGTTGGTGCTAGAGGGATTCTGGTAACTGATATCCACGCTTGTCGTCTTTAGTAATTAGCTTTCGAGGTCCACACTTTCAATCTCTTTGCGCGTAATTCCCATCAGATATAAAACAGAGTCTAGATATGGTGAGGTTATCGAGCTATCTGCTGCCGCTTGAACGGCTGGTTTAGCATTGAAAGCAATTCCTAGTCCGGCTATCTCAAGCATCTCCAGGTCGTTAGCGCCATCACCGATTGCAATTGTCTGAGAGAGAGCAACACCTTCTTTAGCGGCGAATTCCCGCAGCGCATCTGCTTTTGCGGCCCGATCAATAATCGCCCCAGTCAATTTTCCAGTCAATTTTCCATCGGAGGTCTCTAAAGTATTTGCACGGTAGAAATCTATATTCAATTCCTTCAACAAAGGTTCGATCACATTTAGAAAGCCACCAGAAACAACGCCGACCTTGTGGCCCAGACGGTGCAATGTGCGAATCAAAGTTCGAGCTCCTGGGGTGAGAGTTATCTCAGCTTTAACTTCATCAAGAATTGCTACATCAGCACCAGTTAAAAGCGCAACGCGGGCGCTTAATGAACTGACGAAATCTAATTCACCTCGCATCGCAGAATCGGTAATGGCAGCGACTTGATCTCCAACTCCATATCTAGAACCAATTAAATCTATAACTTCCTGTTGAATAAGGGTTGAATCCATATCGAGCAAGACAATTCTTTTCGCACGCCTGGTTAGCCCACTTTGTTCTACTGCAATATCAATCCCATTCGCGCGAGCTATTTCCGCAAGTTCGCGTTGGATAATTTTAAGGTCGTTCTCATTTGATTCGAGAGTAACTTCAAATTCGATTGCCGTTAGGGGATAGGAGGCGGTGCGATGAATTCGGTCGATATTCCCGCCTTGTTCTGCAATCTTTGTGGCGAGAGCGGCTACTCCAGATGGCAATAGCTCTTGCGAGAGCGCCACAATGTGCAAGTTTGAGCTTTTTACATCTCGCTTCGATTCATCAGTAAAATCAATAGCCAAATCCAAACCTAGTTTATTGGTTTTTTCTAAAAGATCTTTCTCGATTGCAGATCCATGAGCCGGATCGAGAGAGATCAGAGCCGTCAAGATCAACCGCCCTCTTATTACAACTTGCTCAATATCTAAAATTGTTATGGCGAAGGGTTCTAAGGTAGCAAAAAGGGCTTGAGTAACTCCTGGAGCATCGATTCCAGAAATTAGTATTAGGCCAGTATGTTGAATTTTTTCTTGGCTCATGGTCCTAGATTAGCGGTTCGGCGCATTAACTTGCTCCCGATACAGGTATCTTTACGCCTGTGGCTCAGGTTCTGCAACTAGAGAATGTAACTGTTGTTCGTGACGGTAAAACTATTCTTGGTCCAATTGATTGGCAAGTTAATGAGAATGAACGATGGGTAATTCTTGGTCCCAATGGCGCCGGAAAATCAACGCTCTTCTCACTCTGTTCTAGTCAGATTCATCCAACTACTGGCGCTGTCCATATTCTCGGATCGAAGTTAGGCGCTGTAGATGTATTTGAGCTTCGCCCCAGAATTGGTTTCATGGGATCAACCCTGGTAAACCAATTTCCTGAAGATGAAAAAGTTTTGGATGTGGTTTTAACCGCAGCGTATGCAATTTTAGGTAGATGGCAAGAAGCATATGAACTTTGGGATGAATCTAGAGCGCAAGGACTTTTAACAACTCTCGGAGTTCGCGAATTAGCGGAGCGAAAGTTCTTCACGCTAAGCGAAGGTGAGAAGAAGCGAACGCTTATCGCGAGATCACTTATGGCCGATCCAGAAATTCTTTTACTTGATGAGCCGGCCGCTGGTTTGGATTTAGGTGGTCGTGAAGACCTGCTTCGCCGCTTTGACGCCCTCGCATCCGATCCATACTCACCTGCAACGCTTATGATTACACATCACATAGAAGAAATTCCTGCTGGCTCAACCCATGCGCTCTTGTTGAAATCAGGAAATATAGTTGCAAGTGGCGCTATAGCTGGAGTCGTCACTTCAGAGAATTTAACTACCGCCTATGAGATGCCAATCAACGTTGCTATGACTAATAATCGTTTTACAGCTAACGCAATCAGTTAGGACTGACTGAATGCTCTACGAAAAGCTACCCTCGCAATGGCAGGAAGCTATTCCAGACTCAAAACGCCTTTTATCTAGAATTGATCTTCCTAAATTGCGTATTCCAGAAGATGGTTTAATTTTCAAAGCCTTCGAACTTCCCATTGAATCTATCAAGGTAGTGATTCTGGGCCAAGACCCATATCCAACACCAGAACACGCCATGGGTTTGGCTTTTAGCGCCCCAAGCGATGTTAAGAAAATACCTCCCACTCTTAAGAATATTTTTAAAGAATTATCCGAAGATGTTGGAGTGATTCCCAGCAACGGAAATCTCTCACCGTTACAAAATAGAGGCGTATTTCTTCTGAATCGAGTTCTTACAACAACACCGCATTTAAGTCAGGCGCATACGAATATAGGTTGGGAGATTTTTATTGAAGCGGTGATCAAATTTCTTTCGCAACGGCCAGTTGTTTTTATTTTATGGGGGAAGAGCGCACAGGAGCTTGCACCGCTAATAGATAGATCGAAATTAATAATCGGAGTACATCCAAGTCCACTCTCGGCTTATCGTGGTTTCTTCGGTTCTAAACCCTTTAGTGAAGCCAACGCCAAGCTAGCAAAATTAGGTGTTACCGCAATCGATTGGAAATTTTAGAGACCAAGCCCAAGTTCGTTGCAATTGAATTACCAATGAAGAGGGCGAACATTGCAGTTCCGATGCCGAGCGATCCTCCCAGCAATTTTCCAATGATGAGAACAGTTAGCTCAACGCTAAGCCTTGCTCTAGAGATTCTGATTCCGGTATGTCGGTGAATTGATGTCATAAGTCCGTCTCTAGGTCCAGGTCCCATTCCGCAAGTTATATATAGAGCCGAGCCTGCACCAACTAAACCAATTCCGATTAAAACGTAGAGAATCTGCAGAAACAGAAAGTCACGAACCTCTGGCACATGGTCAACGCCAATCTGGATGAATACCGCAATAACCACAATATTGCTTAAAGTTCCAAGTCCTGGTTTCTCTCGTAATGGCCACCAGAGCGCAAAAACGCAGATTGAAACTAGGGCGGTACTTTCTCCGATCGTGAGTCCAGTTTGAAGCGACAGACCTTCGGCCAATACAACCCAAGGGGAGTTTCCAATTGTCGATTGAATTAAAAGTGATTCACCTAGACCGAATAGCGCTAATCCCAAAAACAAAACAACACCAATTCGTGGGGTTAAAGCCCAACGGTTTTTTGCCGTCCAGGGCGTGATCGGGATTGTTCTTGCCGGTTTCAGGAAGTGAGTAATTTTCTCACCAACGCCTCTTAAATTCACTGTTAGAGTCTACCGATTCGATCGGAGGTTTAAGCAGATGTTTACGGGTCTTGGAACGATAATTAATATTCTTGCAATACTTGTTGGTTCAGGAATAGGTATTTTTGCTGGTTCAAAATTTAAAGAAGAAACTCGAGACCTCATCACAACAGCCCTCGGTTTTGTAACGTTATTGGCTGCCGCAGATGCCGTTCGTTTTTTGTGGAACAAAGATTTTGTAGAGGCCCTTCCGAAAGGCTGGGCAATCCTTACGATTCTTGCTTCGCTTCTGTTGGGTGCACTAATTGGAAACGCTCTTGCGATTGAGAAGCGGTTAGAAGTCGTTGGCATCAGTTTGAAAAATCGATTTGATCCGGATGGTTCAAGTCCATTCGTTGATGGCTTTGTATCAGCATCACTTTTATTCGCAATTGGCCCAATGGCAATACTCGGTTCAATCAGTGATGGCACGGGCGCTGGGATTGATCTATTAGTTCTTAAGAGCATTCTTGACGGTGTCACTTCCATCGCATTTGCGGCAACTTTAGGTTGGGGAGTTGCGGTTTCGGCGGTCCCGGTTGGGATTTATCAATTCACCTGGACTGGTGTCGGACTCGTTCTTGGCGCAGTGTTGCCGGATTATCAAATATTAGCGATGACCGTTACCGGTGGAATTCTGCTTCTTGGAATAAGTTTGCGCATGCTCAAAATAAAACAAGTGCCGGTAGGAAATCTCCTGCCAGCACTATTCCTTGCTCCAATGATTGCAGCGTTACTACATAATTTTAACTAGCGAATTTAGAACTTCTTCGCATCAATTACGAAGCGATACTTCACATCGCTTTTTACTGTTCTCTCGTACGCCTCATTTATATATGAAGGTTCGATTACTTCAACATTGCTGACAATATTGTGTTCACCGCAGAAGTTAAGCATTTCTTGGATCTGTGAAATTCCACCAATCATTGAACCTGCAAGAGAGCGGCGCTGAGCTAGAAGTGTTGGCGTACTGATTTCATATGGTTTGCCCGGCAAACCGATCAATACCAAGGTTCCATCCAATTTCAAACGTTCTAGGAATGGCGTCAAATCCATATCCGCAGAAACTGTATTTAGAATCAAATCGAAATCTTTGGCCATCGCTTCCAAAGTTGCTGGATCTTTTGTTACGACGAAATCATGCGCCCCCATCTTCTTTGCATCCGCCTCTTTGGAAGGAGAATGCGAAAAGACGGTTGTATGAGCGCCAAGTGCGACTGAAAATTTAACTCCCATGTGCCCAAGCCCGCCAAGCCCGATGATTCCAACCTTCTTACCTTTTCCGGCTCCCCAATTCTTAAGTGGTGAATAGAGAGTGATACCGGCACATAAAAGTGGTGCGACGCCCGCCATATCTAAATTCGCTGGAATTGTTACGGCGTAATCTTGATCGACAACGAAAGTGTCGGAGTATCCGCCCTGTGCAACTGTTTTGCCATCGCGCTCGTAACCATTGTAAGTACCGGTCATTCCCTCGATGCAGTATTGCTCAAGTCCCGCTTTGCAGGAGTCACATTTACGACAAGAATCTATGAAGACACCGACACCTATGCGGTCGCCAACTTTGAATTTTGTGACCGAACTTCCAATTTCTGTTACAACACCCGCAATTTCGTGACCTGGCACCATAGGAAATATTGCTGGCCCCCACTCTTCGCGGGCTTGATGGATATCTGAATGGCAAATTCCTGCATATTCAATCTGCAGTGAAACATCTCCTGGTCGCAATTCACGTCTAGAAAAAGTAAATGGAACTAAGGCCTTTGATGCCTCTAGAACTGCGTATCCTTTTGACTGCATTTTTCTCCCTTTGGTTAACTCATTCATTGTGTGATTTAACGAGTTGCGATTTTACTTCTCGTGTCCGAGAGGGGACTTGAACCCCTAATCCCTTGCGGGAACTAACACCTCAAGCTAGCGCGTCTGCCAATTCCGCCACCCGGACCGATGGAAATCATTGAGTGGCGCAACGATACCAATCGCACGCGCATCATCACAATTGAGGCAAGATAGGGCCTATGTCAAAGAAGGCAAAGAAGGCGAAGAAGTCAAAGAAGGCGAAGAAGGAAAATATGGCGATTACAGGCCCAATTGATATCGCTCTGTTGGAAGCGGAATGTATTTCAATCTGTCAGGAGATGATCCGTATTCCAAGCGTCAATTTTGGTGACGGAGCTGGCGATGAGAGAGCAGTGGCGGATTATGTTGCCAAGAAGCTCGCCGAAGTAGGAATAGATTCAGAGCTAATTGTTACTGGAGCAAATCGCGTAAATGTCGTAGCAAAGATAGTTGGAGTAGACCAAAAACGACCTGGCCTTGTCG